>OFME01000072.1_pt1 | contig 77859 bp, 79 predicted proteins | sample 1541381 | NCBI WGS metagenome assembly OFME01 (sample SAMN04209243, study PRJEB22552) | human gut metagenome | biome: gut; material: feces | host: Homo sapiens | place: USA: Oklahoma
CTGTCTGGATGTATTGGAACCATTTATTGAAGAAGTTATTCCAAAAGAGCGGAAAGATCAGTATTATGATTATTCAGAAGTGATTGAAATAGACTTAATCCTGGAGGAATATTTCAACGCAGCATGATAAAAAATAGAATAGTAGTAAGAGAGAAAAGTACAAATAAGAATCGAACATTTGTACTTTTTTCTTACCTTCATCTATATACTTTCAAAAAAATGTCTGATATAATAGGGACTGTTACAAGAACAAACAGTAAAAATATGACAGAACCGGAGCCTGGTATCATCAGGTATTTCCGAGTGCTGTTTTATCCGCAAAAATCAGTTTTGTGACTTTTATTCGTAACGAGGTGAAAAAGACATCTATTCACCATAAAATAAGCTTTTCGTTACGAATCTGGATACGAATTTTTGGCTGATAATGATCATAGTAAAAGTCACAAATGGAGGGATTTACCATGAATGAGTTCAAATTAAAAGCCCCATATAAGCCAACCGGAGACCAGCCACAGGCGATAGCAGAGCTTGTGAAAGGGTTCAAGGAAGGCAATCAATGCCAGACTTTACTAGGGGTTACGGGTTCTGGAAAGACTTTTACGATGGCAAATGTGATTCAGCAATTACAGAAGCCGACGCTTGTCATTGCTCATAATAAGACGTTAGCAGCTCAGTTGTACGGAGAGTTCAAGGAGATGTTCCCTGAGAACGCAGTGGAATATTTTGTCTCCTACTACGACTACTACCAGCCGGAAGCTTATGTTCCGTCATCCGACACTTACATTGCCAAGGACTCTGCCATCAACGATGAGATCGACAAGCTCCGCCACTCTGCGACAGCAGCGCTTTCTGAGCGGAATGATGTCATCATTGTGGCAAGTGTGTCCTGCATTTACGGACTGGGTTCGCCGATTGATTACAAGGAGATGGTGATTTCACTTAGACCGGGCATGATCAAAGACAGGGATGAAGTTCTGAAGAAGTTGGTTGAGATCCAGTATGACCGCAATGATATGGATTTCAAGCGTGGAACGTTCCGGGTGCGAGGAGATGTGGTTGAGATTTTCCCGGCGTATTCGGAAAAAATTGCATACAGAGTTGAATTTTTCGGTGATGAGATAGACAGAATAACAGAGATTGATACATTGACCGGTGAAGTGTTGAATGTGATCGGGCATGTGGCAATTTTCCCGGCATCTCATTATGTAGTGTCCAAGGAGAATATGGAGCGTGCCATCAGGGAGATTGAAGAAGAACTGGAGCAGCAGATCCGTTATTTTAAAGGGGAAGATAAGCTTCTGGAAGCACAGCGTATTTCTGAGAGAACGAATTTTGATATAGAAATGATGCGAGAGACAGGATTTTGTTCCGGAATTGAAAACTATTCGAGGCATCTGACCGGGCAGAAAGCAGGGGAGCCGCCATGTACATTGATTGACTATTTTCCGGATGATTTTCTGATCATGATCGACGAGTCGCATAAGACGATTCCACAGATTGGAGCCATGTATCACGGCGATCAGTCGAGAAAGACAACATTGGTAGATTATGGATTCCGTCTGCCATCGGCAAAGGATAACAGACCGCTCAGCTTTGGGGAATTTGAAAGTAAGATTGACCAGGTACTGTTTGTATCGGCGACACCGGGAGAGTACGAGGAGTCTCATGAACTGCTGCGGGCAGAGCAGGTAATCCGACCGACAGGTCTTCTGGATCCGGAAGTAGAAGTGCGTCCGATCGAAGGACAGATTGATGATCTGATCAGTGAGGTAAATAAAGAAACAGCGAAGAAGAATAAGGTACTGATCACAACGCTGACAAAGCGTATGGCGGAAGACCTGACCGATTATATGCGGGAGCTTGGCATTCGTGTGAAATATTTACATTCGGATATTGATACTCTGGAAAGGACAGAGATCATCCGGGATATGCGTTTGGATGTATTTGATGTACTGGTTGGAATTAACCTGCTTCGAGAAGGTCTGGATATTCCGGAGATCACACTGGTAGCGATTCTGGATGCGGACAAAGAAGGTTTTCTGCGTTCGGAAACTTCACTGATCCAGACCATTGGCCGTGCGGCGAGAAATGCAGAGGGGCATGTTATCATGTATGCGGATAACATGACGGATTCGATGCGGATGGCGATTGATGAGACGATGCGCCGTCGTGAGATTCAGATGAAATACAATGAAGAACATGGAATCACGCCACAGACGATCAAGAAGTCGGTGCGTGATCTGATCAGTATTTCAAAGAAGGTTGCAGCAGAAGAGATGAAGCTGGAAAAAGATCCGGAATCCATGAGTGCGGCAGAGCTGGAGAAGCTGATCAAGAAGCTGGAAAAGCAGATGAAGAAAGCGGCAGCAGAGCTGAATTTCGAGGCGGCAGCAGAGCTGCGTGATAAGCTGATCGAGCTGAAAAAGCATTTGAATGAGATGGAGTAAAGCGAAGAGATAGAAGAGGAAGAACAGATGGCTGAAGAAAAGAAAGAACTGATAAAGATCAGAGGTGCGAACGAGCACAATCTGAAGAATCTTGATGTAGATATTCCGAGGAACAAACTGGTAGTACTGACCGGTCTCAGTGGTTCCGGCAAATCATCCCTTGCATTTGATACAATTTATGCAGAGGGACAAAGACGATATATGGAATCTCTGTCTTCTTACGCAAGACAGTTCCTTGGGCAGATGGAGAAGCCGAATGTAGAAAGTATTGAAGGGCTTTCACCGGCGATTTCCATCGACCAGAAGTCTACGAACCGCAATCCGAGATCCACAGTCGGAACCGTGACGGAGATTTACGATTATTTTCGACTGCTGTATGCAAGAATCGGGATTCCGCATTGTCCGAAGTGTGGAAGAGAGATCAAGAAGCAGACGGCAGATGAGATGACCGATCAGATCATGGCACTTCCGGAAGGAACAAAGATCCAGCTGATGGCACCGGTTGTGCGGGGGAGAAAAGGAACCCATGTCAAGCTTCTGGACAGAGCAAAGAAAAGCGGTTATGTCCGTGTAAGGATTGACGGAAATATGTATGAGCTTTCCGAAGAAATCTCATTGGACAAGAATATAAAACATAATATTGAGATTGTTGTAGACCGTCTGGTTGTCAGACCGGGGATTGAAAAAAGACTTGCAGATTCCATAGAAAGTGTATTAAGTCTTGCGGAGGGGCTTCTGGTTGTGGATGTGATCGGAGGGGAACCGCTGAATTTCAGCCAGAATTTTGCCTGCCCAGACTGCGGAATCAGTATTGATGAGATCGAGCCGAGAAGCTTTTCATTTAACAATCCATTTGGTGCCTGCCCGGTATGTTTCGGACTCGGATATAAAATGGAGTTTGATGAAGACCTGATGATTCCGGACAAATCACTCAGCATCAATGAAGGAGCAATCGTGGTGACAGGATGGCAGTCTTGTACCGATAAGAGCAGTTTTACTCATGCGATTCTGGAAGCACTCTGCAAGGAATATCATTTTGACCTGGATACGCCGTTTGAACAGTATCCGAAAGAAATCCAGGATGTTTTACTTCGTGGGACTAATGGAAAAGAAGTCAAGGTCTATTATAAAGGACAACGCGGGGAAGGAATCTATGACGTTGCATTTGACGGACTGATCCGGAATGTGGAGCGAAGATACCGTGAAACGGGATCGGAGACTATGAAAGCAGAATATGAGAGTTTTATGCAGATCACACCTTGCCGAGAATGTGGCGGACAGCGACTGAAAAAGGGCGCACTTGCGGTAACGGTCGGAGATAAAAATATTTCAGAAGTAACAGCAATGTCGATTGAACGGCTTCAGCGGTTTATCAGCAGTCTGGAACTGTCAAAGACGCAGCAGATGATCGGCGGACAGATATTAAAAGAGATCAAAGCGCGCCTGCAGTTTCTTTTGGATGTGGGTCTGGAATATCTGACACTTGCCCGTGCAACAGGAACTCTTTCCGGTGGAGAAGCACAGAGAATCCGGCTTGCGACGCAGATCGGTTCCGGTCTTGTGGGTGTGGCTTATATTCTGGATGAGCCAAGTATCGGTCTGCACCAGAGAGATAATGACAAACTTCTCGCAACACTCAAGCATCTCCGTGATCTTGGAAATACACTGATCGTGGTTGAGCATGATGAAGATACCATGTTTGCGGCAGACCAGGTAATCGATATCGGACCGGGAGCCGGAGAACACGGTGGAGAACTGGTTGCCCAGGGAACGGCACAGGAGATCATGAAAGTAGAACGGTCGATCACAGGTGCATATTTAAGCGGAAAGATCAAGATCCCGGTTCCGGAAACCCGCGCAGTTCCGACCGGCTGGATCAAAGTTGTAGGTGCAGCAGAGAATAACCTGAAAAATATTGACGTGAAGTTCCCACTTGGCGTGATGACCTGTGTAACCGGCGTATCAGGTTCCGGTAAGAGTTCATTGGTGAATGAAATCCTTTACAAGAGTATGGCGAAAAAGCTAAACCGTGCCCGTGTGATTCCTGGAAAGTATAAGCGGATTGAAGGACTGGAAATGCTGGACAAAGTGATCGACATTGACCAGTCTCCAATCGGAAGGACGCCAAGATCCAATCCGGCGACATATACCGGAGTATTCGACCTGATCCGGGATCTGTTTGCGGCAACCGCGGATGCGAAGGCGAAAGGCTATAAAAAAGGAAGATTCAGCTTTAACGTCAAGGGCGGACGCTGTGAAGCGTGCAGCGGAGATGGAATCATCAAGATTGAGATGCATTTCCTTCCGGATGTATATGTGCCGTGTGAGGTATGCGGCGGAAAGCGCTACAACCGTGAGACACTGGAGGTAAAATATAAAGGAAAAAGCATTTATGATGTTCTGAATATGACGGTAGAAGAGGCGCTTCATTTCTTTGAAAATGTACCGAGTATCCGTAGAAAAATGGAGACACTTTACGATGTAGGACTTTCTTATATCCGTCTTGGCCAGCCGTCTACAACTCTTTCCGGCGGTGAAGCACAGCGGATCAAGCTTGCAACTGAACTGAGCCGGAGAAGCACTGGGAAGACAGTGTACATTCTGGATGAACCGACAACCGGACTTCATTTTGCAGATGTGCACAAGTTGACGGAAATCCTGCGCAGACTCGCGGCAGATGGCAATACGGTTATCGTGATCGAACATAATCTGGATGTGATCAAGACAGCAGATTATATTATCGATATCGGACCGGAAGGCGGTGACAAGGGGGGCACAGTTGTTGCGTGCGGTACACCGGAAGAAGTGGCAGAAAACCCGAATTCATATACAGGGAAATACATCAAAATGATGCTGGACAGAAAATGATACAGAAATCTTAAAAAATCCTGAACTTGAAAAAAAGACTTCCTATTTATTAAAGATTTGATTATAATAAGGTGAGTATGTGAAAGGGGAATCGTGATGTCAATAGATTTAGGAATTGATTTAGGAACAGCAAGTATCCTCGTTTATGTGAAAGGAAAGGGAGTTGTACTGAAAGAACCTTCAGTCGTTGCCTTTGACAGAGATACCAATATGATAAAAGCAATCGGTGAAGAAGCAAGGCTGATGCTTGGAAGGACACCGGGGAACATTGTTGCGGTAAGACCTCTCAGACAGGGTGTTATTTCCGATTACATTGTCACAGAAAAAATGATCAAATATTTTGTTCAGAAAGCATTGGGAAAGCGTACATTTAAGAAGCCGAATATCAGTATCTGTGTGCCAAGCGGTGTTACAGAGGTTGAAAAAAAGGCAGTAGAAGAGGCTGCTTTTGCAGCCGGTGCGCGGGAAGTACATTTGATTGAGGAACCGGTTGCGGCGGCAATCGGAGCCGGAATAGATATTTCAAAACCATGCGGCAACATGATCGTGGATATCGGTGGTGGTACATCCGACATTGCGGTAATTTCCCTTGGAGGAACTGTTGTGAATACATCATTAAAAGTTGCAGGTGATGATTTTGATGAAGCAATCGTCCGTTATGTCCGGAAAAAGCACAATCTGCTGATCGGAGACAGGACAGCAGAAGACATCAAGATCAAGATCGGAACGACATATCCTCTTGTAGAAGATGAATCAATGGAAGTAAGGGGACGAAATCTGGTAACAGGATTGCCAAAGACGGTTACGGTAACGGCTTCTGAGACCGAAGAAGCACTGCATGAGACTACAAGTCAGATCGTCGAAGCAGTCATTGGGGTTCTGGAGAGAACACCGCCGGAACTTTCCGCGGATATTCTGGATCGTGGAATTGTACTGACAGGTGGAGGTGCGCTGCTTCGCGGGCTGGAAGAACTGATCGAAGAAAAGACAGGCATCAATACGATGACAGCGGAAGACCCGATGAAGGTTGTTGCAATCGGTACCGGTCAGTATGTGGAGTTTATGAACGGAAAAAAAGATTTCTAGTGATAAGCACATGAGAAGGCTGTTTCTGTAGAGAGACAGCCTTTTTAAAAAGGAAAAAGTATGGAAACAGTAAAAGGTTACGTAGAACACATTGTATTTCGCAATGAAGACAATGGATATACCGTATTTAATTTGAATAATGATGATGGCGATCTGACCTGTGTCGGAAACTTTAACTATTTATCAGAGGGAGAGTTGGTTGAGGTGAACGGAGAATATGTGGTTCACAGTGTATATGGAACACAGCTCCGAGTGCTCAATTATGAGATCAAAGCACCGGAAGATCTGCTTTCGATTGAACGCTATCTGGGATCAGGGGCGATCAAAGGGGTTGGTGCATCTCTTGCCGGCAGGATTGTGAAAAAATTCAGGGAAGACACCTTCCGGATCATCGAAGAAGAACCAGAAAGACTTGCGGAGGTGCGTGGGATCAGCGAACGTATGGCAAGAGAGATCGCTGTACAGGTAGAAGAGAAAAAAGATATGCGGAAGGCAATGATCTATCTTCAGAAATTTGGGATTTCGACGACACTTGCAGCAAAGATTTATCAGTTTTACGGTCCGAAGACCTATCAGGTACTGGAAGGAAATCCATACCAGCTTGCAGATCAGATTCAGGGGATCGGATTTAAGATCGCTGATGAAATCGCAACGAAGATCGGCATTCATTCAGACTCGGATTTCCGTATCCGGAGTGGTATTTTTTATACCTTACAGCAGAGTGTTGCCGAAGGGCATGTCTATCTGACAAAGGACGTGTTGCTTCGTCGGGCATCTGCACTTCTGGAAGTGGAGATTAAGGATATTGAGAAATACCTGATGGATCTGTCGATGGAAAAGAAGATCGTACTCAAAGAATCTGAAGAAGGTCTGCGGGTATACGTGTCCCACTTCTATTATCTGGAACTCAATACCGCGAAAATGCTGCATGATCTGAATCTGGAATATGAAGAAGCCAATGTAGTGATCGAAAAAAAGATCCATCAGATTGAAAAAGAAGCCGAAATGCAGCTTGATGAGAAGCAGGAAAATGCGGTCATGGCGGCTGTACGGAATGGAATTATGATTCTCACAGGAGGTCCTGGAACCGGAAAAACGACGACGATCAATGCCATGATCGAATATTTTCACAGTGAGAATATGGAAATTATGCTGGCAGCACCAACCGGGCGTGCCGCAAAAAGAATGACAGAGGCAACCGGATGGGAAGCGCAGACAATCCACCGGCTTCTGGAGGTGAACGGTAATCCGGAGGAGGATGAGAACCCGAACCGGAACGGATTTGCAAGAAATGCAGACAATCCACTGGAAACCGATGTGATCATCATCGATGAGATGTCTATGGTAGACCTGCCTCTGATGAATGCACTTCTTACCGCAATTGTACCGGGGACAAGGCTGATCCTGGTAGGGGACTGTAACCAGCTTCCATCAGTAGGCCCGGGAAGTATTTTGAAGGATCTCATCGCATCGGAATGTTTTCCGGTTGTCATGCTGACCCGGATTTTCCGACAGGCACAGGAGAGTGATATTGTGGTAAATGCACATAAGATCAACCGGGGAGAACCGGTCCTTTTGGATAATAAAAGCCGGGATTTCTTCTTCTTGAAAAGACAGGATCCGAATGTGATCATCAGTGTTCTGCTGACACTGATCCAGAAGAAGCTTCCCAAATATGTCAATGCAAAACCATATGATATCCAGGTACTCACACCGATGCGGAAAGGACTGCTGGGAGTGGAAAGGCTGAACAGTATTTTGCAGGAGTATTTGAATCCACCGGAGCCGGGAAAAGCGGAAAAAGAATATGGCGATCACAAATTCCGCGTGGGCGACAAGGTGATGCAGATCAAGAATAACTATCAGCTTGAATGGGAGATCACAACCAAGTATGGACTGACGGTGGATAAAGGGATGGGAATTTTTAATGGCGATATGGGAATTGTCACCGAGATCAATACATATACTGAAACACTGGAAGTTGAATACGATGAAAAGAGAAAAGTAAAGTATCCGTTTGAATTGCTGGAAGAACTGGAGCTTGCCTATGCGATCACCATTCACAAGTCGCAGGGAAGCGAATATCCGGCGGTTGTCATCCCTCTTCTGAGCGGACCGAGACAGCTGTTTCACAGGAATCTTCTTTACACGGCAATCACAAGAGCCAGAAAATGTGTGACAATTGTCGGAAATGACCAGACCTTCCAGGAGATGATCCGGAATACCAATGAACACAACCGGAATACCAGTCTGGCAGAACGGATCCGGGAGTTCTGCGGATAGTTACACAGAAAAAGTAGAAAATCAAATCCGAAAAGCGGATGGAAAACTTAAAAAAGGTCAAAGAAACAATTCTGGAACTAATTTATCCCTCAAAATGTCCGTTTTGTGGAGAAATTGTAAGTGCAGGAAAGAAACATTCTATGGAACACAATGGAATCTGCAAGGCGTGCCGTGAAAAACTTCCTTATATTGGTGAAGTAAGATGCATGTGCTGTGGAAAGCCTTTGACAGATCCGGCTGAAGAATATTGCTATGACTGTACCAGGCAGAAGCATCTTTTTGTTGATGGCAGAAGTCTCTGGGTGCATAAAGATGCAGTGGAAAATGCAGTTTATGCAATGAAATATCAGAACCGGAGGATTTACGGACAAACGTTCGGAAAAGAAATGGCAGAGCATTTTCTTCCTTATCTATGGGAAAGAAAGATCACCTTGATCGTGCCGGTTCCGCTGCATTCCCGGCGAAAAAGAAAGCGGGGATTTAATCAGGCAGAAATTGTAGCAAAGGTATTATCAAAAAATACCGGAATTGCTATGGATGCAGGTGCTGTTAAGAGAATTAAGGCGACTAGTCCTCAGAAAGAGCTGGGCGATAAAGGGAGAAAACGAAATATCAGGGGAGCATTTGCAGTGCAGAAAAATGTAAAAGGAGAAAATATCGTTTTGATCGACGACATTTATACGACAGGAAGTACCTTAGACGAGGCGGCGAGAGTGCTTAAAAAGGCAGGAGCTGAAAAGGTATACTTTTTGACGGTAAGTATTGGACAAGGAATCTGATATTTGTTATACTGAAAGTAATGCATATACGAATAAAACGTATGAGGTGACAAAATGTTAAATGAAAGCAAAGTTAAGCTGATGACAAGGATGGCGATGTACGAAAGCAAACAGGGAGAGGAAGATTTTAAGATCAGTTCTTATTATAAGAAAGATTACCGGAGCTTTCACACCATTGCTACGATCATATGGGTCACGGTCGGCTATGCTGTTGCAGTGGGAATCGGAGTTATTGCTTTTCTGGATGAACTGATGAAAAATCTGAATATGCAGTTTCTTGTGATGCTTGTGGCAGCTGTGATAATTGGATATCTGGTACTTGTTATTTTTTATGGAATCGTTGCTTCCCATTTTTACGGAACCAAACATGAAAAAGCAAGAAAGCGTGTGAAACAATTCAATCACGATCTTACAAGACTGAACAGAATGTATGAAAGGGAGAAACGATAATGAATGATCTGATAGTATGGAGAGATAAATTACAGGAATTATACGCGATGAAATCAATCTATATTGATAAAGCTGTGCAGTTTGTTCTGGCACTGGTTACATTTCTTATGATCAACCAGAATATTGGACTGATGAAAGCGGTGGCGACACCGGTTGTAGCGGTGGCACTGGCAGTAATCTGCACCTTTCTTCCACCGGTTGTAACGGCGTATGTGGCGGCAGGACTTGTAATTGTGCATCTGTTCAAACTGTCTATAGGAGTGGCAGCGGCAGCGGCACTGATCTTTGTGGTAATGTTTATCTTTTACTGCAGATTTACTCCGAAAAAGGCACTTCTTCTGCTGGTCACACCGGTAGCATTTATGCTTCATGTTCCGTATGTGGTGCCGGTTGCCTGTGCGCTTGTACTTGGACCGATTTCAGCAGTACCGGTTGGATTTGGAACGATCATTTACTATATGATCGAATGTGTGAGAACTTCGGCAACAGCGATCACCAGTGCGGATGGAATTACCAGGCAGATTTCGCTGTTTGTGAAGACGGTATTCCAGGATAAGACTCTGTGGATCACTGTGATCGCATTTATTATCTCTATTTTTGTGGTGTATACAGTGCGCCGGCTTTCGGTAGATCATGCGTGGAAAATCGCAGCAGCATCCGGTGCGGTTGTGAATATTGTTGTAATTGTGATCGGAGATATTGTATTCGATATACATACCTCTTATAATATGCTGATCGTTGGAAATATTGCAGCAGTCGTGATTGGTTTTATCATGGAATTTTTCCTGTTCTCGGTGGATTATTCCAGAACAGAACGTCTCCAGTTTGAGGATGATGAATATTACTATTATGTAAAAGCCATCCCTAAGATTTCGGTGACAGCTCCGGAGAAGACGGTCAAACATATCAATGAGCGGAAAGAAACAGGTGAGATTGCGGGAACAGAGCCGGAGAGAAGACAGAGGTCGAAGAGTGGGCAGACGGAAAAACCGGCAGTACGCAAAACAAAAACGGCTTCTAAGGTAAAACGGCCAAAGAGTCCGGCAGTTCAGCGACCGACAAGAGTTGGGGGCAATACAGATGAAATCCTTCTTGCACAGAGCCTGAAGGAAGAACTGGATATTCAGAGCATTGTGGAAAATGAACTGAATAGCGATAACAAATAGGGAAATATTATAAAAACAGGGGTATAAATAACGGATAGAAAAAGGGGGTACACTGTTGAACACAGTATTAACACAGGTTTTAAAAGAATTTGTATCAGAATCGTGGTACTTCCCGCAGATCCGGGTAGTAGATGCTGTTGAGATACTGATTATTACATTTTTATTCTATCAGATTATTCTCTGGATAAAGAATACAAAAGCCTGGATGCTGCTGAGGGGGATTCTGGTTGTTGCATTGTTTATTCTGGTGGCTGCAGTTTTTAAAATGTATACGATTTTGTGGATTGCACAGAATTCGCTTCCGGTCATGGCAACCGCAGTCGTGATCATTTTCCAGCCTGAGCTCAGAAGAGCATTGGAAAAACTGGGGGAAAAACAATTTGTTCCCAATATGGTAGCATTGGATAAAAGAGGAAAAGATAATGTACGTTTCAGCCAGAAAACGATCGATGGAATCGTAGAAGCATCCTTTGCGATGGGAGCAGTGAAGACAGGAGCGCTTATCGTCGTAGAGCAGGCAATCATGCTGACAGAATACGAGAGTACCGGAATCGCGCTGGATTGTATTGTATCACCGCAGGTATTGATCAATATTTTTGAACACAACACACCACTTCATGATGGCGCGATCATTGTCCGTGGAGACAGGATCGTATCAGCGACCTGCTATCTTCCACTGTCAGACAATATGGGAATCAGTAAGGAGCTGGGGACCAGACATCGTGCAGCAGTCGGAATGAGTGAGGTGAGTGATGCTCTGATCGTCACCGTATCAGAAGAGACCGGGTATGTATCTGTAGCGATGGGCGGACAGCTTGTGCGCAATGTTACACCGGAATATCTGAAAAAACGTCTGGAATCTATCAGTAAGAAGAGTGTGGAGATCGGACGTTTGAAAAAAATATGGAAAGGATGGAGATCGCATGAAAAGGGCGTTGACTAAAAACTGGGGTCTTAAGTTGTTGGCATTTGTATTCTCTGTCCTTTTATGGATAATTGTTATGAATATTGAAGATCCGGTGGACGAACGGACATTTTCCGGAATCCAGGTGACAGTGACACATCCGGAAATCGTAACAAATCCGGGCAATACATATCAGATTCTGGATGACAGCAGGACGGTATCCGTAACAGTAAAGGCAAAACGTTCTATTTTAAATAAAATTAAAACTGATGATATCAGGGCAACAGCGGATATGAAGAATCTGGATGTCAGAACCAGATCCCTGATCCCGATCGATATATCGATCCCTTCTTATGCAGGAAGGTTTGAGGCAACTGCCAACCCGATCAATCTGCGAGTAAGCATTGAACTTGGAAAATCAGAGACTTTCCCGATCACTGCAACCAGTTCGGGAACACCAAGAGACGGATATCAGGTGGGTGAGCTGAAAGCAAATCCGGAGAAGATTAAGATCAGCGGGCCAGAATCAGTAATCGATTCAATCGATAAGGTGGTAGCACTTGTCGATGTTTCAGGACAGTCTAAAGATGAGGAAAAAGAAGCAGAGCTGATTCTTTATGATAACAATGGAAAGATCATAGATTCGACACAGATTGAGAATAACCTGGGAGACGAAGGACTGAAGGTAAAAATCACCATGCTTCAGACAAAGAGTATTCCGGTAGAATTTGATACTTCACTGATCGGTACTGCGAGTGGATATCATTTCAGCGGAATCAGTATCCAGCCGGAAAGTATTCAGATCGTAGGCACAGAGGAGCAACTGGAAACGGTGGATTCTATTGAAATTCCGGCAGAAGAGCTGGCAGAAGATGGTCTGGACCAGACAATAGAGAAGACAGTAGATATCGCCAATTATCTTCCGTACTGGGCAAAGACAGACCAGGACAGCGCAGGAGGCGTACCGATCGTTATAAAGATCCAGGTAGAGAAATTCGGAACTAAGACAGTCGAATTCCCATACAATTCCATTGCGCTGCTGAATGCACCAAAGGATTACAAGGTGTCATATGCAGAACAGGGCAATCTGGAAATTGTTGTGCGTGGTTCTAAAGAGGATCTGGATGATTTTACTCTTGAAAAAGGAAACGTGTCAATCAATCTGAACGATTGCAAGACAGCGGGAACCTATAATGTTCCGATTCAGGTTACACTTCCTGACGGAATTGAACTTGAAGATACGATCAATGTACAGATCACATTGACAAAGAGCAGTGGAGGAGAAAATGATCAGTAAAAAGGTAACGATCAAAAATCCGACGGGATTACATTTGAGACCGGCAGGACTTTTCTGCAAGATGGCACTGGAATATGAAAGTAAGATCACTTTTCATTACCGGGATACGGAAGGAAACGCGAAAAGTGTTCTGAGCGTGCTTGGTGCATGCATTAAGTCCGGAGATACGATTGAGATTGTGTGTGAAGGAAAAGATGAAGAAAAGGCACTTGAAGCGATGGTAGAACTGGTGGAGAGTGGGATTGGAGAATAGTAGGAGAAGCGTATCAGGAGGTATAGAAAAGATGAGCAAAGCTACATTAGTTGTTATGGCAGCTGGAATTGGAAGCCGTTTCGGAGGAGGAATCAAGCAGCTGGAGCCGGTAGGACCAAATGGTGAAATTATCATGGATTATTCGATCTATGATGCAATGGAAGCCGGATTTGATAAAGTGGTATTTGTTATTCGAAAAGATCTGGAAAAGGATTTTCGTGAAATTATCGGAAACCGGATTGAAAAGAAAGTTGAAGTTGCATATGCATTCCAGGAAGTTGATGATATTCCGGAAGCATTTAAAGAAAAATTTGCAGAAAGAACGAAACCGTGGGGAACCGGTCAGGCAATTCTCTGTTGCAAAGATGTAGTAGAAGAGCCATTCCTGGTAATCAATGCAGATGATTATTATGGAAAAGAAGCTTATGTGGAAGCTTATAAAGAACTTACGGCACTGGAAAAGCGGGCAGACAAGATGCAGATCAGCATGGTTGGATTTGTACTTAAAAACACACTTAGTGAAAATGGTGGAGTAACCCGTGGTGTGTGTAAGGTAGATGATAACCAGATGCTTACAGAGATTGTAGAGACATCTAATATTGTTAAGACTGCAAATGGTGCTGCCGTAGCAGAAGATGGTGTGGAAAAACCGATTGATGCGGATACACCGGTTTCTATGAATATGTGGGGACTCAGGCCAGAGTTCTTTGAAATTCTTGAAAAAGGTTTCGCAGAATTTGTAGCAGCACAGGAAGAAGGAAATCTGAAGGGAGAATATCTGCTCCCAACAATTATCGGCGATCTTCTGAAAGAAGAAAAAGTCGAAGTAAAAGTGCTGAAATCACATGATAAGTGGTTCGGGGTGACTTATAAAGAAGATAAAGAACTGGTTGTGAATGAAGTGAAGGCGCTGGTTGAAAAGGGATTGTATCCGGAGAAGTAAATATTGTGAGATACAGGAAAGGGTGAGCTACATGATTTGTAATTGTGGGGCTTGCCTTTTTATGAAATATGAGGGTATGGGAAAGGAAAAAAATGAGAGTAAGACAGAGAATTATTGTAACTTTATTGATTCTTGCAATGGGAACAATGAATGTAGGAACATTGTCAGTATATGCGGCAGAGACAGAGAACCAGAATGTGATAAAAGAAGAAAAAACAAAGCCGGAAAGTGAAGAAAAAGATGAGGAAAAACCTGTACAGAAAACTGAGGCAGACGAATCAACCGTGGACGGGTCAATAGAAGGAGGATCAATGGAGGATGAACCGGTAGTAGATGAATCGACAGAGGATGAATCTACTACCGATGAAGCAACGGGAGAGAATCCAGAGACTATACCAGAGGAAAAAACAACAGAAATTGCTCCAGAACAGCAAGGGGAAAAACAAGATGATAAAAAAGAAGTGGAACTTGCTAGTGGAGTATACAAAATTCAGTTAGAAGCTAATAAGAACTATGTATTGGATGTAGCGGGAGGAAGCACTGCAAATGAGGCAAATGTCCAGATTTACGTCAATAATGAAACAGATGCACAAAAATGGTATATTACAAAGGCGGAAGATGGATGGTATCGGATAAAAAATGTGCAATCTGGAAAATTGCTTTCCAGCAAATCTAAAGAAGCAAAAATTGGTGAAAATATTAACCAGAATCAGCAACAGGAATCATTTGGTCAACGATACAAGTTTTATGAGACGGGAAGTGGAAGCTGTTACATTACCACGGAGAGTGGAACTGTACTGGATGTATCAGCAGGAAGAATTGCAAATTCATCCAATGTGCAACTCTATGGATTAAATAAAACGGTTGCACAAAAATGGTGTTTTGCGAAAGCAAGATCGACATTTGGTGAAGATGCAGAGAAGCAGATTGCAGATGGTTATTATACGATCAATATGAAAACGGCAGGTAACTTGGGTTTTGATGTCGCAAATTACAGTAATGCAAACGGTGGAAATGTACAGTTGTGGGGACAAACACCGAATGCGGCACAGATTTTCTATATTAGTAAAAATAAAGATGGTTGGTATACAATCAAGAATTTTGCGTCAGGGAAAGTGTTGGATGTGTCAGCAGGGAAAAATGCAAATGGAACAAATATCCAACAATGGGATGCAAACGGAACGGCAGCACAGAAATTTAAGTTTTACGAAGATGAACAAGGAAGAATCCGAATCTTATCTGCAATCGGAAGCAGAAAAGTTCTTGATATCAGTGCCGGAAAATTGAAGAATGGCGGTAATGTACAAATTTATACATATAATGGAAGCAATGCACAGAATTTTGTGATCAAATCCTGGAAGGCACCAGGAAATTACAAGGCAATACAAGCTGGAAATTATCGCCTTTATCCGGCAGCAGCATCAGGTCTTAGCATAGATGTTCAGGGTGCATCAAATAGTGACGGCGGTAATGTACAGATTTATTCGACAAATGGTACGGGTGCACAAGAATGGAAAATTATTCCTAACGGAGAATGGTATTATCTGAAAAATGTAAATTCAGGCAAAGTCCTGGATGTTAAAAATGGTTCGGGAGCATCCGGAGTAAATTTGCAGCAATGGTCAACAAATGGTGGCGCGGGTCAGTTGTTTCGTTTCTATGAGAATGGGAATGGCAGATACTATATTATGGCAAAGACGGGAAGAGTAATTGACTGTGCAGGCGGTAGTCTGAAAAGCGGAACCAATCTTCAGATCTACGCATTCAACGGAACAGCGGCACAGCAGTGGATGGTCGAAAAGGTTGTATTATCTGTATCTCAGATTGCTAATATTGCAGATGGATATTATTTGTTCAAGTCCGGAGATTTGTGTATGGAAGTTACAGATGCTTCTAAGGATAATCAGGCAAATGTTGGACTTGGAACTGCAAATGAGGGAGAACACCAGATTTTTAAGATCACAAATAAAGGAAATAACTGGTATGAAGTTGAGAATCTTAATAGTGGAAAGGTTTTGGATGTAACAAATGGAAGCAACGCAGATAAAACGAATTTGCAGCAGGTTGATGCAAATGGAAGTATGGCACAGCGATTCAGATTTTATTCGGCAGGAACCGGAAACTATTATTTGAAATCACAGCTTGGAACGATGATTACTGCGGATAAAGAAAATGCCAATATTTATCTTGGAAATGCAGTACTTTCAAATGAACAGAAATGGCAGATGAAACGGGTTATCCCAAAAGGAGTAGAAATTAGTGTATCGAATGGTAATTATCGGATTTTCAGTTCATTAGCTAACCGAATGGTCCTGGATATATCGAACGGAAGCAGAAATAATGGGGCAAATGTACAGATATGGTCAGATAATGGTACGATGGCTCAGAGCTTTTATATCAGTAAAGAAAGTGATGGATGGTATAGCATTAAAAATAATAGTTCAGGAAAATATCTGGATGTAGATAATGGAAATGCAGCATCGGGAACGAATTTAAAACAGTGGCAAAAAAATGGAAGTTCTGCACAGAAATTCAAATTTTACGATGCCGGTGATAGTAAAATAATGATCAGGTCAAAACTTGGGACTTACATTGATGTGTCAGGAGGAAATTGCTACAATGGTGCAAATGTATGGCTTTATCAGGAAAATGAATCTAATGCTCAGGTCTGGAGCTTGAAGAAGGCATATACAAAACAAACATTAGACAGTACGCTTGGAGTTAGTGGAAGGACAATTCAGGAAGAACTGGCGGCACATGTAAATGACAGATACTATTTAGGGACACACTATTGTGGAGAATACACGATTCCCGACCGATGTATGCATCCAAATGGATCGCCAGGATATAACAATTATACAGGACTTAACTGCACAGGATTTATTGCATTTGTTGTAGGAAAATGTGGTGGAGATCTTGGAATGATTGCAAGAATGGGACGAAATGGTGGATATACAAATGGTTCTAACTGGTATAAATATCTGAAATCTGTTAATGTAGAGTGTTATGCGTACAATTCTATTGCTGAATTACTCCGAAATGGACGTGCGGAAAAAGGTGATATTATGTATAAAGAACCAAAAAACTGGAACTGCGGAGAAGACTGTCACCTTGCATTTTTCTGGGGAGACACAGCATGGGATAATAAATTCTGGCATTCGCTGGAAGATGGAAATCAAATTTCACCACTTCAGGTCGAAAATTATGCAAATACATATTATTTAATTAAGACAAGAAAATAGACAAAAATTGTGAACTATTGTATAATAGATAAAATTAAGAAAGGAGGTGTGAGATGAGAAAAGTATTGGTATTTGTAATGGCATTGAGTCTAAGTGTTATGCTCTTGGGATGCAGTGGTACAGATACTTCAAAAGAAGCAAAAGATACGACGCAGGATACCAGCCAGGAGGACAAGCAAGATACCAGTCAGGAAAAGGCAGAACCAACGCAGGACAAAACAGAACAAAAGGATGAGCAGGTGGAAGAAAATGACAGCAAAGAAGAAGACAGCGGAAACCATGAAGCTCAGGATCAGATTCTGAAATTATATTATATATCCGACAGTGAAGAAATCGAATGCGCAGAGATCAGAACGAATCTGCTTCAGACAACCGATATCTGGAACGGCTTAATAGGGGAAGGCGTTCTTAGCAGTGAGTGTAAGATGAACAGCTGTAATGTTGATCAGGAACAGAAAACGATTGATCTCGATGTAGATTCCGGAACTGGTTCTTACATCAGAAGCATGGGGACGACAGGAGAAGAACAAATACTCACATGTATTAAAAAGTCTTTCCTGAAAACGTATGAATGTGAACGACTTAAGATTACGGAAAACGGGCAGCCTTTAGAAACCGGACATACCGTACTCAAAGGATACATGACAGCAGATGAGTAAGAGAAGAGGAGTATATAATGAAGAACTGGTTGAAAAAATGTAGTGTGGCATTGCTGGTCTTTTCAATGATTGGTACAACAATGCCGGTATATGCGGCGGATGCGCCAGCTGCAAAAACACAGACGACAACAGAGGACCAGACAGAAGAGCCGAAGTCTGAAGTACAGGCAGAAGAATCACAGGTAGAAGAACCACAGCAGCAGGAACAAACTTCGGAAGAACAACAATCAGTTGATGAAAATGTTGAAGGGGAACAGGATGTTCAGGAGCAGGAAGCGCCAGAGCAGGAAACGACAGAACAGGAAGCCCAACCAGAAGAAAGCAGCATGAATTATGCTTACGTGGAAAGTCCATATCTGCAGACACCGGAGACACAGCGAATTGTTGTATCCTGGGGAACAGAAGACGAGTACATAGAGCAGATGGTACTTCATGTACGAAAAGATGATGATACCTGGGAAGACTGGTGTATCAGTAGATCGGAAGGAAATCTGTATCTGTTTGAAAAGTATTACGAAGATGAGTATCAGAGTGGAACCTATGAAGTTGTTTCTATCAGTGTAACAGAAAATGGAGAAACTACAGATTATGCGCTTGCAGACCTTAAGATGGAAGCGAAGTTCGGAGTTAATCAGGAATATGATGGAATCGATGAACTTCAGCCGGTTGATGAAGAACAGGAAGAAGCGGCAGCGGAAGATGCAGTTGGTATTTCGGTTTCTACATTGAATGAAAATGGAACAATCGAAGAACAGAACAGTATCGAGGATGCACTTGATGCTGCACGGACAGATGTCCTTGCATCAACTCCGGCGATGATGTCGCTTGATGATGATTCTGGAATCAGTACACAGGCTGCAAGATCAGGCAAGATTGTTGTGGCACTGGATCCAGGACATGATGACAGAGATGCAGGAGCAAGCTATTACGGTTTACGAGAAGAGGCACTCACCTTGAAGATTGCTAATTATTGTAAGGAAGAGCTTGAAAAACATGTCGGAGTAGAGGTGTACATGACAAGGACATCTTCGAAGTGTCCTTATCCGAATGAATCACCGGCAGGTGGATGTATTACGGCGAGAGCAAATGCAGCGGCAAAAGCAGGGGCGAAGATATTTGTCAGTTTTCATCTGAATGCAGCATCATCAGCAGCAAAAGGTGCAGAGGTTATTATTCCAAACTATAACTGGAAATCAGAGGTAGGTGCACAGGGAAGAGAACTTGCAACCAAGATTTTGAATGAACTTTCATCAATCGGATTGTATAACCGTGGATTGTACTATAAAACGGGAACAGATCCAGAATACAAATACCCGGATGGTTCACTGGAAGACTGGTTTACGGTTCAGGTTGCGAATAAGAGAAATGGAATCCCGGGAATTATCGTTGAGCATGCTTTCCTCACAAACAGTGGAGATGTCAATAACTTCTTAAATAATGAAGCAGGTCTGAAAAAACTTGGTGTTGCGGATGCAACAGGAATTGCAAAATATCTGGGACTTGCCAAGACGGGTGAAAGAGTGAATGTTGCGGAAGGTACTTATGTATTTAGCAGCGCATTGAATGCGAATAAGGTTCTTTCGATTCAGAATGATGGATTTGCAGATCAGACAGCCGCAGTGCTGAATGATAAAAAAGATACATCAGGACAGAGATTTGAGGTCAGAAGTGCCGGAAATGGGTATTACACGATTACGGCAGAACATTCAGGAAAGGTTCTGGATGTGGCTGGAGGGTCGACGGCATCGGGAGCAACGGTACAGCAATATATGTCTAATGGAACGAATGCACAGTTATGGTATTTTACAAATGCTGGAAATGGGTATTATACGATTCATTCAGTATTAGGTACATGTTTGGATGTGTGGTCGGCTAATACAGCAAACGGAACGATGATAGACTGCTATGCGTATAATGGGACAAATGCACAGAAGTGGAAACTTACAAAAGCAGAGTCGAAACCATTAGAAAATGGTACATATTCGATTACTAATACATCATCAAACAAGGTGCTGAGTGTAAATGGAGGTTCAACAGAAAATTCTGCAAATGTGTGTGTGACAAGTAATCAAAATTTGTCGTCACAAAGATTTGAACTGACTTATGTTAGCAATGGGTATTATAAAGTGATTGCAGAACATTCAGGAAAATCGATAGATATTGATAATGCAAGTAATCAAAGTGGGGCAAATTTAAAACAATATGATTATAGTCAGAATAACGCGCAACTTTGGAAATTTGTCAAGTTATCAGATGGAAGCTATTATATACGATCAAAGCTTGGAACAGTAGTTGGAATACAAACTTCTTCAACAAATGTTAATATGCAGACAGCAAATCAATCCAATGCGCAGAAGTGGCAAATTTCCAAAACGGAAAACAAACCGGTAAAGGATGGAAAGTATGTAATTGCGAGTGCTAGCTCGATAACATTAGCTATAACAGAGAATAGTGGAAATGCAAAACTGGATACATATGTTGGAACTGAAAACCAGAAATATGATATAAAATATGTGAGCAATGGATATTACAAAATAAGTGAAGTATCTACTGGAAAAGTTTTAGATATATATAATGGTAATAGTACGAATGGCACAAATTTACAGACATTTTCATGGAATGGAACAGATGCTCAGTTGTGGAAATTTGTGGATGCCGGAAATGGAAAATATTATATTCGTTCCAAGGTAGGACTGGTGATTGATATTGCGAATGGTACGATTTCATCAGGAACAAATCTTCAAATTTACAACGCAAACTTTACAAATGCGCAGGAATGGATCTTAGATTCAAATCGAGCTAATGAGAGTGAGCAACCGGTAAAAGACGGAGTTTATTTGTTTGAAAATATGGCGAATAAAAATCAGACATTTGATGTTCAAAATGAAAGTATGTCAAGTGGAACAAATGTTCAGATCTATACGAAAAAAGGAATTTCGGCACAGAGATTTAGAATTGCGTATGTCGGAAATGGATATTACAGAATCATTTCTGATTTGTCTGGTAATGTTTTAGATGTTGCCAATGGTTCGAAGTCAGCAGGAGCAAATGTCCAGATGTACTCGTGGAATGGAACAGATGCACAGCTGTGGAGATTTGTTTCGGTTGGTAATGGAAGTTATTATATTATTTCTAAAACTGGGAAAACAATCGGGTTAAGAGGAAACAGTGCAAATGCAGGTGTGAATGTCCAGATGACGGATAATTCTGGAAAGAGTACACAACAATGGTATTTGCAGATACAATCGGAAAGTCTTGTTGGAAATGGAACATACTATTTGAAATCAGCCAGTACTGGAAAGTTGGTATTAGATATCAGTGGAGGCAGTAAGTCTGATAGAGCAAATGTGCAGATTTATAATGTAAATGGAACAAATGCTCAGCAATTTCAAATTACACATGTAAAAGATGGATACTGCAAAATTATATCGAAAAATTCTGGAAAAGCATTGGAATATAATTCTGGAGCAGATGTCAATGGAGCAAATGTATATCAAAATGCATGGAATGGGAAAAATAACCAGTTATGGAAGGTTATTAGTGTAGCTGGTAATTATTACATTCAGACAAAAAATGGTGGAGTTATTGATATTCAGAACGGTACACTTAATGCAGGTACAAATGTACAAACATTTACTTGGAATGCAACAAATGCACAGAGATGGAGCTTCGTACAGCTTGATAGTTATACTGGTTCCAATGTAGCAGAAGGCGTTTATACAATTTGTTCAGCTGCAAATAATGCATATGTATTGGATATTGATAATGCAAATACTTATAACGGTGCAAATGTTCAGTTGTTTAATTCGAATAATACGGCAGCACAGAAGTTTAGTATAAAAGCAGTTGGAGATGGCTACTATAAAATTCAATGCGAAGCAACAGGCAAGGTACTTGATGTGTCAGATGGATCTATGGCTTCGGGCACAAATGTTCAGCAGTTTTCATGGAATGGATCTGCAGCACAGTGTTGGAAATTTGTAGATGCTGGAAATGGTAATTATTATATCCAGTCAAAATTGGGAACGGTTTTAGATATTCAAAATGGTACAATTAGAGCACAAAATAATATACAGACATTTGAATTAAATAAAACAAATGCACAAAAATGGAAACTTTCATCCGTATCTACGAAGAATTATGTTGATATAGCAAATGGAACTTATGTGATTCAAACCTCACTGTCATCAGGAAAAGTAATGGATATTGATAATGCCTCTGCGAATGATAAAGCAAATCTTCAGATTTTTGATAAAAATGATACACTGGCACAGAACTTTATGATAAAGAAAGTTGCAGATAAAGAATATCAAATTGTTTCACAGAAATCGGGAAAAGCATTAGACTTGGCTGGAAAAACAAACCAATCAGGAACGAATGTATGGCAATATAGTAAAGATAACTCAAATACGCAAACATGGAAATTTATTGATGCGGGAAATGGTTATTACTATATTGAATCAAAGCTTGGTAATGTATTGGAAGTAGCTAATGGAAGTACAAATAACGGTGCAAATGTTCAAATTGCCACATGGGGCAAGAACACTAAGCAGAAATGGAAATTAGTAAAGAAATCAGATATGAGTGATTTTTACGCTATTATGGGTACTACATCTACGACAGCAAGCCAGATGGCAAATTATTTCACTGCTAAAGGTGGAAAATATCCGTATTCTGATAACAAAGATGCACCGACTATTAAAGATTTCTGTCAGATTTATATTGATGAATGCAAGGTGGAGGGCGTAAAAGCTGAAGTCGCATTTGCACAGGCAATGATGGAAACTGGTTTTTTACGATTTGGTGGAGATGTAAAAAAAGAGCAGTATAATTTTGCCGGTCTTGGAGCAACTGGAAATGGAGCTTCAGGTAATGGATTTAAATCTATTCGGATTGGAATTCGAGCGCAGGTACAGCATTTGAAGGCATACGCATCAACAGAAAATCTGAAACAGACATGTGTAGATGGAAGATATAGTCTTGTGACAAAAGGTGTTTCACCATATGTGGAATGGCTTGGACAGAAAGAAAGTCCAACTGGAGCAGGATGGGCTACAGGTGCAAATTATGGTTATAACATAGTTAATCTTTATATAAAACCATTATTGAACACAAGTAAATAATAAGTTATAATAGGATTTTGCATGAGAGAAAAACATGCAAAATCCTATTTTTATGTGAAGAATAGGCGATAAACATTGTATCTTGAAGTAAAATTTGGTATGCTATAGGTTAGAGTTAAAAAAGATGTAATATTTTGTAACAATTTTATATTGTACAAATGGAGGTTGAGTATGAAAAAAGGATGGGGACTTCAAAATTCCAGAAGCAGAATGATTGCTTTGTTTATCGTGGACATGCTTACTGTGGTTTTGGATTCTTACTTAGCGATTATATTGCGCTTTAAATTGGATAATATCTGGGTACCAGAGGAGTATATGAGCAGTGTAGAACACTACATGATTATAAATGTGATTACGACGGTAATTATCTTTTTACTGTTAAATCTGTATAACCGAGTGTGGTCCTATGCCAGCTTATATGAGATGCTATTGATTGTGTGTGCGGCAATGCTTTCAACAGCGTTTCAGGCGTTTGGATTTAGTTTATTGTATTTACCGATCCCAAGAAGCTATTATTTCTTCTACTTTATTTTGCTTAGTATTACTACACTAATTACTCGTTTTTCGTATCGAATTTTACACACGATGCAGAATGGAATTAAAAAATCAGCAAAGCATTCCCGGAATACGATCGTAATCGGAGCTGGTGAAGCGGGAAATATGATCATTAAAGAGCTAAAAAGCAGTAAGTACCTGAATCAGAAAGTTGTATGTGTGATTGATGATAACCCGTTTAAAAAGGGAAAATATATTCACGGAATCCGGATTGTCGGTGGAAGGGATATGATTCAGGAAGCAGCAAAAAAATATGATGCAGAAGAGATCATCCTTGCGATTCCATCGGCAGGAAATAAAGCTACCCGTGATATTTTGAGAATTTGTAATCTTACAGATTGTAAACTTAAAATTTTGCCGGGAATGTATCAGCTCATCAATGATGAAGTTGGGGTGTCAAACCTGCGAGAAGTATCCATTGAGGACTTGCTTGGAAGGGATACCATCAATATTGATATGGAAAGCGTTGGACAGTATGTAAGTAATAAACGAGTACTGGTTACTGGTGGCGGTGGATCGATAGGCAGTGAGCTTTGCCGCCAGATTGCTGCACACAATCCGAAGCTTCTGATTATATTTGATATCTATGAGAATAATGCATATGAGATTCAGCAGGAACTGATTCGAAAATATCCCAATCTGAAGCTGGAAGTATTAATTGGATCTGTTCGTAATACAAGCCGAATTGAAAGTGTAATGGAATATTATCGTCCAGATGTTGTATTTCATGCAGCAGCACATAAACATGTGCCGCTTATGGAAGACAGTCCGAATGAAGCAATTAAGAATAATGTATTTGGAACCTATAAAACTGCAAGAGCAGCGGACAAGTATGGTGTAAAGAAATTCGTACTTATTTCTACAGATAAAGCCGTAAACCCAACAAATATCATGGGAGCTTCGAAGCGCATGTGTGAGATGATCGTGCAGACATTTAGTAAGTATTCCAGAACAGAATATGTAATTGTACGGTTTGGAAATGTACTTGGAAGTAATGGTAGTGTAATACCACTTTTCAAGAAGCAGATGGAAGCAGGCGGACCAGTTACAGTTACGCATCCAGATATTATTCGTTATTTTATGACGATTCCGGAAGCGGTATCGTTGGTATTACAGGCTGGAGCTTATGCTCATGGTGGAGAAATCTTTGTGTTGGATATGGGAGAACCGGTAAAGATTGCCGACCTCGCAAAGAATTTGATTCGGCTTTCCGGATATACGCTTGGTGTGAATATGGAAATTAAATATACGGGCTTAAGACCAGGTGAAAAGCTATATGAAGAGTTACTGACGAAAGAAGAAGGGCTTCAGAAGACGGCGAATGATTTGATTTTTATTGGGAAACCGTTGGAGTTTGATGAGGTACATTTCTTAAGCCAGTTAAGAGAGCTTGAAAAAGCGGCGATGGAAGAAAGTCCGGATATTAAAGAAATAGTTGCCGGAATCATTTCAACGTATCATATCAGACCGGAAGATAAGAAGAGAGATAGTGAAGCTTTTCAGGAACTGGTGAGTCTGGGACGAATCAGTCATGAAGGACCGAGCGTGGAAACGGATCATACAACTATTTAAGTGTAGTTTGGAGGAATAAAATCATGAAAATGTCATTGGTAGTACCTTGTTACAACGAAGAAGAAGCAATTCCTATTTTTTATAGAGAAGCTTTGAAAGTAATAGAACAGTTGAAAGATGAGTTTGAATTTGAGTTTTGCTTCGTGGATGATGGAAGTAAAGATGGAACATTACAGTGTTTCAAAAATTTGCGAGTAAAGGATGAAAGAGTTCATTACGTTTCGTTTTCAAGAAACTTTGGAAAAGAATCTGCATTATATGCCGGATTACAGCTTTCAACAGGAGATTATGTTGCAACATTGGATGTGGATCTGCAGGATCCACCGTCACTGCTGCCGGAAATGTGGAAAACAATTAAAGAGTCAGAAGGTAAAGAAGATTATGATTGCGTTGCTACGAGAAGAGTTAACCGGGCAGGGGAACCGCCTATCAGGTCTTTTTTTGCGAGAATGTTTTATAAGATAATCAATAAAATGTCATCAACAGAAATTGTAGATGGCGCAAGAGACTTCCGATTAATGAAGCGCAAAATGGTGGATGCTATTTTGAAAGATGCCGAATATAACAGATTTACGAAAGGAATTTACAGTTGGGTGGGATTTCATACAAAGTGGATTGCCTTTGAAAATGTGGAAAGAAGCGCAGGAGAGACAAAATGGTCTTTTTGGAAACTGTTTTTGTACTCAATTGAAGGAATTTTAGCATATTCTACAGCACCTTTAGCGATTGCATCTGTGTTTGGAATTGTATTTTGCGGAGTTTCGTTTATATCTATGTTAGTGATAATTATTAGAGCATTAGCATTCGGAGATCCGGTTGCTGGATGGCCGTCATTGGTAACAATAATATTCTTTTTAGGTGGAATCCAGCTGTTATGTCTTGGAATTATGGGGTTGTATTTATCGAAGACATATTTGGAAACAAAAAAAAGACCTATTTATATTGTGAGAGAAAGCGAGTAAGAAATAAATGCAGATAAAGAAGGGATTCAATAAGCTTATTGATAGGGTTGAAAAGACGAATATATATATCATATTTGCAGTGATTTTATTTGTGCAAATTGTATTTATGTTATATTACTGTAATATGAAACAGGGTTTTTTTGTAGATGAAATATGGTCGTATGGATTGTCAAATAGTTATTATCATGCACAGATATGGGAAGATAATGGTTTGGATAATGTAAAAATAGAACCAGAGATATTTAAGTCGTATTTAACAGTGAATAAGGGAGAAGAATTTTCATATGGATCTGTAATTTACAATCAAACGCACGATGCGCATCCGCCTCTTTTTTATATGGTATTGCATACAATATCGTCGTTTTTTCCTGGGAAATTTAGTAAATGGTTTGGATTGATTCCAAATGTAATCTATTTTGCGATTGCAATGTATTTACTGTTGAGAGTAGCTAGATGCATTTCAAAGAAAAATATTTTTAATATTTTAGTATTAGTGTTATATGGATTTAGTATTGGAGCAGTTAATTCGGTGACATATGTAAGAATGTATATGTTACTAACTGTATGGTGTCTATTCTTTTTGCTGGAAAATATTCAAATTTATAAAGAGGAAAAAATAACAGTGAAAAGATTTGTGTTATTATGTATAGCTACTTTTGGAGGATTATACACACATTTCTTTTTTATTATTTTTGCCTGTCCTATTGTTGGACTTATGCTTACTAAGGTTATTAGAGAAAGAAACCTGGGGTGGAAAGTATTTTTAAAATATTCAATAGCTGGTGGAATAGGGATTATATGTGCATTTGGCACATTTCCAACATATTTAAGAAAACTTTCTGGAAAGGATGGAAATGCTAATAGTTCTTTGACACATACAAATATGCGTAATTTTAGTGATTGGGGAGAACGCATAAAAATATATTGGAAAGACATTAGTTCAGAATTGTTTGGAAGTTTGTGGAGTGTTATTCTTATATTATTTTTAGTTTTATTAGTTGGGTATAGGGTCTGCAATATATTGTATAAAATCAAAATTGAAAAAAAAGAAAAGAAGATACAATTAATTATTGAAAAAAAGCCTATTTCAGGAAAAAAAATAATAGAAATAAAGCAAAGCTATATTATTGCTATAGGTATATTATTAGTTATAGTATTCTATTTTTTATTGGTATGTAAAATTACAGTATTTTCTTCAAATAGGTTTATGATGTGTATTTATCCATTAATTGTGCTGGAAATGAGTATATTAATTTGGAGAACTATTACATGTATGACAAGAAAAAAAGTAATGCAAAGAGTTGTATTAGGATTAATATGTATTTTTATAGTTGGTATAACATATTTTGCGAATGATCCGGAATATATTTATGAAGAAAAGGGGGGGAACGAACAAGTTCTTCAAGAATATACGGAGTTACCGGTAATATATATATATGCATCGCAGCATAGGATATTAGATAATGCATTAAATCTTATGAATTGTAAAAAAGATATATATCAGATTGATTTAGATAAAATTAAGCAGAATATAAAGAAAGTAGATGCATCAGAAGATGAAATGATTATTTATGTGGATACCTTAGTAAATGATTATGGTTCTTCGGTAGATGAATGTTTAAAATATGTGAAACAAGAATTAAATTATAATAAATCGGAATTACTTGGTACGGATGATATGAGTAATATTTATCTTTTGAAACGATAAATATATAAAAAAATGTAGAATTTGACAAAGGAGAATACTTTTGATATAATCTTTCCATCTAAGAGAGTGTGTAGCATAATTATGTAATCAAAATAAAAGTTGGTGATTCAGATAAAACTAAATATCTGTGAAACCAACTTTTTTTGAGAAAAATATTATTAATAGTATATAAGTTAGGAGAAGAATGAACGAGAAGATATTAACGGTAACAATTCCAAGTTACAATGTAGAAGCATATCTGGAAGAATGTCTGGAATCTTTTGTAAATTCAGAAGTTATGGGTGATATTGAAGTATTGATTGTGAATGATGGTTCTAGTGATGATACTGCAAAAATTGCACAGCGATATGTAGATAAGTATGAAAATACATTTCGGTTGATCAATAAAAAAAATGGTGGACATGGTTCAACAATTAATACTGGGGTTCGAGAAGCAAAAGGAAAGTATTTCAAGGTTGTTGATGGGGACGATTGGGTAGATACAAGAAGCTTTATTCGTCTTGTAGAGATTTTGAAAGAAAGTGATGCAGATATTGTTGCATCAAATTATACCTGGATTAACCATACGACAAGATTACCAGAAAAAAGACAAGAATATCCATTTGAAAAAATAGAGTATAATAAGTTATATAAGTTTGAAGATATTGTAGGAAAAACAATTATTGATATGCATGCAACTACAGTGAAAACAGAGCTATTCAGAAAAGCAAATGAACAGATTGACGAGCATACTTTTTATGTAGATGTGGAGTTTATTGCATTTCCGATTCCATATGTAAGGACAGTATATTTTATTGAAGATCCGGTTTACCAATATCGTCTGGGACTTCCTGGACAAAGCATGTCTATTCAGAAAATGCAGAAGAATCTAAAAAATCATTTACGGGTTCTGATGCGACTTAATCAGTATTGCAAGAAAGCTGAAACTATTGCACCAACAGCTAATTTGGAATATATAAGAGAGTTGACTGCAACGATTCTTACCAGTCAGATGAAGATTTATATAAGTTTCCCGCTGAAAAGCGGCATGAAGAAGGAAGCAATGAAATTAGATGCATATTTTTACCATAAAAACAGAGAAGTTTATGACAGGGTGAAAAATCCAGCTGTTCTGTTTTTGAGAAAAACTAAATATGCAGCATTTCCTCTGGCTGTTCTTGCATTTAAAAGACGTAGAGATAGTTATTAAGGAGATTATAAAAATATGAATGAGACAAAGGATAGAATAAATACATTTTTTCAATATAAGGATTTGTTACGTGAGCTCGTAGTAAGAGATGTGAAATTAAAATATCGTAGAAGTTTTTTGGGATATTTATGGAGTATTTTAAATCCTTTACTGATTATGATTGTAATGACGTTGGTATTTTCGCAAATGTTCAGGCAGGGAATAGAAAATTATCCAGTATATCTGTTGGCAGGACAAACCTTATTTGATTTCATGAATTCGTCAACACATATGTCAATGTATTCAGTCTTGGACAATAGTTCTTTGATAAAAAAAATATATGTGCCTAAATATATTTTTACATTATCAAAGGTTACGAGTTCGCTTATTGATTTAATTTTTTCAATGGGTGCGTTGGTTATCGTAATGTTATTTACTAGATCACATTTTTCACCATATATTTTATTATTTCCGTTAGTAATTATTCCATTATATATTTTTGTGTGTGGTATGGGATTTCTGCTTTCAGCGGCCAATGTATTTTTCAGAGATATTCAGTACATTTATAATGCAATTACTGTTGCATGGACGTATTTGACACCGTTATTTTATCCGATAGATTTATTACCAAATTGGCTTAGAACACTTATTGAATATTTTAATCCAATGTATTATTATATTCAGTTCTTCCGTGGTTTAGTATTGTATGGACAGTTGCCGACGTTACGTATTTTTGTTGGATGCTGGGTTATGGCAGGCGTTATGCTGGTAATTGGCTTGACTGTATTTAAGAAAACGCAGGATAATTTTATTTTATACTTCTAGGAGAATTATTATGAATGAAGAATATGTAGTGGATGTAGAGGATTTGACAATACGATTTAATCTTGCTTCGGAAAAAGTTGATAATTTGAAGGAATATGTTATTAAAATGATAAAACATGAATTAATGTTCCAAGAATTTCTTGCTTTAAAACACGTTAATTTAAAAGTAAAAAGTGGTGAAGCATGGGGACTGATTGGAACAAATGGTTCCGGAAAATCAACATTATTAAAAGCATGTTGTGGAATTTTAAAACCATACACAGGAACTGTTACGACTCGGGGGAAAATTGCACCGCTGATTGAACTAGGGGCTGGATTTGATATGAATATGACAGCAAGGGAAAATGTTTTTTTGAATGGCACAGTGTTGGGTCATTCGCGTAAATTTATGGAAGAACATTTTAATGAGATTATAGATTTCGCAGAATTGCAAGATTTTTTGGATGTTCCAATTAAAAATTTTTCATCAGGTATGCAGGCTAGATTAGGATTTGCAATTGCAACAATGGTACGACCGGATATTTTGGTAGTAGATGAAATTTTATCTGTTGGAGATTATCAGTTTCAACAAAAATGTTATAAACGTATGGAAGAAATGTTAAGTAATGGAACAACTCTTTTATATGTTTCTCATGATGTGAAATCTGTAAGAAAATTATGTGACCATGCTATTTGGCTGGATAAAGGCGATGTTAGAATGAGTGGTCTTGTAAAAGAAGTAACTGATGAATATATAAAAGAATATCATTAATTTTCAATATTAACGAAGGTAGATTATTAAAAACAAGAAGAGAAAGGTTGAAGGTAATATGAGTAATATTAGTATTTTGGTATCATGTCACAAACCGGTAGAAGTAGTACCTAGTGAGATTATAAAACCGATTCAGGTTGGATGTGCTTTAAATGAAAAGCGTTTTAAAGGTATGCTTAGAGATAATGAAGGAGAAAATATTTCAGCTAAAAATCCAAATTACTGTGAATTAACAGCACAGTATTGGGCGTGGAAAAATTTGGATGCAGATTATTATGGATTTTTCCATTATAGACGTTACATGAATTTCTCTAAGGAAAAATATTTATTGGACTGCTGGCAGAATGTATGTGAAGAATTTTTAGATAAGAAATCGGTTAAGAAATATAAAATTGATGATGAGACCATGCGGAGGGAAATTGAAGGTTATGATTTGGTGATTACAGAGGAAAAAGATATTACTAAAATGCCGGTCAATGACCGAACAGTATATGACCAGTATAAAAATGGAAACCAGTTGCATGTAAAAGATTTGGATATTATGCGTGAAGTTGTGAAAGAAAAATATCCGGAATATGTAGACGATATGGAATCTTATTTGAAAGGTAAGATGACATGTTTATGTAATATGTATATTATGAAAAAAGATTTATTTCAGGAATATGCAGCATGGTTATTTGATATATTGGGTGAATGTGAAAAAAGAATGGATATGAGTGATTATTCAATTGAAGCATTAAGAACACCGGGACATTTAGCAGAACGCCTGTTAAGTATTTTTTATTTTCATGTAAAACGTACTAGAAATTTAAAAATTAAAACATTACAGACGGTTGTATTTTTTAATACTGATCCAGTAGTGCATTTAAAACCAGCATATGCGGAAAATAATAATGCAGTAGTTTTATCTGCAAATGAATATTATGTTCCGTATTTGGCAGCAGTACTGGAGTCAATACGTGCGAATTCTAATGATGATCAGAATTACGATCTTATTATTATGCACAGAGATATTTCGATGGGAAGTCAGGATAGATTAAAGAAGCAGTTAGAAGATCATCAAAATATAACATTACGTTTTCTGGATATCAGACGTTACGAGAAACCATTTAAGAAGTTGTTTTTAAGAGGTCATTTTGCATTAGAGACCTACTTTAGATTGTTAATGCCACAGATTTTAGCAGATTATGATAAAGCAGTTTATATTGACAGTGATTTGGTTGTAAATGCAGATATCGCGGAATTGTATGCGACGGACGTTGATGGTTATCTGCTTGCAGCAGCGAAAGATGCGGATACAGCAGGATTATATAATGGATTTGAGCCTAATAAGAAAAAGTATATGGATACAATTCTTAAAATTAAAAAACCATATGAGTATTTCCAGGCAGGAGTTATTGTATTTAATTTAGCGGAGTTTAGAAAAACATATACAACTGCGGAAATGCTTAAATTTGCCGCTTCATACGAATGGGAATTACTGGATCAGGATGTATTAAATTATTTGGCGCAGGGTAGAGTAAAATTTGTTGATATGGCATGGAATGTAATGGTTGATTGGAGAGGAATCAGACTTAGTCAGATTATTGCATTGGCACCAAAATATTTACATGATGAGCATATGGAAGCAAGAAAAAATCCTAAAATAATTCATTATGCCGGTCCAGATAAACCGTGGCATCAGCCATGGTCTGATATGGCGGAAGAATTTTGGAAATATTCTCGTAATACTGTATTTTATGAGACAATTATGCAACGTATGTGTGATCCGGAGGGCTCCCGTGTAGGAATAAAGCAAAAAATTAGAGATCATGTGGTTGAAGTTGGTGAAAAAGTTTTTCCTAAAGATACAGCTAGACGTGAGGTGGCTAAAAAGATTATTATTAAAACAATAGGTGGAATTTAGAACTGAGGTTTGATTAAAAGTGAAAAAGCAACGAATTGAATATTTTGATGCTGCTAAAGGAATAGCCATCATTGCTGTTATTGTAGGGCATATGGGATTAATAGCAAGAGGAATGACTTTGACAGAGAGGTTTATTTTTTCGTTTCATATGCCTATATTTTTCCTGATCAGTGGTTACTTTCTTTCTAGTCGAATGACATTATGGGAATTTGCAAAAAAGCGATTTAAACAATTGATATTTCCATATATATTTACATGGGGGATAATGTGTGCATGGTCTGTCTGCGAAGACTTTGTTATGAAACGACCTGATTTGATCGCTAATTTAAAAATGTGGATTCTTGCGGGGATGTTTGGCGCTGGATCAGACCATAACGATGTAATGTCAAGATATCAGATTCATCAGATAGGAGCAATTTGGTTTTTATTGGCATTATTTGTAGCATTGTTGATTACCAGATTTTTTATACAGTATAGATATGGGTACATAGGGATTCTGGTAATCGCAATCATTGGCTATTATTCATCTAAATATATTTGGTTCCCATGGAGTATTCAACCAGGAATGGTAGCTTGTATTTTTGTGTATTTGGGATGGTTATGTAAATCAAAGAAAATATTGTCGATTAGGTGTAAAAAGGAGATATTTGTTTTACTATGTGCAGTTTGGTATATATCTATTATATTTAGTAGAGGTTTATATATGGTCAATAATGCATATGAAAATGGTATCTTGGATATAGCAGGGGCATTGGCAGGATCTTATGTTATAATTATAATATGTATGTTTTTATGCAAATATTGTTCTGGGATAAAAAAGATTTTACTATTTTATGGAAAAAATTCCTTAATAGTTTTATGCTTTCATTTAGTGGAGTTGAATATGTTCCCTTGGGGAATGGTGTATGGATATATAATTTCTCATGGGATGAGTGATGCAGAATATTTTGTGATCCAGATTGTTGGGAAAATGTTATGGGTTACGGCAGGAATTATGATTGTAAGAAGATTTGCGCTTACGCGGAAAATATTTTGTATTGAATCTTGAGAGTAAGGAGAAATGATATGGGAAGAATTTGGGATTATGTATATTGGCGTCTTCCGGTAGGAAAAAGACAGTTCTTTGACAAAGCAAACAACTTATTGGAAAAAGCAGATTCCTTAAAACAGATTTTAGAATCAGGGGTAAAAAATAGTTATAATCATCGAAATGAACTTTATAATCAGATGAGTGGAAAAATAGATGGTTTAGCAAATGAGGTGAGACGTCTGCATGAGGAGAATGCTCGTTTGGAAAGAATTATTACACATTATCATAAACAAGATATGCAGATGTTCTGGCAAGAATATCGAAAAGATGGGGAGTCTACAGTAGATGCTCAAAAGAGATTCTTTCTTGCATTACCGAAAACTCAGGGGGTAAATAGAAATTTACAGCTTCTCGAAAAAGATTTGCTGAAAGCTTTTGTCAGGATTTGCGATGAGCATCAATTATTTTATTGGCTTTATGCGGGAACTTTGTTAGGGGCAGTAAGACATAAAGGATTTATTCCGTGGGATGACGATATAGATACTTGTATGGCTCGAGAGGATATTGATAAATTAAGAGAAATATTAAAGGATAATCAAGAATATCGTCTTACAGTGAGATATGATGCTTGGGGATTTTGTAAACAGATTCGTTTTACTTACAAAGACTCAACGGTTCCTGTTTTTATTGATGTATTCCCGTTCGATTGGATTAGTGAAGCAACATATGAAAAATGGGAGGGAAATCAAAGGGTTAAAAGAGAGTTAAAATCAGAAATGACAGATGAAAGTAATCCGTTAATCCGAGAGTTTCGTAAAGCAGGATGTGTCGATGCTGATTCGACTATTGGTGTACAAGTTTCAAAGATATTTGATAAATATTTTAATAAACTTCGAGAGAAAAACGTGGTTTGCGATAAAAAGGATGCAAAGGGATGCTTATATAGCTTTGATAGTTGGAGTTATTGCGATGATAGGAATATAATTGCAAAAGATAATTTTTATCCTCTTAAGAAAATAGAATTTGAAGGAGATAAATATTATGTACCTAATAACTATATTTATATTTTAGAAGAGTTATATGGTTATGATTTTTATACATTTCCTTGTGGAGAGCCACATTTTGTTCATGCAGACTGGAAAAAGAATGAAAAAATTTTAGAGGAAGAAGTAAAAAAAAGAATTAAATAAAAAAGAGCAGGCGGTCACAATTTAAAATTGATGATCCGCCTGTTTTTCAAAAATTATCAGAAGAAGTGATATGAAATACATTCGTATCACTTTCAAAAATCTGTATAACTTTTGTAATATTTATAGATAGTTCTTTGGAGAGATTATTTGGTAGTTGATTCCTTCGGATTGCTCTTAAAAATGCTACTAATTCATTGCGTATACCTTCTCCATCTAATTGATAAAAATAACGTCGATTGTTATTTTGGTTTTCAAATCGTACTTCAAAATATTCTGTTTTCCACCAAGGGGCAGGTACATAAATGTAACCTTTGGTACCGGAAATAATCAATTCACCTTCTGATTTGACTCCTTTTCCTACTTTTAACGAAGCAACTGCGTTAGGATAAGTAAAATTTATTTTTGTAAATAAATCAAAAGTAGAAAACTCATCCATCATAAGAGATGAGATATTTATATCAACCCAATTTGTACCCAGAATATGAAAAATAGGTAACATGGCAGTAGGGCCCCATGAACAAATGCTATTCCAATAATTTGAAATATTTTTTACTGGATTAGCATTTAGGTTTTTTAAGCTTGTACAGGTTGATTCAACAGAAAGAATATTACCTATTTTTCCTGATTTTAAAAGTAAAAGTAAACGATTATATGCTGTGGAGTATGCTGTTTTTATAGCATCCATTAAAATTAAATTTTTATCAGTTGCCAGTTGATAAAGTTCTTTACATTCTAATTCGGAAAGGGCAATTGGTGATTCGCATAAAACATGTTTTCCGTCAAGTAAAGCCTGCCTGATATGGTTATAATGTTCAGTTGGATGCGAGGCAATATACACAGCATCTACACAAGAAAGAAGATCACTATAGGTGTCTTGCGTTATTAGATTGCTTTCGGATTTTAATTCAGGAGTAATGGATGAAGCTGAAATGGCTGTAACATCTGCACCGTTGACAAATTTACTTTCATGAAAATATTTTTCCACAAGAGTAGAGTTCCCTGTTAATCCAAGCTTTAAATTGCTGTCTTTTGCTCGAAGCTCAGAACTGGATACACCTGCTGTTCGATCTAAATAGACAACTTTACAATATTTTTTTAAATAGTCAAAATATCCAACCCAATCAGAACCAACAGTAAAAATGTCAACATTGTAATGTTGGATATCATCAATTTTTTGCCCTTCATATTCTTCAATAATTATTTTGTCAGCAAGCCCGGTAGAACGGACGTTTTCAATACGTTCCATTAGGGACTGCTGTACATTTATTTTTCCACGTGTTTTGTCAAAATCATCCGATGTTACTCCAACGATCAAATAATCGCCAAGAGCTTTTGCTCTTTCTAATAATCTGATATGACCGTAATGAAGTAGATCATAAGTTCCATAAGTTATAACTTTTGTCATTAAAAAAGCGACTCCTTTAATTTATATTGTCTAGTTCAAATAAAGCATCTAAAAAGCGTTCCATATATTGTCTGGCACCAATTGTAACTCGCAGACAGGTACCAAAGTTTCCAACATTAGAATAAGATTTTATTAAAATTTGTTTTTCTGATTTCATTTTATCAACAATAGATACAGCATCTGTTTTGGGCTTTATAAAAATGAAATTTCCAGCATCACCTTTGTGGAGATATCCGTGAGTATCTAATTCTTTAACTAAATAATCGCGTCCAAGATTATAGTTTTCAATTAAATAAGTTAAAATACCGGGAGCCTCTAAAATTTTTTCAGCGATCAGCATAGCAAAAGCATTAGTATTATGAGGTGTACATAATTTCTGTACCATTTTTATTTCATCAGGATGCCCAACGACATATCCAAGGCGGCAACCAGCCATTGAAAATAATTTCGAGAAGGTTCTTGTAACAAGAATATGTTTTGAGTTAAAAGCATATTTGATGAATGTTTTTGGGTAAAAATAATGATAGGCTTCATCAACAAGGATTGTGATTTCAAGCTGTTCACATACTTTAATGATTTCCTGAAATTCGGTTTCTGAATATACATTTCCCATGGGGTTATTTGGGTTAAGTAATATAAGTAATTGTGTATCAGGGGTTAACGTGGAAATAATGTTTTGAATATCCATTGACAGGTCGTCATTGTAAGGTACTTTTACAAAAGAACGGTTATACATTTCTGAATATACCTGGAACATGAAATAGGACGGAACAACGCCGACAATTTTTCCACCTTCTGAAGTGAAAGCCTGAATGATATAGCGAATTCCTTCAGCAGATCCGTTTACAAGGCAAAGGTGTTCTGGTGTAGTATCCAGATGCTTTGCAAGTACTTCAGAAAAATGGCGTGTTTCAGGATATTGTGCAATTAATTGAGGTGTTATTTCTGGCAGAATAGAATCAATAAAATCTTGTGGAAGTCCCCCGGGATTTTCGTTTAAGTCAAGTCGTAAATAATTTTTTCGTTCGTTTTGATCAAATATGCGAACTAAATTCTTTAAATTGTTGTTTAAGTAATACATAGTAAATCTCCTTTAGTGAATGTGATAAAATCCTTTCGTTAATTTCCAAAATAATATTTTTTGGCGATTCCCCCAGATATATTTTTGCCATAACAATTTTAGACTTGGCGGAGTAGACCATTTTTTGCAAAGAGCTATATAAGGCATCGATTTCAAATCTTGAATAAATAATGCACGGTCTGAATTTGGGGTGATACGCTTTCTTAGAGGACCCTGATACCTTATAGCTGTTTCGTAATTGAGTTCATGTCCAACAAAAAGATCTTTGGTACTTAGAAAAGCTTCTTTACCTTTAATAGAATTACATATAATCAGTGATGCCCCTTTATTGTGATTATATAATTCGGGACAATATAAATGCACACCCCATAAATCGCCCAGTGAAATATCTGCAAGGCGTTCAGGTGTTGTATATGGACAATGATAACAGGAAGGTCGACTCATTAGATGATTAATCCAAATTGACCAAAAAGGATTAAACCATCTGTCTGTTTTGAACTTTCTATTATTTTCTAAAGAAAGCTGCATAACTTGGAAATCCCATCGTCCGATTAAATGGTTAAAATAAGATTTAAAATCTTTATAACGATAATCAATTGATTTAACAGATGAATGATATTTTGCGGTAATATATTCATTGTAACTCTTCAAATAAAGAGGAGTAGGAACACCTTCGCAAATAACTTCAACTGTTAGCAAATTTGCTTGATCACAATTGAGCAAAAAAGATTTTAAACCGGCGATTTGACAGGGAGTGCCGGAAAATAAAACTTTTTTTCCATCTTGTAAAAACTTTTTTACATAAGTATAGGCATTACCTATATTGCTCTGTATATATTTTGATTTTCTGAATTTATCTAAATATTTTTTGTCAAAAATATGATCATGATATACATTTAAACCATCTGATACAGCTCCGAAAATTACATAATTTTTATCGCACCATGCATCAACGATTGCAGAGAAAGCTCCACCAGAGGTGCTTTCTGATAAAACTTTTTGATTTTTTATATGTCCTCCAAAAGTATAATTCATTCCGGAACATTTTTGAGGAGATAAATTATAAGGACAAACTTTACGGCATAATCCGCAATTCGTGCATAAATCTATATTGATTTTTGGATAGCGAAATTCTTCTGAATCAGGAATCATACAGATAGCTTTGTGTGGGCAAATATTTGCGCAGGCTTCGCAGCCGGAACAGGTAATTTTATCATTTGTATCAAGGTAACACATGCTTAATGATCTCCATTCAATAAATTAAGTTCTTTCGTGAGAAAGTCCAGAGAAGTTTCTCTTGCAGTATTTATACGTGCATGCACAGCATCGTAATCGTGGATTTGTGGAATTACTGAAGGTGCTTTTGGGAGAAGGCATTCTTTTAAATCAAATAACTCCAGAACTTCGGCAATTTTATTGTCACCGGATTCTCTGGAAAATACTGCCAGTTGTTTTCGGTATTGTACAGCAAAAATCAAACCATGGAAAGAGTTCGTTATAACGTATTCTGAATATTTTACCAGAGAAAGAAATTCTTCCACACCTGCTTCATAAAACATTTTATGTCCTTTGGCTGAGTTTGTACTGCGTAAGCTGATTTCAACAATTGTCCATCCGTTATCACGGGCTATTTTTTCTGCAAAAGCTTCCATTTCTTTGTTGTATCGTCGTGCATATAATAATAAATATTTCTCAGTTATAATACGAGATGCGGCTATGGTATCATAATCTTCAGTGGTTAGCAAAAGAGTTGGATCGATTGTTCTAAAAACTTGAATTCCATTAGAATTAATATGTTCTTTTAGATAAGGTATAAATTTATTTTCCCGTAAACCAATTGCTAAAAAGTTTTGAAGCCGGTTATTTAATATCTGGTAGCTATCTGTGTCAAAATGGGCATCACCAAAACTTGCAGCATAAGATACAGAATTTCCTTTCATTACATCGTAGTTGGCAAAATAACCATCATCAAATCCGTTGAATTCATTAATACAGAAAATGGTATCACTGCCACATACAAAATGGTTAATATCATCAAAATGGGCAATAGAATTAAAGTTTTCTGAAGTATATTTTTGAGAAGTTAAACCAAAGTATGTGTGATAAAAATGATCAAATTTCTGATAATTAATACGAATGGCAGGAAGAGACAATTCACACATTTTTCTGGATTCTGGGTCCTGATCCCACATATTGGAAAAAGGATTTAAAGGATCTTTGTCAGAGAGAGAATCCGGGCAATAGTCAACTAAAACTGGTTGATACAAATCCGGAGAAATACGCTTTATAGATTGGTAAAGTGCCCAGGATTGTAGAGCAGATCCATAGTTTGTAAAATTGCAATATATATTATAACTGACTATACCTATTCGAATCATAAAAATACTCCTTGAAATTATATAAAATAAGTTGTTAAATATACTAATCATGTTATCATGGATTTTAGGAGACAACAAGTGATATTGTAAAGAAAACGTTGTTATATAAACAAAAATATAGTATAATAGCACGGTTTGAAGAAGAGAGATTATTTTACGAAAGGATAACAGAAATGAAAAAAGAAAAAGATATATTTGATCGTATCATGGAATTTCCGGTTTTAAGGATTTTTAATCCATTTTACAAAAAAAACAAAGAAATATTATTGTATTTATTTTTTGGTGGTTTAACTTTTTTAGTCAGTATCATCTCGTATGCATTTTTGAATATTCAGATAGGATGGAATGCATTAATAGCGAATATTGGTTCATGGATTTTGGCTGTTTCATTTGCTTATGTAACAAACAGAGTCTGGGTATTTGATTCCAACGCTGAAACTACGGCTGATTTTATCAAAGAAATCACCAGTTTTATAGGCGGTCGAGTAGCAACGCTGGTAATTGAAGAACTGATCTTATTCATTTTTATCACGAATCTGGGAATGAACAGTATGCTGGTTAAGATAGTGGCACAGGTGATCGTAATTGTGCTTAATTATGTGATCAGCAAGCTGATTGTGTTCAAAAAATAGCAGAAAAGCAGTTAAGAAATAGTTTTAATTGTATTTTATGGAGTTTTTTGGTAGTATATACTATGTAATAATTTTGTAATAATTGTTACATAGTATATTTTATTTTAAGGAAAGAAGATTTTTATGGAGAATATGCATATCGCTTTTTCACCTCCGGATATCACAGAGGAAGAAATAGCAGAAGTTGTAGATACGTTAAGAAGTGGTTGGATCACAACCGGACCAAAGACAAAGCTTTTTGAAAAACAGTTGGCAGAATATATAGGGACTAATAGAGTAGTCTGTCTGAATTCGGCAACAGCCTGTCAGGAGATGACACTTCGCCTGTTAGGAATCGGACCGGGAGATGAAGTAATTACAACTGCCTATACTTATACTGCATCAGCCAGTGTAGTAGAGCATGTAGGTGCAAAACTGGTTCTGGTGGATGTGGCAAAAGATTCTTACGAGATGGATTATGAGAAGCTGGCAGATGCAATCACAGAGAAAACGAAAGCGGTTATCCCGGTAGATCTTGCCGGAATTATGTGTGACTATGATAAGATATTTGAAATTGTAGAAGCAAAGAAATCACTTTTCCATCCGGCAAATGAACTTCAGGAGAAGTTTGGCAGAGTGATTGTGGTGGCAGATGCAGCGCATGCATTTGGCGCAGAGCGAAAAGGAAAGAAATGTGGACAGGTTGCCGATTTTACAAGTTTTTCCTTTCATGCGGTAAAGAATCTAACGACAGCAGAAGGCGGAGCTGTGACATGGCGTCCAATCGATGGGGTGGATGATGAAGAGATTTATAAGAAATATATGCTCTTTTCACTTCATGGACAGTCAAAAGATGCGCTTGCAAAGACGCAGCTTGGCGCATGGGAGTATGATGTTGTGGCACCTTATTTCAAATGTAATATGACTGACATTATGGCTTCCATCGGACTGGTACAGTTAAAGCGTTATGATGCATTATTGGCACGTCGTCGGGAAATCATAGGAATGTATGATAAAGCACTGGAAAGTCTGCCGGTGAGTGTACTGAATCATTTTGATGAGGGTCACAAGTCCAGCGGACACCTGTATCTGATCCGTATTCAGGGAAAAACACGGGAAGAATGTAATGAGATCATTACGAAGATGGCAGAGCGTGGCGTGGCAACCAATGTGCACTACAAACCGTTGCCGCTATTATCTGCTTACAAGAATCTGGGATTTGATATCAAAGATTATCCAAATGCCTATGCATTATTTGAAAATGCAATTACATTACCGCTTCATACAAAACTCACAGATGAAGAGGTAAAATACGTGACAGATGTATTGAAGGAATGCATCGGATAGGAATGCTGTATGAGAAAATGGGACGAACTTCCGAAGTTTATGAGAACAGACGAAGTAAAACAATACTATGATATTCTGATCAGACACGAAAAAGAATTAAGATTAAAGAGATATTTTGACATTCTGCTTTCGATGATTTTACTTGTCATTTTATCACCGATCATGTTAGTCATCAGTATTGCAATCAAGCTGGATTCACCGGGACCGGTGATTTACAAGCAGGTGCGTGTGACACAGTATGGAAAGAAATTTCACATTCTAAAGTTCCGTACTATGGTGCAGAATGCAGACAAGATGGGAACACAGGTTACGATCAGTCAGGATTCCAGACTGACACGGGTTGGAAAAGTGATCCGTGGCTGCAGGATTGATGAATTTCCGCAGCTTATCAATGTTCTTCGCGGAGAGATGAGTTTTGTTGGAACCAGACCGGAAGTTGTGAAGTATGTAAAAGGATATACGAAAGAAATGTATGCGACTCTTTTGTTACCGGCAGGAATCACTTCCAGAGCTAGCGTATGCTACAAAGATGAGGGTGAAATGCTGGAGCATGTAGAAGATGTGGATTATGCTTATATTCATGAAGTGCTTCCGGAGAAGATGAGTTATAATCTGGAAGATCTGCGCAAATACAGTCTGTGGAGAGATTTTATGACCATGTTTATGACAGTATTTGCAGTATTACGATAAGAACTACAGTATAGGAGAAATGTATGTTAGTATCAGTTTGCACGATTGCGCGCAATGAAGAAGAGTATCTTCCACATTTGCTGGAGGATATCACAAAACAGGATTACCCGGCAGAGCAGATCGAAGTTGTGATGGTGGACAGCAGTTCAACAGACGGAACCAGACGGATTATGGAATGCTTTGCTGAAGATAATCCACAGTATCATAATTGTATTGTTACAGAAAATCAGGGAAACAATCAGGCCTCCGGCTGGAATCAGGCAATCCGCTGTTCAACCGGGGATATTATTATCCGTCTGGACGCACATGGGCGCATTCCGGAGGATTTTGTTTCCAAGAACGTGGAATGCATGGAAAGTGGAGAATATGTCACCGGGGGACCAAGACCGAATCTTCCGGAGAAGGACACACCTTGGCAGAGACTTCTATTGAGCGCGGAAAGTTCGATGTTCGGAAGTGGAATTGCAGGTTTCCGAAGAGAGAATGAAAAGAAATATGTAAAGTCCATGTTCCATGCAGCGTATCGGAGAGAAGTATTTGAAAAGGTTGGACTTTTCAATGAAAATCTGGGAAGAACGGAAGATAATGAGATGCATTACCGGATCCGGCAGGCAGGATACCGCTTATGCTACGATCCGCAGATTCATTCCTGGCAATATGTGAGAAGTTCGATTCCGGGAATGATGAAGCAGAAATACGGCAATGGAGACTGGGTAGCAAGAACTCTTGGCGTATGTCCTGGATGTCTCAGCATTTATCATTTTGTGCCGTTTGCTTTTGTGATTGCGATTCTTGTGACATCCATTTTGGTAGCACTAAAGAAGCCATTTCTGGCGATTGCCATGTGGATCACTTATTGGTGTGGTGCAATCGGAATGGCAATTCTGTCTGTAAAAAATGAGGCGAAGCATATATGTCAGCTTTTGCTTCCGGGAATCTTCTTTTTACTTCATTTAAGCTATGGAGTGGGAAGTGTCGTCGGAATGGGAAAGATGATAAAAGATAAAATTACAAAGAAATAAAAGAGAGGATTTAGTATTATGAAGTATGATTATTTAGTAGTAGGATCAGGATTATATGGGGCAGTATTTGCTCACGAAGCAAAGAAAAAAGGAAAAACCTGTCTGGTAATTGACAAGCGTCCGCATATCGGTGGAAATATTTATTGTGAAAATATTGAAGGAATCAATGTTCACAAATATGGTGCACATATTTTCCACACATCCAACAAACAGGTTTGGGATTACATCAATCAGTTCGCAGAGTTCAATAATTACATTAACTCACCGGTAGCAATTTACAAGGATGAGCTTTACAATCTGCCGTTCAACATGAATACATTCAGCAAAATGTGGAATATCAAGACACCACAGGAAGCAAAAGATATGATCGCAAAACAGGTTGCAGAGACAGGGATCACAGAGCCGAAGAACCTGGAAGAACAGGGGTTATCTCTGGTAGGAAAAGATGTATTTGAGAAATTGGTAAAAGGTTATACCGAAAAACAGTGGGGACGTGCCTGCAAAGACCTTCCGGCATTCATCATCAAACGTTTACCGGTAAGATTTACATTTGATAACAACTATTTCAATGACAGATATCAGGGAATCCCGATCGGAGGATATACAAAGATCATTGAAAAGATGCTGGACGGAATCGAAGTAAAGACAGATACCGACTACTTTGAATTTATCAAAGAAAATCCGGATATCGCAGAGAAGACACTGTTTACTGGAATGATTGATGAATACTTCGGATACAAGCTTGGAGCACTGGAATATCGTTCGGTAAGATTTGAAACAGAAGTGCTTGATACAGACAACTATCAGGGAAATGCAGTCGTAAACTATACCGAAAGAGAAGTTCCTTATACACGTATCATCGAACACAAGCATTTTGAATTTGGAAAGCAGGAAAAAACTGTTATCTCCAAAGAGTATTCTTCCGAATGGAAAGTAGGAATGGAACCATATTATCCGGTAAATAACGAACAGAACAATAAGCTGTTTGAAGAATACAGAAAGCTTGCAGACCAGGAGAAGAATGTGATCTTTGGTGGACGTCTTGGAAATTATAAGTATTATGATATGGATAAGGTAATTGAAGCGGCACTGGAGATGGTGGCTGAGGAATTATAGGAAAATATAGTATAAAAAACAGGGTATGAATGAGGATATCCTGTTTTTTATGTAATATGTATGGGAAGAAGTTGAAGATGGAGAAAATAATTAAAATAAGAAATAAGATCGAAATGAAATGGGAAGCTATTCCGTATGAAAAAAATGTGATATGTCGGAAAAAATTTTTTTGTGTGCATTAAGTGTATGGATAATCTATGCGTTTAATTGGATAACGATGTTTCATATACAGTGACCTGAACATTTATATTTTTATATACAGGTTTTTGTTGGTATGGCAGTGTTGTTTAGATACACGGTGCTGAGTTCTGAGAATATAGATGCTTTGGTTTTAGCTCTTATAGTTTTAGCTGTATTTGCAATTTCAAAAGATAGAAATGGGACAGGATTATTACTTGAAACAGGATTGTTTATTATCGGAGCTAGAAAGATTGATTATAAAAAGATTTTAAAATTATATCTTGCAATTGAAATCCCGTTAACGCTTATCACTTTAATGGCTGCACGTTTGGGAATAATTGAAAATTTAGTATATCACCGTGGAGAACAAGTGAGAATGACCTTTGGATTTGTATATCCTACAAATTTTGTGTTGCATCTTATGTTTATAATTGCTGCATGGATTGCAATAAAAGAGGTAAAATGCACATTTTTAGAGTTAGGTATGATTACGATACTTGTAGTTTTCCTGGACAAGTATTGTGATGCAAGGTGTGGAGAAATATGTATTATTCTTATTGTGCTTTGTACTGCATATTTAAAATGCAGAATGTATTTTGCAGAGAAAAAAGGGAAAAAGTATAAGACATCTAAGCTCTTAAATTTTTTATGTTTATGTGTGCCGTTTTTAGGTGCAGGAATAATGATTCTTTTGTCCAGATTTTATGATCCAAGTAAAGGCTGGATGGAAAAACTGAATAGTATTACGTCAACAAGACTTTTTTTGGGAAAGAAAACTTTTGATTTGTATGATGTGAAGTTGTGGGGACAGTATATTGAAATGCATGGAGGCGGTGGAACGACAGATCCTGTCCCAGAATACTTTTTTATTGATTGTTCGTATTTAAATATACTAATGAGATTTGGATTTGCTGTTTTTGTGATAGTAATGTTGTTATTAAGTATTATGATTATTAAGAGCTTTAATAAATCGTATTTGATGGCGATGATAGTTGTAATATGTATACATTCGGTAATAGAGCAACATTTGTTTGAATTGCATTATAATATATTTTTAATGTTAGCATTTGCAAATTTTAATGTACAAGATAATAGGAAAAAGGCGTTTATAAAAAACAAGAATAATAACGGTCTAGAATGAATTAGGATATGGGATAAAAACATATCCTGATTTTTACATTTTGATGATTTTGTAGTTGTTGTCAATCTTGCATTTTCCCAATATTTATGCTTTACTATATTATGTGTGTTTGTAAATACTGAGTAAAGGAAATGAAAGGAAAATGAAAAAACCAAAGATAAAAAGTATCGGTTATGGATTCTATTGTATTCTGATGATTTTAATCTCAGTTCTTGGATTTATTCTTTATAATCTGGGAAACTGGGTATTAGACACGTGGGGGCTGTTGTCTATCGATGAAATTATTTTTCATCTGAAAGTACCGCTTGATGGGACAAACTCAGACGTAGTACTTGATGGGATCAATGCATGCGTACCATTGGCAGTATTAGTATTATTTTTATCTATTTTCCTGATTATAGGATTAAGGAATAAGCATGGAAAATGTATGATTGCGTTATTTCTTGTAGCTGTGATTGCCTGTGGAAGTGCAGGAAGGGCGGCTTATGAAGTATATGATGAATTGGATGTAAAAGAATATCTGGTAAGTCAGAAGAAAGAATCGCATTTTATTGAACAGAATTATGTGGATCCACGTACAACGAAGATTACATTTCCGGAACAAAAAAGAAATCTGATTTATATTTATCTGGAGTCAATGGAATCCACCTTTGCGTCAAAAGGAGATGGAGGAGGACTGGATTTTAACTGCATTCTGGAACTGACGACTCTTGCAGAAGAAAATACTAATTTTTCCGATTCAGATAAATTGGGTGGTGGATATCCTGCTTATGGAGGAACCTGGACAATGGCAGGTATTTTTTCACAGACTTCAGGAATACCGATCAAGAATTCGGAACAGACGGATGATGTAAATGCAACACTTGCAGAACAGTCTTCTTTCTCTTCGCAGGCAAGAAACTTAGAGGATATTCTTGCAGATGAAGGATATAACCAGTGTTTTATGATTGGCTCTGATGCGACTTTTGGGGGAAGAAGAGCTTACTTTGAGAGTCATGGAAAAGGACAAACAGAAATCTGTGATTATAATACGGCAAAAGAAAACGGACAGATACCAGAAGATTATTATGTATGGTGGGGATATGAGGATCAGAAGCTGTTTGCAAATGCGCAGGAAAAACTGACCGAATTAAGTTCAAAAGATGAACCGTTTAATTTTACTATGCTGACGGTAGATACCCATTTTGAAGATGGATATGTATGTGAACAGTGTCAGAATGAATTTGGTGATAACCAGTATGCAAATGTAATGGCATGTTCGAGCAGGCAGGTAGATGCATTTGTAAAATGGATTCAACAACAGCCATTTTATGAAAATACAACGATTGTAATAAGTGGGGATCATTTGACGATGGATTCTGATTTCTGTAATGATGTCAGTGAAGATTATGAACGTAGTGTATACAATGTATTTATCAATCTTCCAGAAGGTCTGGACACTTCATTTGAAAAAACACATAGCAGAGAGTTTGCAACACTGGATATGTTCCCGACCACGTTGGCTGCGATGGGAGTAACAATTGAAGGAGACAGGTTAGCACTTGGAGTGAATCTGTTTTCTGATGAGCAGACACTTACCGAGCAATATGGAAGAAAAGGCCTTGATAAAGAGCTGATGAAAAAATCAAAATTCTATGATATGCTGATCAATGATGTGGATATTGATGCACTACAGAAAAAGCGAAAGGAAGAGGCCGAAAAACAGCAGGAGGAAAATGCAGATAATCAGGAAAATACAGATAATCAAGAGCAGCAGACGAATCAGCCAGATGCAGGTGTAGATACAAGTGGTATTGAAACGCCGGATGCATGGCAGGGGTATACGCAGGATAATTATCAGTATAATTATAATGACGGATCGAATGATTACTGGTATGACGGAGGAAATTCCTGGGACAATTCATGGAATGGAGGATATGATGATAATACTTATGTAGAACCAACTCCAACGCCGGAACCGACTCCAGCTCCAACGCCGGAACCAACACCAGATCCAACGCCGGCACCGGATCCAGCGCCAGAGCCGACACCAACACCAGATCCGGCACCGGATTCAACACCAACTCCGGATCCCGGTGGAGGCGCAGAAAGCAATGCAGGCGGAACAACAGAAAATGTAAATTAGAGAAGAACTCCGGTTTATGCCGGGGTTTTTCTTCGGATAAATAAAGCAGAACGGAGTTGTCCGTAAATTGATACAATGAGAAATTCTACAAACAAGTAGACATTTCCCCATAAAAAGTGTAAGATAGAGTCTAAGAGTATTTATACTTACAATTAATATGGTTAGAAAGAGGAAAGTACATGAAGATGAAGTTTACGAAAAAAATAGCGACAATTCTTTTGTCTGTATGTCTGATCGTACCATGTTTTTCTGTGATGGCGCTAGCTGCAAATGGTGTGATATTCTTTTCTGATCTTGAGACAAGTGTCGGGGATGAATTTACGATCACAGGTACAGCAGTTGTCAGCGGAGATGTAATCGGAGACGCAACGATTCATATGACTTACGATCCTTCTTATATGCGATTTGAAGAGGGAGACGGAGTGAATGCAGACACGGATGGTAATCTGACATTTAAAGGTTCAGGTGACGGAAGCAGTGACCGGATTGAGTTTACAATGAAATTCCAGGCTCTCCAGGAAGGAAGTACAAGACTTGAACAGGGAGATGCGACGGTTACAGACAGCGCTGGATCAAGTGTGGCATGTGAAGAAGGATATGCGGATGTTACGATTGGAGCAGGAGATCCAAGCAAGATTAAAGATGTTGCGAATGGAGCAAGTGTCACGATTGATGGTCAGGAGTATACCTTATCCGGTGATTTCTCAGACAGCATGATTCCAGCTGGATTTACAGCAGGAGAGATTACTTATAATGATTCGACGTATAAAGGTGCTGTGCAGGAAAAGACAGGACTTCAGATGGCTTACTTGGTAGACGGCGATGGAAAAGGCGATTTCTGGATGTATGATTCATCTGACAGTAGCTTCTCACCGGCAGAACAGGTTGTGATTTCAGATACTTATTCTATCGTAATTTTTGATGCAGGCAGTAAAGTGTCTATGCCAGCAAAGTATTCAAAAGGAAATCTGGAGATCAACGGCAAGACTTTTGAAATCTGGGATGAACCGGATCGCGATGATTTCTATGTATTATATGCAGTAAATAATGACGGTGAAGAATCCCTCTATTTATATGACTCTGTAGAGCATACTTATCAGAGAATGGAGACTCCGAAGTCTGCGACTACACCGGATAAGAAGAGTGCAAGCAAGTTTGACGCAATTTTAGAAAAGATTTCCGATCATTTGATCTGGTTTGTAGCAGCGGCAGCAGTTATCGTTATTCTTCTGGTAATCTTCCTTCTTGTTTCCGTTGTGAAGTTACATAACCGCAACAGAGAGTTGGATGATCTGTATGATGAATATGAATTGGACGATGAGCCGCAACGTAATCCGGTAAAACCGATCCAGCCTGTTAAGGCAGAAAAGAAATCACAGTTCAAAAAGAGACAGGATGATGATTTTGAAGATGATTATGACGACTTCGATGATGATTTCGACGATGATGATTATTATGATGATGACTTCGACGATGATTATGATGACGAAGGAATAAGTGATGATACTCGTAGCGTTGATGAGTTTGATGATGACGACTTTGATTCGTTCGATGATTATAATATCAAGAAAGAAAAGCGTAAAAAAGGTGATACTTTCGAAATGGATTTTATTGATCTGGATTAAAGAGAAAGGCGGGGATGACGATTGTTATTCCCGCTTATTCTTTACAAAAAGTCCCATATTTGCTACAATGTAACGAAAAGAGTAAAATTTATTTTTGCAAAAAAGACTGGAGGATATAGATAAATGTGTGGAATCGTAGGATATGTTGGATCGCAGCAGGCGGCTCCGATCTTACTGGATGGACTGTCAAAGCTGGAGTATCGTGGATATGATTCAGCAGGGCTTGCTGTCCGTAATGGAACCGAAGAAACGGAAGTCATCAAGGCAAAAGGCCGTTTGAAAGTATTAGCTGAGAAGACCAACAACGGTACAGCAGTTCCGGGAACCTGTGGAATCGGTCACACCAGATGGGCAACACACGGGGAACCGTCAGAGAACAATGCGCATCCGCATATGAGTGACGATGGCAATGTAGTTGCTGTACACAACGGTATTATTGAAAACTATCAGGAGTTAAAGAACAAGCTGCTCCGCAAAGGATATACATTCTACTCTGAGACGGATACAGAGGTTGCTGTTAAGCTGATCGATTATTATTATAAAAAGTATGAAGGAACACCGGTAGATGCGATCAACCATTCCCTGGTCCGCATTCGTGGATCTTATGCGCTTGCTGTGATGTTCAAGGATTATCCGGAAGAAATTTATGTGGCAAGAAAAGACAGCCCGATGATTTTAGGTGTCGGTGATGGGGAATCCTTTATTGCGTCTGATGTACCGGCTATTTTGAAATATACAAGAAATGTATACTATATTGGTAATCTGGAGATGGCAAAGATCAGCAAAGATGAAATCATTTTCTACAATCTGGATGGTGAAGAAATCCAGAAGGAGATGAAGACCATCGAATGGGATGCGGAAGCAGCTGAAAAAGCCGGTTATGAGCATTTTATGATGAAAGAGATCCATGAGCAGCCAAGAGCGGTTAAGGATACTCTGAATTCTGTATTAAAAGACGGAAAGTTTGATCTGACAGATATCGGATTAGCGGAAGAGGATATCCGGAGAACAAGCCAGATTTACATTGTAGCATGTGGTTCTGCTTACCATGTAGGTATGGTGGCACAGTATGTGATCGAGGATCTGGTGAAGATTCCTGTTCGTGTGGAGCTGGCTTCTGAATTCCGTTACCGTAAGCCAATTCTGGATCCAAATGGTCTGGTGATCATTATCAGCCAGTCAGGAGAGACTGCAGACAGTCTTGCAGCGCTCCGTGAGACAAAAGCGCAGGGAATCCGTACACTTGGAATTGTCAATGTAGTTGGATCTTCTATTGCAAGAGAAGCGGATAAGGTATTCTATACTCTTGCAGGACCGGAGATCTCTGTGGCAACAACGAAAGCGTACAGTACACAGCTGATGGCTTCTTACATCCTTGCAATTGAGTTTGCCAAAGTAAAAAATACAATCACTGAAGAGCAGTATGAAAATTATATTGCCGAATTACAGGCAATCCCGGAGAAGATTGAAAAGATTATTGAAGATAAAGAAAGAATCCAGTGGTTTGCAGCAAAGCAGGCAAATGCAAAGGACGCATTTTTTGTCGGACGTGGAATTGATTACGCAATCTGTATGGAAGGCAGCCTGAAGATGAAAGAGATCAGTTACGTTCATTCAGAGGCATATGCAGCGGGAGAACTCAAGCACGGAACCATTTCTCTGATAGAGGATGGAACGCTTGTGATCGGTGTGCTGACACAGCCGGAATTATATGAAAAGACGATCAGCAACATGGTAGAGTGCAAGAGTCGTGGTGCATATCTGATGGGACTTACAACTTATGGCAATTACAGCATTGAGGATACTGCTGATTTTGTGGTTTACATTCCGAAGACAGATGAGCATTTTGAGGCATCGCTTGCAGTGATTCCGCTGCAGCTGATGGGATATTATGTATCCGTTGCAAAGGGACTGGATGTAGATAAGCCGCGTAATCTGGCGAAATCTGTAACGGTTGAATAAAGTGATGTAGGAAGTTCCAGCGGAATTTCCTGTTGAATAAACGAGATGAACGACATAAAAATGTGCCGTTCATCTTTTTTTTCATATTTTATCACACTTTCATCACAATTATAGGCTAAACTCTTAACTATAGAAAAGGAAAAGAAAGGAGTCTTGAATGATGGACAATCAGTACAATTATTACAGACCAGATTCAGATGAAAATAGAGGAGCAGACAATCAGCAGGGATTCGGAGCAGGACCGCAGCAGAATCCGAAAGCTCCAAAACCGAAAAAAGGTTACGCAAAGAAAGTCGCACTTGTTGTAGGTGCTGCAGTATTATTCGGGGCAGTTGGTGGTGTGACGATGCAGGGAACCAGTTATCTGACTGGTAAGCTGCTTGGAAAGAATACAAAGAGTACCGTAGGCACAACAAAGACTGTATCGAACGCAAAGCTTACGACATCTACCAGTACAGTAACTTCTGATGTATCAGATATTGTTGAGAATACACTTCCGTCAATCGTTTCTATTACCAATATGAGCGTACAGGAAGTACAGAATTTCTTCGGAGGAATCAGCCAGCAGGAGAGTGAAAGCGCCGGATCCGGTATTATCATCAGCCAGAATGATTCAGAACTCCTGGTTGTTACCAATAACCATGTTGTAGAAGGAAGCGATACACTTACTGTTACATTTAATGATGGTAACAGCGTGGAAGCGCAGATTAAAGGAACAGACTCCGCAAGGGATCTTGCAGTCGTAGCTGTTCCGCTTGATAAAATTTCAGACGATACAATGAATGCGATTAAGGTTGCAACACTTGGAGATTCAGATTCTCTGAAGGTTGGAGAACCTGCTATTGCAATCGGTAATGCACTTGGCTATGGACAGTCTGTTACAACTGGTATCGTCAGTGCAACCGGACGAACAATTGATGGATTTGACGGAGAATACATCCAGACAGATGCAGCAATCAACCCTGGTAACAGTGGTGGAGCTCTTCTGAATGCAAATGGTGAGGTAATCGGTATCAACTCTGCAAAGATCAACAGCTCGGCAGTAGAGGGTATGGGATTTGCGATTCCGATTTCTGATGCAAGTGATGTTATCCAGAATCTGATGAATAAAGAGACAAGAAGCAAGGTTTCAGATGAAGAAAGAGGATATCTTGGAATCAAGGGATACGATGTATCTGAAGAAGGTGCACAGATGTACAATATGCCGACCGGTGTTTATGTCAAAGAAGTTATGAGTGGTGGCGGAGCTGAGAAAGCCGGCCTTACAAAAGGATCGATCATTACTGGTTTTGAGGGAAGTTCCATCAGTGGTACGAGCTCTCTTCAGGAACAGCTTCAGTATTATAAAGCCGGAGAAGAGGTAACGCTTACCGTACAGATCCCGGATAAGAATGGTGAATATACAGAGAAAGATATCAAGGTTACACTTGGTAAAAATTCATAAAATGATGTGAACACGCCGTTTTATGGGAGTATGAGGTGTTCGAGGATTGCGGGAATTGCATAGCAATGGAGCAATCCGGTTACATCATAAAATACTAAAGAAAGATGCCGTCAGATCAGAAATGGTCTGGCGGCATTATTGATGTTACGACCTGTTTGAAACGGAAACGGGCATCAGATTATACCGGATGCAAAAGTCAGAACCCTTTTTAAAAAATTACCATACAATAATATTGCAGATATAAGAAAGGGGAGCCAAAACAATGCAAAATTGCAGAAATAATAATCCATATATGAGACGTGCAAATTGTGGATGTGGCAATAATAACAATAGCTGTAATAGTAATTCATGTATGGCGAACAATGATGGAAGAAATCCATCGATGTCAGCACCTGTTTACCGAGAACGATCTGGATGTAGCGACCGGGACGATGCGTTGGATGGAATGTCGATCGCAATGGCTTATGTGCCATGGCAGAGTTGGAGACACATTTACGAAGCCGGAAAAGGATTCCGCAGAGGAACCATATTCGAAGAGCTTGATCTTCCGTTTAAGGGGAAAGGAGGATGTAACGCATGAACGAAATGCCAAATTCCAAACCTTGTAGAAAAGATCTCCTGATGCAGATTGGTCATGCGAGCTTTGCGGTAGATGATGTGAAGCTTTATCTGGACACTCATCCTCGTGATCAGGAAGCGCTGGACTTTTTTTATGAATATAATAAAAAAAGGAACCAGTTGTTGAAAGAATATGCAAAATATTATGGACCACTCACAGTAGATACCGCTGTTCCTTCCTGCTCAGACAGATGGAACTGGATCAATGAGCCATGGCCGTGGCAGGAAGGAGGGTGTTAGTTTATGTGGAATTATGAAAAACGTTTACAATATCCCGTAAAAATTACCCAGACCAATCCGAAGATGGCCCAGGTAATCATCAGTCAGTTCGGTGGACCGGATGGAGAATTAGCTGCGTCCATGCGTTATTTATCACAGAGGTACACCATGCCGTACAAAGAAGTGACAGGAATTTTAACCGATATTGGCACAGAGGAATCAGCACATACAAGATGGAAGTAAAAAAGATCAGCGAGAAATACGCGGAAAAACGTCTATGGAAAAAGAAGAATGCCGTTGGCCACGGGCGTTTTTCTCTGTTTTTGTAAAATCTATTCTTTCAATCACATTCTTCAAAGCTGTATTTTTATCTGCAGCATCAAAAGTATCCCATGCATTTAGAAGCTCCTGACATTTAGGGACAAATGTGGAGCGGTTCTTTTTCGACAAATCGAGGCGCACGATATCAGCATTCACAGATTCAATTTTCTTATCAAAATCTTTTATTTTATCTTCCAGAGCAGTAGAACGCTCAAAGAAAATCTCTTTTGTATAAATCCCCTGCTCTAATAAATCGAATAAGGATCCCCGTTGCTTCAGAGTTGTCTCCTTTTCTTTTTCTAAATTCACAAGAATGGACCGGAGAGATTCTTGCTCGGAATCATCTGCGCTTTCAAAATTGTTTACCTTGTAGTCAGCTATGTAGTTGCGGATCCATTCCAGGACAGCGTTTTCGAGTTCTTCAAGTTCAATAGCTACAGTGGCGCATCCGGCATATTGGCAAATAAGATAATCACGAGGCTGTTTGGCGGACATTTTTTTTCTAACCATGACACGCCCGCAACAAGAACACCGGACAATTCCGGCGAACGGGTTCTGAATTCTACAGCTACGTTTTACCGGAGCGGTCATGGAAGAGTTTACAGAGTTCGCCCGGTTATAGAGATCTTCCGAGATGCATCCAGGATGTTTTCCTTTTACTAAAATATAATCATCTGCCTTCGGACGGCTGGTTGCGATTTTTCCATTTACAATTGCTTTTTGTGATTTTCGATAATTCCAACGTAACATCCCTATATTTACAGGGTTTGAAATGATTGTTTTTACAGTAGCCGGATTAAAAGGTTTTCCACTACGAGAAACGATTCCCATGCCGGTTAATGCAGAACAGGTCTTCTGGAATCCGTATTTTTTATTCCCCATAAAATCATACATCAGTTTCAAAACCGGATTTTCTTTTTCGTCTGGTACGAGCGTAAAATGCTTGCAATCATCCGCTTTTACACGCCTCCAACCGTATGGAGCGATGTTGCCGACATAATATCCGTCTTTTACAGATCGAATACGCCCAGCCTGCATCCTACGTTTAATAGTGGCATATTCACGCCGGGACATAAAAAGAGAGAACTCAAAGAATTCATTGTCGTTCTCAATCGCTGGATTATAAGTCTTTCCTGGAGTAACGATCAGAGTGTTGGAGTAGAAGAAAGCTCTCTGAACACGTCCTTGATCAATAGTGTCACCTCTGGCGAGACGTTCCACTTCCATAACAAGGACACCTTCCCAGATACCGGATTCAACTTCGGATAAAAGGCGGACCATTTCCGGTCTAGCATCGATGCTATCTCCGGATACGACTTCTCTGTAAATAGCTCCGATCGGAAGGCTTCTGGCACGTGCAAGTTCAAGAAGAGTTTCCTCATGACGTTTCAAAACATCAATTCCGAGTGCTTCGAGGTCGGAATCTTTTCTGGATTTTCTTAAATAAATTACATACATAATGTATCAGCTCCTTTGTATTTTATGAAAAAAAGGGTACAAAAATAACAGCCTGAGAACTTTTGTTCTCTTGCGTGGCTGCTCCGGAGATGATACAATATTATTTGGAAATTGGGTATCTCTTCGGAGTACTTAATAGAGAAACATATTGGCGTATGTTTCATCGCTCGACCGTTCCTGTTGGCGCAGGAGCGGTTTTTATTTAATGATCAGATAAATAACCTTTATCTTTTAATTCGAAAATCTTTTTGTGTAAAGAAACTGTCGTTTTATAACTTCTAGCCATAAGAAAAAACGGAAGACTAAATATAATAAAAATCATTCCGAAGGCTAAAGAATAGGAAAAACCAATCAGCCCAAAAAGAAGTAAAGGAATGGCAAAAACAAGAGAAAGAATACTGCATACGCTATAAAGTTTAATTTTCTCAGGTTTACCATTCGGTTTTATAATTGCTTCTCGATCTTGATCAAGGACAAAACCAATCTGGATAAGAGAAGAGTATTTCTTCTTTTCTTGTGGTGTCAATATTTTTTCTAATTCAGGATCCACAGAAACTACTGATACAATCTGCTCATTGGCGTGGGCATGAGTGTGTGAAACATTATGCGAATCAGAAGATGATAACCCTTTATGGATGTCATTCACACCAAAAGTTGTTTTATTGTAGACTTTATTATACGCAGCCTTTTTCGGATCTTTAATCCATCCGGATCCTTTCTTCCCATATCCGGGAATAACAGCTTTTTTAACAGCTCTTTTAGCTTTTCCGGTTGTTCGCGCCTTAATGCTTTTCTTGACACTGGGTTTTCTCATTCCTACTTTCATTTTTGGCATCCTTTCTGTTGCTATCGTGTAAACATTGTAAGGTACAGCAAATCGTATGAATATCATCATCCGTCAGTTCATCGAAATTATCAAGTTGCGATTGAATAGAACTGATCAGAGAATCTTTTGCATTACAGCTTTGTTTGTCGGAGGAGCGCTGTAAGACCGGTATTTATATCGCGAAAGGACAAGAATACAGCAACCAGCGCAAGAACGGCGAAAAGCATTTCATAGCAAAAAGCATTCGCTCTTTGTTCCTCATTGGTAAAATCCCCCTACATTTACATGCATAGATTTTAATTATAGTTAGATAATAATCCTATGGAAATTTTATTATCTAAAATCATGCACGAAAGAAATCTAACGGTACGTCAAGTAGAACAGATGACCAAAGTCCCAAAATCCACCATAAATGATATTATGAATGGAAAATCACCGCGGTTGGACACATTGGAGCAGTTGGCAGCAGGACTGAAAGTCAAAATATCTGATCTATATGACTCTCCGTACAAATAAGTGTCCGAGTTCTCGGACAAATTTAAAAATCGCGTTACTTCTCCAGTTTTGGATTGTTATTATAGTAGAAAGTATAATAAACAGAACAAATGTTTGCGAAACTCTTGAAAATATTTGCTACAAGATGTAATATAAAAACAAACATACGTTCGGAAACGCCGAGACTGGAGGGGTACGAAATGAGTAATGAAGAGTACAAAGAATACATAATTGAAATGATCCAGAAAATCAACAATCCAGAACATCTCAAACGTATATTCAATTATGTACATAAGTTTTTTATCAGGAGAACGGGCAGGTAAGCCCGTTTTTATTATGTAAAAATACTCTTCAAATATTCTTTTAATACCTGTCTTTGATCAGCTGAAAGTTCCAGATACTTTTCAATAATTTTCTTATCAATATCATCCAGATTATAATCTTCAGCAATCTCATCAACCACACTTTCAGGAGTGCCAGTGAACATGTCACCTTTTCCTTCGGTAAGCCAGAAATAATTTACACGAAATTCTCTGCAAATGGATTTAGCAGTTTGTTCTGTTAAATTGCGCTCATTTTTTTCTAATTTAGAAATTGCTGTGTTGGAAACACCGATACGGCGACCAAATTCTTCTTGACTCATGCCGAGGTCCTTACGCAACTGACGTAAGCGTTCGCTTGTAGACATTTGAAGTCCTCCTTTCTATGTGATTCTGTAATCAGAATACACCTAAAAATCCCCTCTGTCAATATAAATGCAAAAAATATATTGACAAACTAGACAATGGGGAATATTATATAGACACAGGGGAGATGTGATTAGACAGAAAGAGGTGAGGATAAATGGTAAATGCAAATTTATATGCAGACACAGTAGAAAAGAAAAAAGATGATGCAAAAGAGTTGGTCGCCATCCTGAATAAGATTCCAGAAGAAAAGAAAGGTGAAGTCATTGGAATTGTAAAAGGATATGCGCTTTGTGCGGAAAATCAGAAAGTGAGGTGATGGGATGAAATGTCCGAGATGTGGAAGTAAGCAAATTAACGGAAATGCAAATTTCTGTGTAAAATGTGGAGCAAAATTAAGACCTGTGTGCAACTGTTGGGTATTAAAAAAGGACAACTATACATGCGGTGAAGATAGTTGTCCGGGGTATAGGATGTTGGTTAAACTCGCTAAACAAAAAAATTAAGGATAAATTACTTTCTTTGCAGATTCAGTAATGCAATCAACGAGGAGCTGATACAAAGAACCTTTAAGGATTTGTCCAGCTTTTCCTATAGCAGATCGGTACTTTGCGGTTGCAATAGGAGTTTCGGGTGTTTCAACAAGCAAATTAGGAATGGCATTTTTGATTATCGATTTCGTATCTGAATCGAGATCTTCATCAAGTGATAGAAGTTCGATAGCACTATCCAAGATTTTTTGTGTCCATGGATACGGTTTTCCACAATGATAGCAATAGAAAGGTTTTTGATCCAACGGTTCGGGTACGAACAGAATATCATACTCGTAATAACTACCATGAATAGGTTTTCCGCAAGAAGGACATTTGTCAAAAGCTTTTGAACCGCATTGAGGGCAAAAGGAATAAGAGAATTTTTCAATATCGCTAGTTATTATATGCCCGTTTTCGCAGATTTGAGCTGTAAGAAAGTTTCCCATGTGTAACGTATTCTCCCTTCTTTATTACTTGGCACGGTAATGCCTGTAGTTAAAGTATAGGAGAATATGATGAAAAGGGCAACAGGAAAGAAAGAGGTGATGAAATGCAGGAATTGTTGAAAATTAGTTATGAAGCAGAAAATCCGACTGTTTCAGCAAGAGAGTTGCATGATCAGCTGAATATCGGGACCAAATTCACAACATGGTTTCAAAGAATGACTGAATATGGATTTTCTGAAAATACAGACTACAAAACTTGCTACCCAAATTTGGGAAGCGAGAACCACGGTGGACAGAACATGGTTGACTATCAGATATCTGTGGATATGGCAAAAGAGATTTGTATGATCCAGCGATCACCGGAAGGCAAGCGGATCCGCCAGTACTTTATAGATTTGGAGAAAGCATGGAACACACCGGAACAGATATTTGCCAGGGCATTAAAGATGGCAGACAAGACTATCGAAGAACTGAAGCACAATAATGCAGCCCTTCTGGAAGATAATGTCCGGATGAAACCGAAAGAAGTATTTGCGGACGCGGTAGCAACAAGCCAGAGCACAATCCTGATTGCGGATCTCGCAAAGCTCCTGAAGCAGAATGGCGTGGATACCGGTCCGAAGAGACTCTTTGAGTGGCTACGTGCGAATGGTTATCTGATCCGGAGGAAAGGAACAGACTACAATATGCCAACGCAGAAGTCAATGGAGCTGCAGCTGTTCCAGGTAAAAGAGTCTACGGTAAATAATCCGGATGGATCCGTGAGAATCAATAAAACTACAAAGGTTACAGGCAAAGGTCAGCAATATTTTATCAATAAGTTTTTAAAAGAGTAGGCGAGGACAAAGTAAGAAGGACAATCTGGACAGCATAGCATAAAAAGAGGTGATGATAGATGATTGTTGAAACCATGCAGATCGGAAACGCAACCATACGGGTGCATGATGATTGTTTTAAAAAGACGAAAGAGGAAATGCAGCAATGTGCAGATGGATTTTTCAGAGTTCTGGTCGAAGCTGCAGAGAGAAAAAAGGAGAAAACCGCGTAAGCGGTACCAGTTGGACAAGCAAAGGAGGGATAAGAGATGTTTTATAAAATTGCAAAGACATTAAGTAAAGTGACTATCATTTTTGGATTTGTGCTTATGGTTGGTGGCGGTTCGGAAAAGAGTCAGGAACTGTTTTATTTATATGAAGCACTTGGAATAGTCACGTTTGCTGCCGGAGTGTTTGCACTGGAATGTTTTCGGTATCAAGAATACCAATACCGAAAAAGAAAAATAAAGGAGGCGAGGGAGCATGCCAGAAGAGAAGCAGCGTAAGAGCATCCGAGTGGGAGAGATCGACAAGATGATCGAAACACTTGAATCTCTGGAAAGAGTAGACAAGACTGCAGATTACCACAAACGGATGGCGATAGCATATTTAAAGAATTTTGCAGATTGCCTGGATGATAAAGGCGTAAAGACTATAAAAATGCAAGGATAAAGGAGGACAAGAAATGAAAACAGTAAAAGTAACACCGGATAACATTATTTCGATAATAAATGCAGATTTTGATGATTTCCGTGATCTGCAGAAAGCAGTAGGCGGGCATTTTGAAACTGTAAGCACAAAAACCTTGTATGAGACGTTTAAAATGCCAATGATCATGCTGGTGGATGAGGACGGAATAATGAAGCAGAAAGAAGTAAATCGTCTGGGAAGCTATTTCTACGATGCAGACAGGCACGGATGGCCAATCTTAGGAGATATTGTATTTGCAATTGCAGCCGGAGAAGATATTGAAGCACCGGATGATGCGGAAGCTCTGATGGTATTCCTGAAAATGAATTTTTCATACTTAAAAGAAGAATAAAAAACGCTTGCGAAAAGAAATATCGCAAGCGCCGCAACCATAAAGGTACACGAATAATCTAAGCACTTATAGTGTACCTTTTAGCGGCTGGAAAGTCAAGTATTTACAGGGCGACTGCCCTTTTTAATAACTTGATAAGACTATTAAAGTTATGAGGACACGCTATGAGAATCAGACGAGTGACATACGATTTGGGAAATGTAATAGAGAGACAGGAATATCTGGATGGAAGGTATGGAGCACCGGGAGAGAAGAGAGCCAAAAAGAAGAAAGCCACACCGGAGGAAGTGGAGCAGGTCAACCAATGGACCAGGGAGAGGAAAGCCAGGCATAGACTCCGAATGTATTTCAAAACGAATGATTACTTCTTCACACTCACATATCCGAAAGAAGAACGTCCGCCGGACATGAAGCAGGCAAAGCAGGATTTCAAAGAGTTTTACCTGTTCTGCAAGAAGGAATACAAGAAAAGAGGACAGGAGCTCCGCTGGATCCGCAATATTGAATGTACCCCGTCCGGTAACTGGCATATCCATGTGGTTCTGAATCGAATCCCGGATACCGATCTGATCATAGCAGCGGCATGGAAACATGGAAAAGTCCGGAATAAGCAGCTACTCTACGAAAAAGGCGAGTTCCGGAAGCTGGCGCAATATGTTACCAAAAACGAGAAAACCCAGAAAAAATACGTGGATGAGGGCGTACTGGATCATGAGATTGCAGAAGCCAATTTTTCTACGTCTCGGAACATGCCGCTTCCAGAACCCAAAACAAAGATTTTATACCGGTGGCCGAAAGAACCAAAACCGCCGAAGGGATATTACATAGTAAAGGATTCTTTTTACGAAGGGATCAACAAAGCAACCGGATTCCCGTACAGACACTACGAAATGATCCGGATAAGGAGAGAAGATGAAGATAGAACTATACACAGAGGTAAACTTCCGGGGACCAACAGCAAAAAACGGAAAGTGTATCGCTCTGGTGGAGTGCGAGACTAAGAAAGGACCGGCAGTGAAAGCACAGATCGAAACGGAAAAGAATACGACCTACCACAGAATGAGCATGATCGCTATCCTTGTCGGTCTGAGAATGCTCCGACCGTGTGAAGTGACTGTCTACACGCCGGATCAGTTCCTGGTCACAACCATAAACGAAGGAAATATGGACAAATGGAAACGGGAAGAGTGGCGCAGACCACATGGAAAAGAGATCAAGAACAAAGAACTCTGGCAGGAGCTGTATGAGCAGACACAAAAACACCGTGTAACCCTTGAATTTTCCGAGTCTACACGGTATTCCGATAGACTACAGTCCAAAATGAGATAAAAACAGGAGAAAACCTTGAAAACACCGAGAAAGAGAGGAATTTGAAATGACAACCAGTGGAATCACGAATATCAACGCCAAGCTGATTCACCAGCATCCAGATAACCCACGAAAAGACCTGGGTGATCTGACGGAGCTGAGTGAGTCAATCAAGAAGAAAGGAATTATGCAGAACCTTACGGTCATTCCGGGACACTGGGATGAAGATAAAACACACCATGACGAAGGATATACCCTGATCATCGGGCATCGCCGGTTCGCTGCCGGAAAAATGGCAGGCGTAACTATGTATCCATGCCGGATCGTAGAGGACATGAGCTATAAAGATCAGGTCGGAACCATGCTGGAAGAGAATATGCAGCGCATCGACCTGACACCATTGGAGCAGGCAGAAGGATTCCAGATGATGCTTGACCTTGGAGATACGGAAGAACAGATTGCAGAGAAGACCGGATTCTCCAGGACAACCGTGCGCCGGAGGCTGGAGATTGCGAAGCTCGACCCGGAGCTGGTGAAGGAAAAGACGGATGAAGACGGGGTATATCAGCTGAACCTAAAAGATCTCGCCGAACTGTCGAGAATCGAAGACGTTGAAACAAGGAACAGAATATTGAAAGATGCTGCAGATTCAAGACAGATTAAGTGGAAAGTAGAAGCGGAGATTAAAAACAAAGAGAGGGAGAAGAACAAAAAGATTATTGTTGAGCTTCTGGAGGAAGCAGGAATCAAGAAAGCCACAAAGGAGATAGAAAAAAAGAAGTATACGGCAGAGCTGAAAGATGTAAAAACGTTCAATCTGGAGAAAGAACCACCAAAGAGAATAAATATCCGCGGAAAAGAACTGTATTATCTGGATGGTTGGAATGGGATTGATGTAGTGGAAAAACCCCCGAAATCAGAAAAGGTTGAAACGGAATGGGACAGGCGGAGAAAAAAGATAAAGCAGTTGAAAGCTTTACAGAAAAAAATGAATGAAAGAAAAAAAGAATTCATCCGGACAATAGCAGACGGAAAAATCGAACTGCTAAAAGATGAGGAACGCCAGAAAATCATTGAAAAGATGATCCGGAACATGATGGAGAAGTCCTGTTGGTTAGGAAATGGAATGGTTCTAAAATTTTTTACCGGGAAAAGCCTGTATGATGCAGATGAGAAAGAAAAGGAAGAAGCAGAAGAAAAAATACAAACACTGGATACGCAGGTGTTGCTCCTGATTGCAATGAACAACATGATGGATGATTATACCGGGGATTTAGTAGAGCATTCCGGAGAATACAAAGAGGATGCCGGAAAGAGATACCAGGAATGCTTCAAAATCTTAATGCGTTATGGCTGGAGTTATGAAAGAGAAGAGGCGGATTTGGTTTACGGCAACCATGAGCTATACAAAAAGGAGTCCTAAGATGGAGCAGTTAAGTGTAGAAGACTGGAAACCGGATGCCTGCCCGGAAAATATAACCGTAGAAGAATATCTGGCCACATTTCCCAAAATCAAATTAACCCGCCGGGAATATCTCCAGACAATTCCCTTGTATCATGCGGCTCTGTACCTTGCAGAGACAACCCAAAAAGTACACAGTTCACAGGAATGGTATCTGTATTTAAACGAAAAAGTAGATCAAAACGGGGAGGTGTTATCTAGTGAATATGATGTTTCCGAAACCAACCAAGAAGAAACGTAAGAAGCACAAAAAAAGCATTATGCAGCCAAAAGGCGATCGTCGGTGCTATCTGTGCATGTTACTGGATGGAGATTTTACATACAAGCCATATCTGGAAGAGCATCATGTTTTGTTTGGTAACACCCATGCATTTGCAGAGGCGGAAGGGTTAAAAGTCAATCTCTGCCTGGAACATCACCGAAACGGACCGGCAGCAGTCCATAACAATGCCAAGAACGCACGGATCCTGATGGCGAAAGCCCAGGAGGTTTACGAAAGAACCCACACAAGGGAAGAATGGATGAAAAACGCCGGAAAGAATTATTTATAGGCACCACAGGAAGTTAATATATCACAATTTCGCAGAGTGCATGGCTGCCCGGTGCGGCAGCCAGAAAGGAGCGACATGAAGAAAGAGTTACTGGAGATCAAAAGAACTCTAACAATAGACAGGTACAATATCACAAGGATAACCGGATATATCGTAGATAACGACCGGAACTGCAGGTTGGAATTTGTCAAAAACTTTTTAAACCTCGAAGAGACGGAAATGTTCAAATACTTGGATATCTTCAAAAAGGTTTTATCCGGAAAGCCTGGAAGAAATATGTTTCAGCTGGATTTTAAGGAGGAAACAAGAAAGCAGCATCTGGCCACGATTGTAAAAACAGGATTAGAAGACAATGATGTACGCCAGATCTTCCTGGAAGAGATTGCAGAGTCTATTGGCATATTGAATAAAGAGTATTCTTTGATTCTAATTGCCAGCGGGATCTACGACATTCCGGGAATTGTCACGGACGGAGCGGATCTGGATGAAAGTGAAGAGGTTTATGAGTACATGATCGGATGTATCTGCCCGGTAAGTTTATCAGCAGCAGGATTATCTTATAAACCAGAAGTGGCAGATATTCAGGAACGTACAAGAGACTGGGTAGTAAGTATGCCGACACAAGGATTTTTATATCCGGCATTTACAGACCGCCACGGAGATCCGGAGCATATCTGGTACTACAGCAAAGTTCCGGATAAACCGGACGCAGGCCTGATCACACAGACACTCCGATGCGGGATGCCATCCACACCAAAAGAGCAGAAAGAAGCTTTTTGGAAGGGTTAAATGCAGCAGATGGAAAAGTAAGTTTGGAACAGGCGAAAGATATTTATCATTACCTTGGAAGAATCCGTGAAATAAAAGCAGAATCCAACAACCGGATATTAAAAGGCGCGGAGCTGGAAAACGTATTAAAAAGCATCGGGATAGATCCGGAACTGGCAGCAGAAAAAACAAAAGACTGTGACGCGGCCGAAATCGATGCGGACAACACAGTGAGCACGAAGACATTTGAGATTGGTCTTCCGGATGCACATGTAACAGTAAGCGCAGACAGAACAGACCTCGTTACCTTAGAAGTAATTAACGGGGAGAAATACATTCTGGTAAAAGCGGACGGAGATATAAATGCAAACGGAATCATTTTAGAGAACCGGGAGGGCGAGAAAGATGAAGAGGAAGACGACTAAACCCGGCAATATGCGGGCGTTCATATACCCGGTAAGCAAGAAAATGCGCAAGGTAAGACGGAAAGGAACAAAAAATGAAAGTTGGAGATAAAGTACAGTTAAGGCGCAGGATCTCCCAGAAGGGAGGTAAAACCAGACTCGCCACGGAAAAAGTCACGATTCTTGGAATCTATCCGTACCATGTGCAGGTCAGGAATCAGAAAGGGATTGTGAGGAGCTATATAAACTGGGAGTGGCAGCAGTTGACCAGTAAAGAAGGAATGGAAGGCGTGGAATCATGGCGCAGGAAGGGATAACGATGGAAAGATTAACAGAATGGATCGGAGAAGGAGAAGACCGACATGCTATACCAAGAATGGATTTGAGAAAAAACGGACACCAGGCGTGCTGTAATAAGCTGGCAGAATATGAGGATTTAGAAGAGACTGGAATGATCTTGAAATGGATTCCGGTGAAATGGCATGTGATATTGGATGCCGAACGGGAAGAGGAAGGAATCCCGGATGATATAGTCTATTATCTGGACTGCCCGATGCCGGAAGATGGTGAAGAAATAATAGTAACAGACGGAAAAAGAGTATGGACCGATGAGAACTGCATAGATATTGTAGGGCATTGCTTGGAAAGTGGAAACGATTGGAAAGATATAAAAGCATGGATGCCGCTTCCAAAACCATACAAGAAAGGCGGCAACAATGACTGAAAAAGAAGTATGCCTGATGTATGAAAACTATTCAGAAGATACGAAATGTGATCAGAAAGATAGCTGCAAACTCATGGCAGTATTAAAAGAAAACCAGGCACTAAAGAAAAAAGTAAGCCAGTTGAAACACCAATTGGATGAATCGGAGCTGAAAAGATCATACATGGTAAATCCAAGTGCAATTGGATACCGTAATGATATGGGGTGGTAAAGCAAATGGGACGGAGTATTTATTTCACAGATTTGGAGATTGAAAAGCTGATTGATTATGTATCTAATTCAGTTGAACTGTTGGGAGAAGCAGAAAATACATGGGAGCAGACTGCCGAGGATATGGAAAATGGACTTGGATCGGCAATAAGAAAATTATATAAAGGCAGAAGAGGCGAAAAGATTTATGCAAAATACAAGACGAAAAGAGGGAAAGGTAATGCTAAAACCAACAGTAAAAGCCAGTGAGTTCAAAAAGTACGGATTCAAAAGATGTAAAGGGACTCTAAAAGAATCAGAGTGCTATTATCTCTGTGTTGCAAGAGGCAAGAAGATGTTGTTTGTAAGTAATGTCTGTTTCTGCGTGAATGACTGGGAGGAGAACGATCCACGGATACACAAAAAAGCGAACTGCCGGTATAAAGATGCGAGAACAGCATTGGATATAGTCTATGAACTGATTAAAGCAGATATGTTGAAAAGTGAATGGGAGTGAAGAAGATGCGACCAATTGATGCGGATGCACTAATAGAATTTATGGATCCGGGACATTTACGCCATCCGGGAGAGCTTGCTTTCTCAGAGCTGGATGTAGTTAATATGCTGAATCATGCGCCGACAGCTTATGATGCGGACAAGGCTGTATCTGACTTGGAACAGCTAAAGCTAGATGGCGTGTGCAACAACGAAAACTGTGTAAACTGCCGGTATTACGGAGATTGTGTTGCCGGAGAAAAAAGAGAAGAGCTTGCACTGGATAAAGCGATTGAAATCGTAAAGCGGGGTGGACTAGATGAAAGTTAAGATCGAAGACTTCTTACTGGCAATGGGAGATTATTGCAGAGAGCATAGTCCTGAAGAGTGTGCTTCTTGCAAAATGAGTGTAGATCATGAAGATCCGGGCGATGGTACAGTTTTTTATGGATGCGCTATGTTTGGATGCGAGTATTCAAAATATGCCAAGATGGTGAAAAAAGAAATTTTGAAGTACATGAAAGAAAGGAAGAAGGAGAAATGAATAGAGAGATTCTTTTTAGAGCGAAAAAAGTTGACGGTGGAGAATGGGTTGAGGGATATGTGGTTCAAAGATATGGTGCATGGTTTATATATGACATTAAAAATGCAGATACGTGCAGACAGAATGGCTATCTCGTTGATTCGGATACGATCTGTCAATACACCGGACTTACAGACAAGAAGGGAAGGAAGATATGGGAGAACGACATTATTAAATACCATTATGGTGATTATTATGCTCCTGTAAAATTTGGCGAATATCAGAGTTGCTTTGACAGTACAACGACTTGCCATGTCGGATTTTATGTAGACTGGGACGAGAAAAGAGATTTTAGAAAAGATCTGGGGTACTGGATAAAAATGGTTGATGCTGAAGTAGTAGGAAATATCCATGACAAATCAGAACAACAGAAAGATCAAAGAAGCACTATTATTTACCGTGATTTTATGAAGAAAGGCAGAGAATAATGAGTAACGGATGGATTCCAACAACAGAAAGACTCCCAGATCAACGGGAATTTATTGAGGCTTATGTCCGGCATGCATATGCAGCGGAGTTTCTGGTCACGATCGAGGGAGCTGATAAGGCAACAACGCTGTATTATTCCCAGACAGGTGTCTGGTTCGATGAACAGGGAGAACCGTATAAGGTTGTGGCGTGGATGCCACTTCCGGAAGTGTTCAGAGGATAGAAGGTGATAATTTGCAGGAGAAACGAAGCAGAAAAGAGCAGCGGAGAGATAGACAGCAGCATTATGAGGAACTGGAGAGCCGGCATGATGCAAAGGCGTTGGAGAGATTCCAAAGACCAGCATACCAGAGTGTGAGCGTTGCGGAATATTTGGCGAAGAAGTATGACATTACAGCGGAGGTGGATACCATTGCAGACCGAAGAAAAAGAAATGACGGAAAATGAGAAAAAGAAAGAGTATCTGAGACAGTACAGGATCCATGTCCGGAGGATACATAGAATCAATGCGGAAATTGCAGAGTTACGATCTATGAAGATTTCCCCATCGATGAATAATGACGGGATGCCACATGGGAGCAGTCAGGGAGATCTGTCCGGTTATGCAGCAGAGCTTGACCGTATGGTATCGGAGCTGATAAAAGAACGATATGTACGGATGGTGGAATATCAGGAGATTGTACGGCAGATCAAAAGGCTGCGGAGCGAAAATGAGAAAGACGTGCTGTTTTACCGATATATCCGTGGGATGGATTGGTGGGAGATTGCAGAGAAGATGAAGTTTTCAGAACGGCAGATCTATAGATTTCACGGGAAGGCACTGGTAAATTTTCGGCTTCCGGAAAAAGATGTCAGTGAATGTCAGTAACATCTGTGGTATTATGATAACATCGAGAAGCGAAAGAAAAGAGCTTTTCGGATGTGACATTTTCACAATAAGTTCTCCGACGGTAAGTGTAGTAAAAGGGCGATCTGATGACAGGTCGTCTTTTTCGTTGCGTATTATCAGGCTATACGATATTATAATAAGTATAGAATATGGTGAAAGGGTGATGAAAATGTCAGAATGGTTAAGTGAAGAAGAACAGTATAAAGATACGTTGAATAACGAAGAAATCAGCAGGATCAAAGACCCTGAGCTGAGAGAAATAAGGCAAAGACATTGGGCGTATGAGAAAAAGATATATAAAGATAGCTCTATTGCGGATTCGGAACTTGACAGATTGGTAAAGATAGATTGGGAGAAAGAGCGAAAAGAGATTTTGGAATACAAGAAAAAGCATAGTAAATGTTAGTTAAAAGCACCCTTCGGGGTGCTTTTCTAATACACAAAATTGGACCATTAGATCAGTGGTAGATCGACCGCCTCATAAGCGGTATGTCACATGTTCGATTCATGTATGGTCCATTAAAAAAATAAACCAGAATTGAAGGTGGTGAAGTGGCAGGATATGAAAACATAAGAGATAAAGGATTTGACAAGCGAAGTACGGAAGAACTACGGGAGATACAATCTCGCGGAGGAAAAAGAAGCGGTGAAGTCAGACAAAGGAAAGCAGACTTCCGGAAGATCTTAAATATGCTTCTTACCGCCAAAATAAAAATATGACAGACAAAGAAGCGAAAGCATTTTACAACTCATCTGCATGGAAACATAAGAGAATGCAGATATTAGATCGAGATCATTACGAGTGTCAGGATTGCCGCAAGAGAATAAAAGACGCAGCTGCATCTGGCACACAGCTGATCGGAAGAGACAGAAAGATATGGAGAGCTGAAGAGGTACATCATATCCAGGAACTAAAGGAACATCCGGAACTTGGACTTGATGATGATAACCTGGTAAAGGATGGTAAAAGAACTGGATGCCTGGTGCTAAACGAGATTCACGCATATGAGAATTACGATCAGATAAATGTATTTGAATCCTCTTTTGGTAAAGTTAAGCATGTGGAATTCACTTTCTCCTGAAACACAGGAGATGATCATTAAATGTGCGTTGCTTGTGGCTGCGCTTGGTCCGGTATTTAGCATAATCAGTAAAGTGTCTGGGGGAATATCAGGAGTGATTGATGTAGGAGCGAAGATAGCTCCTGTGATGTCAAAAGCAGGGACGGCTTTTTCTGGATTTAATGCTATTCTTGCGGCAAATCCGATAATTCTTGTTATTGCGGCGGTTATAGCTCTAATAGCTATTTTTGTAACTTTATATAATAAGTGCGAATGGTTCCGCAAAGGAGTAAATTCTGCATTTGAGAGTATAAAGAAATTTATCCATACAACAGTGGAGCAGATAAAAGATTTTTTAAATTTCGATTGGAAGCTTCCGAAAATAAAACTACCGCATTTCAAGATAAGTGGAGGATTTAGCTTATCACCACTGAAGACACCAAAATTTTCTGTAGATTGGTATGCAAAAGGTGGTATTTTGAACAGCCCGACAATCTTTGGAGCAAACGGGAACAGCTTAATGGGTGGTGGAGAAGCCGGAAAAGAAGCGGTGCTTCCAATTGATTTACTGAAATCTTACATTCGAGAAGAAAATCAGGCGAACAATGAGATCCTCGCACAGATGATCGCTGAGGCGATTGCGGCAATGTCCTTAGTGGTAGAGAATAATATCACTCTTGGAGACAAAAAACTTGCAGAGGTTCTGGTAGATGCTATTGTAAAGAAAATGTCACAGAACATCAAATGGAAGAAAGGAGCTGCAGGAATTTGATCGAAATTGAATACAACAAAATCCTTGCTTCCAGTCTTGGACTGTATATGAAAAATCTCCCATATATTCCGGCTGCAGTAAAAAAAGACTCTTCAGTAGAAATACCGGGGAGCGATGGCACAATGTATATTCTGGAAGGTGGATATGAATCAACAAAGATCAAGATAGATTTTAATTTTATCGGGGATGCTGACCGGTGGGATGAACGACTTGGACTTGCGAAGAAATGGTTATCAGCCAGAAATAAGCTGCTTCGGATTGGTTCGGATCCGGAGCATTTTTATAAAATATTAAAAGTAGAATTGGATGAAGCGGAACGAACCACAGAAAGGATTGGAAATTTTACAGCAACCTTTCTGACAAAAGATGGGCTGCGATATCTGGAAAGCGGACTCGGAGAAATGAAAGCCAGAGATGTGGTAGATAATCCATATGAAGTTGCGTATCCAATCTATAAGATTACTGGCGAGGGTGAGTGTACTTTGAGTGTTAATGGTGGAAAAATGGTGGCAAATGTAGGGCAAAACCTAACCATTGACACAGGACGTAAGCTTGCTTATAGAGAGGACGGAACACTAAGCAATACATCTGTAGCCGGCGATTATGATGATTTGATTTTAATCGAAGGTAGAAACAAGATTAAAATTACAGACGGATTCGAGCTAAAAGTTATTCCGAATTGGAGATGTTTATAATGATACAGATTTATAATGCTGAAAATAAAGATTATGATCACAATGGAGACATGACACTTCTTCCGGAAGAACTTACCGTTCATGTGGTATTGAATGGAGAATGGACAGCAACGCTGGAGCACCAGATCGACGATGAAGGCAGATGGAAGTATATTAACGATAATGCGGTTGTTAAACTGCCATCGTTTAACGGAGAACAGCTGTTTCGTATAAAAAACAAAGAAAAACAGGATTCGGGAGTGAGCGCAGAACTTACTCCTATCTTTTTGGATGCAAAAGAGGATTGCTTTTTGCTGGATGTAAGACCAACTGAAAAAAATGGACAGGATGCGCTTGATATCATGACTGCACCGAATAAGATGTACACAGCAAAGTCAGACATTAAGAAGCTGTCTACGGCATATTACCAGACAAAAAATTTGATCGAAGCAATAAACGGCAATGATGAGAATTCTTTTATAAATCGCTGGGGCGGAGAAATCCTCTATGATAACTATAATATTACAGTAGATGAGCGCGTCGGTGGCGATCATGGAGTGCAGGTTCTTTACGGAAAAAACATTGTAAAAGATGGGTTTTCTGAAACGATTGACATGACGGAAGTTGCAACGAGAATTATTCCGAAATCATACAACGGATATATGATTGCAGGAGAAACGCCGTGGGTTGACTCGCCGATTATAGAAAAATATCCAACAGCGCATTACAAAGTAATGTCATTCGAGGACGTGAAAATGCGTGCAGATGCATCTGAAGATGATGAAGAAAATGGCGTGATCATATGTGATACGCAGGAACAACTTGAAAAAGCATTGAGAAAAAGATGCGAAGAACAGTATGCAGCAGATGTCGACAAACCAAAGATTACCATAAAGGCAAATATGGAGCTGCTACAGAACACAGAGCTGTATGAAGATGTAAAAGAATTGGAATCTGTATCTCTTGGAGATACCGTCCATTGTAAGCACTCTAAACTTGGAATCGTGTCTGATGCCAGAGTGATTGAACTGGAATGGGATGCTGTGAGGAAAAAACTCACATCCGTAACACTCGGAGAATTCCAATACAATTTCTTAAACAATGCATCTTCCGTAATGAATAGAGTAGAGCAAGCTATCAGAAATGATGGTACACTTGTCGGACAGCAAGTGCGCGGAATTATTAACGGTGTAAAAGCGCAACTGAAAGCGCAATCTACGATCGCGAAAAAGCAGACGGTAAGAGCTGTGCTGTTTGAAGATCTGGATCCGGAATCACCCACGTTTGGAGCTATGTGCCTTGGAACACTCGGATTCGAAATCGCATCCGAACGTACTGCGGATGGAAATGATTGGAAGTGGAGCACATTCGGAACAGGAGCTGGGTTCTTTGCAGATTTTATCGTTGCAGGAACAATGCTGGCGGACCGCATAAGAGGTGGAACGCTGGAACTTGGTGGCGCGGATAATGGCAATGGTGTAGCGAGAGTCATGGATGCAAGTGGAAACGAGATTGTGCGGCTTGATAAAGATGGTGTGTATGCGAAAGGTAGATATGTATGTGCTAATTCTGATGGAAGCCAGACAGCTACATTGTCGGAAGGAAATCTTAAATTTAAGACATCGAATTACGAAGTTGTGATTCGTGCCGGAGCGACCGGTGGACAAACAGGGTTGTTGATCTATCCGGAGCAGGGAAGCACGCGAACAAAATATCTTTCGATCGGAAACGAACTCAGAGGACAATTTGACAGTGTAGCTTTGATTGCGTCTGGGAAAATGACGGTCGGCGGCTCATCGCTGGAAGTCCAGAAAGATTCTAAAGGATACTCAGCAAAAACTGGGAAAGCAGTATTTTCTGATGGAACATATCTGGAATATGTAAATGGGTATCTGGTTGGAGGAAGTACAAAAGGAGGAAGTTTTTAAATGAGCTGGACAATCGGGAATTACGCACTATCGCAAGTACAGATGAACGCAAATGCGGTAGAAGTGTACAAGTATTTTTCCGGAAGAGGTTGGTCTTTAAATGCAATCGCTGGAATTCTGGGAAATATGCAGAGCGAGTCTTATGTGAATCCGGGAGTGTGGCAAAGTTTAAATGAAGGGAATTATTCCGGCGGATTCGGATTGGTCCAATGGACACCGGCGACAAATTATACCAACTGGGCAACGGCGAACGGATATTCAATTACGGATCCGAACGGGCAGTTATACTGGATTGATGCGCTATCAGAGTCAACCGGACAGTGGATTCCAACCAGTTCTTACAATATGTCTTGGGGAGCTTTTAAGACATCCGGATCATCTCCGGAAGATCTTGCTAGTGCATTTTTAAAGAACTTCGAGCGTGCAGGCGTAGAAGTGGAATCCGCCAGGAGATCACAGGCAAGAAGTTTCTACAATTTGCTGAGCCAGTATGATACAAACTCCAAAGCAATAGAATCGGCTGTCCAGTGGGCGATTGGCATTGCGAACGATAACAGCCATGGATACGATCAAGGAAGCAGATGGGGACCGGACTATGACTGCTCTTCGCTGCTGATCACAGCGTACCAGCAAGCCGGTATCAAGGTAAAAGATGCCGGTGCAACTTATACGGGAAATATGTATGCCGCATTTAAATCCTGCGGATTTCAGGATGTAACCGGTTCTGTTAATTTATCTTCAGGAAGCGGCGTTCAACGAGGCGATATCCTTTTGAATGTGGCGAGTCATACTGCAATGAGTATCGGAAATGGACAGGTTGTACAGGCGAGTCAGAATGAGAATGGAGGAGCGACAGGAGGAGCAACAGGAGATCAGACGGGGCAGGAAATCTGGTGTACAAGCTATTACAATTTTCCATGGGATTACGTTCTTAGACTTCCTGGAGGAAGCACGGGAACCACGACCAGTGTTTATATCGTCCAGTGGATTCCTGGATAAGAAAGGAAAAAGAAAAATGAACACTATAAAAAGAGATGTTTATGTGCTTAGAAATACCATTAAGATCCCGATCGAAGTAACAAAAGGGACGGATATGTTAGGGCTTGAGTTTGCGGTCAGGGATTATGAGGTTCCGGCAACGGCAGCAGCGGTTGCCTATGTTTATCATAAAAGCATGGATAAACTCAAAGGTACATTATGTGATGTTGACAACAGTGTGATCTCGTTTACACCGAGTGGTGATTTTTTTGCGGTTGGAATGAATGAACTACAGATCAGAGTCATTAATGATGGAAAATCACTGATTTCGTTTAAAGAAACAATAAAATGCTCTGATACAATGGGATTTCCAGATGACGAGGAAGAAAAACAGAAAACCTTGGTGGAACAGCTTTTAACGAAAGTAGGAAAGGAAGAAGGGGACAGAAAAACAGCGGATGACACGGAGCGAGAAGAACGCATAGCTGCAGATGCTGAGGAAAAGAAAGCACGAGCAGAAGCTGATGATGCTATCCGTGCGAATAGGATTGTTACTTTGGATGAAATTGATCTTGTAACGGAGGAAGGATTCTTCGCAGATGCACTGGCAGTTAAAGAGTTAAATAGCAAATTAAAAAATGCAGAGACAACAATAAAAAATAATTTAATGACTATAAACACGTATCCCGTGACACTTAATACTTCTAACGTAAAAACGTCCGATTCATGGATTGAGTGCAATAGAATTGGGAATTTGGTGATGGTCAATGGATGCACCAAAATCACAAAAAATGTTAATGTATATGCTGGTCTTAATATTGCAAGTGGAGTACCTGCTCCATGCTGTGATAAACAGCTTTATATTGGAGCAATAGCACAAGATAATACATATTCCAGTTGCCTTCTTAGTGTTAATAAGAATGGTGAAATCGATCTCTATGTCAGATGGCAAAAAGCTTTAGCAGGAGATGTTTTTTATTATGAGTTCTGCTATATATGTAAATAGTCATTGTTTTACAAGAACTTCAATCAATTCGATTAAAATAATTGCTATTTAGTTCAGAATCCCTCTAAAAAGAAGAAAGGAGTAACGATGAATATACTTTTTTTAGACCAGAAAGAACCAGTTAAAGGAAAAGTAGTCAAACAAGATGATTCACATATTCTAATTGAAGGGGTAGAGAAAAACACTTCTGGGTTTCGACTACTTACAGAGAAAGGATGTGTTTTTGGTAAGTATGAAGAGTTTACTACACTTTATAAAGAAGAAGAAAATGGATTTATTCTGTCTAATGACGGAAGTGTATATGTAGAACCGGAACCAGAACCGGAACCAATGCCAGAACCAGAACCGGAACCACATGAGCCAACTTTGGAGGACTTGCAAGAGGCTAAAGTAGCTGAAATGAACATGGCACAACAGGGGATTATTGCTGCAGGTGTGGATGTCGTTCTTACGGATGGAACTGCAGAACATTTCACGTTGGAAGATCATGACCAGACAAGTCTTGTCGGATTACAAAGTCAGGTCGCAGCTGGAGAAGAAAATATTCCGTGGCACACATCGAATGAAGCGGAACACTGTAAATTCTACAGCAATAAAGATATGAAAAAAATTACAGCAACCGCAATGGCTTACGTGACATGGCACGTAACATATTTCCGTGACCTGCGTATTTATATCCGTTCGCTGGAAAGCAAGGAAGATGTAGAAAAAGTCACTTACGGAATGGATATTCCAGAAGCATACCGGTCAGAGCCATTGAAAGCAATGATGGCTCAGAAATCATGAAGAAATTAAGACCGCTGATTCTGTTTGTGATTGGCGGTCTGTTTTATGTGCTTATAGAGCTTACCGCGAGAGGACGTAGCCACTGGACTATGTTTACTGTCGGTGGGATGGCATTCTTTCTTATCGGATGCATAAATGAAAAAAATCGAAAGATGCCACTGGTTAAACAGATGGCTATAGGCGCGACTGTAATTACCATATTGGAATTTTTATGCGGATGCATTGTGAATCTATGGCTTGGATGGAACGTATGGGATTATAACAATATGCCTTTGAATCTGTTAGGACAAATATGTTTGCCGTTTACAGTATTGTGGTTCTTCCTATCAGCCGTAGCAGTTGTACTTGATGATTATATAAGACATTTATTATGGGGCAAGAAAATACCGCACTACAAATTATTTTAAAGAGGATGTCTGAAATGAAAGATGTAAATGAGTAGTGGAGGAGAGTTGAAATTATGGATAATATTATAGAAGTACAATTTAACGAAATGTTGCAAAGAACACGAAGTATCTGGCAGTATGATTACGGACAGGTTTTAAAAATTCTATCGGGTGGAGTGGTACTACCAAATTTCCTAGAGGTGCATTTCTCCTTATCAAGGGAAAATGAAAAGTGCATTACTCGCATAGGGACAACAGTAAATGGGGTAACCGAGGTTCAAATACCAAACGAATTATTGAACACCGAAAATAAAACACATGATTATTTTATATATGCATTTATATATGTATCTACAGAAAAATACGGAAATACGAAATGTGAAATAATTATACCAGTAAAATCCCGAATCAAACCAGAGAACCCATCAGAAGAACCATTGCCAGAGCCGAATATATTTCACGAAACTGTTGAAGCTGTTAATGCGGCAGCTGATCGGGCGAAGATGGCAGAGCAGAATGCAAAGGAAAGTGCGACAGAAGCCGGTAAGAATGCTGCTAGTGCATCGGAGAGTGCAGTTACAGCAGAAAAGACCAAGGAAGATGCTCTTAGGAAAGTCGGAGAGAAAAAGCAGGAAGCAATCGAAGCTATCCAGAATCAGGAAGAGACCTCTGTAGGCAAGATTACTACTCACACTGATGGCGAGATCCAACGGATTCAAAATCAGGCTACAGAGTCCAAGGGAGAACTCGAACAGACCATTATAAATGCTGGTGTTTCAAAGGAAGAACTGGATGAGTCTATTCAGACTGCTAGTGAGACTAAGACAGCACTGGACAAGTCGGTGGAGCTGGCCGGAACTGCAAAGACAGAGTTGGATACGTCCATCCGGGAAGCAGGAACTGCCAAGACAGCTTTGGACGGATCCGCGAAGACTGCCGGTGAAATGCAGGAGACTCTGAGCGCAACTGTGAAGCAAGCAGGTACTCTAGACACTTCTCTTGGCGAGAAGATTGAAACCGGAACACAGCTCAAGACAGACCTTACAGTTTCCGGCGAAAAGTCTGTACAGGATATTCAGACAGCCGGAAGTGAACAGCTGGATAAGATGCAGGCAGTAGCAGAAGCGTTCACAGCCGATCGGGAGCAGATCGCGACCAATAAAGAGGATATTGGTTCGCTAAAGGAAGATTTATCCAACAAAATTACAAAGTTCTATGCATCGAATCAGGGCGAAACTCACATCACTGATTCTGATAATGGCAAGATTCAGGATATGATAATATATGGGAGGTCAAGCCAATTTACAACTACTGGAAAGAATCTTGCACATGGTAAAAATGAAAAATATTATATCAATACTTCTGTAAACTTATGTGGATTTAATAATAATGACATTGGAATGGCTATTGATGTGAGCAATTTGACAAACGTAACTATCAGTACAAGAAGTATTCAAGATAGATATCGTATTGGTTGTGTTGATACTGTTCCGACAGATGCAAAAACGGTTACTTGCTACAATGGGAGAAATAAAGATGGAACAAAAGATTCATATACAATAGATACAAAAGATTACAATTATTTAATTGTAAATTATATATATCTTTTTAACTATCTTTTTATATCTTCTTAAATGTCCGCAAAGCCTTATTTTATCGGCTCTACGGGCATTTTGCTTTTGTGGTAAACCTCACATATCTAGGTCTATCTTC
>OFME01000079.1_pt1 | contig 76324 bp, 79 predicted proteins | sample 1541381 | NCBI WGS metagenome assembly OFME01 (sample SAMN04209243, study PRJEB22552) | human gut metagenome | biome: gut; material: feces | host: Homo sapiens | place: USA: Oklahoma
TAAAGGTGATACATCGGTCCGAACAAGATGATCAGGTCAAATTCCTTATCCGGAAAACGTGACAGCTTCAGCGCATTTCCCTGATATGCTTTCACAGAGCTGTTCTTCTTTTTCAGAATTCCCAGATTGTATTTTACCAACTCTACCGCCGTCACATCGTACCCTTCTTCGGCAAGCGCAACACTGTAGCGCCCGGTTCCGGCTCCTACATCCAGAATCTTTACCTGTCCATGCTCCCGCTTAGGAAGATATTTGTGAATGTACTTCATTGAGGTGATAAATTCTACCTGTCCGTGGCGGCTCTTAAGCCGTTTCTCTTCGTTGAATTTGTTATAATATTTTTCAAGCTCTGTCATCATAAATCTATTGTATCCTTTATTTTTATTCTAGCGCTGCCGCTCTCCGGAATAAAATAATTCCGATCACGAACAAGACAGCGATCATCCCCACACCAATATTGATATTGCCGGTAAGCTGCGAGATCAGGCTCACGATCGTTGTTCCCATAAAGGACGCGCCTTTTCCGCAAATATCCATTAAGCCGAAAAATTCACCTGACTGGTTCGCCGGTATAATTTTCGTAAAGTAAGATCTTGAAAGCGCCTGCACACCTCCCTGGAACATGCCTACCCAGACAGCAAGAACCCAGAACTGCCACTGGTAATGCAGAAAAATCGCAAAAATTGCCACTCCAAGGTATGCCACGATACATACTGTGATCAGATTTTCTGCAGAATATTTCTTCGCAAGTCTTCCGAAAATAATCGCAAATGGGAAAGCTACGATCTGCGTAAGCAACAATGCAAGAAGAAGTCCTGTACTGCTAAGTCCAAGTGCTGATCCATATGCAGTTGCCATATCAATAATCGTATAAACCCCGTCAATATAAAAGAAAAACGCCAGAAGAAACAGAAAAACCTTCTTCTCCTTCTTTACATTTTTCAGAGTAATGCCGATTCTTTTGAAGCTTTCTGAAAAAGCATGCTGCTTCTTTTCTACATAATACTTCTGGTGATAAGTTCTCAGAAGTGGTAATGTCATAATTACCCACCATACCGTGATGATCACAAAGGAAACCATCATTGCTATCTCCATTGTAATCCCAATCTTCCCTGCATTTAACACAACCAGAAGACAGATTACAAACGGTACACAGCTTCCGATATATCCCCACGCATAGCCCTGGGAAGAGACTTCATCCATCCGGTCTTCCAATGTCACATCGACAAGCATGGAATCATAAAATACCAGCGTTACGGAATATCCGACCTTTGCAATGACAAAAACTACCAGAAAGGCCAGCCAGTACTTTGCAAATCCCAATGCGACTGAAGCAATTGCCCCGATTCCAAGTGCAATTGTAAAAACTGGTTTTTTATAGCCTTTTGTATCTGCAACGGTTCCAAATACCGGTCCTGCAAGTGCTGTAAGTAAGGTTGCAATGGATACTGCATATCCCCAGTATGCCAGATACTGTACATCCGAAAGTCCCTGCTTTCCTGCGATATAGTTGAAATAAATCGGTAAAATGGTTGCTGCCAGAAGTGTAAATGCAGAATTTCCGACATCATAAAGTATCCAGTTTTTCTCCTGTTTTGTCAATTTTATTTTCATTTAACGTATCCTCCTCGCCCGGAAACTGAGAACCAAATGTATAGGCATATACAGAATCTAATGTGGCGTTTCCTTCCAGAAACGGTTTATATTCGCAGATCAGTTTGTCTGCCAGTGGAACTGCTTTTTCATAAAGATGAAGCAGTTTTCTTATCTGTTCCCTGCAGGATTCATTCTCATGATACTTGATAATAAACCCATGAAAATCATAATAAAGCCCTGCCACTTTAAGTGCTGCATAAAGTGCCATCCGCTTTATTTTAGATGGACAGACAAGAATCCTGTCATAAAATACCATTCCATTCAGTGCTTTTTTGACTTCCTTTGCTGTAATTCCGCGATAAAAATCTTTTATAATTATCGCATTTTTCATAGAAGGAACAATATGTCCGGTCAGTCTCCTGCTCACTGGATTTTCTCCGTTCATAATCATCAGCTTACGATCCAGCTCGCCCTCCACTGCAATATGTGCAAGACCAGTCTCTTTTACTGCCTGTTCCACGTAACCATGACAGATTTCATCCAACGCGAAGTGGCAGAGCACTCCATATACATAAGCCAGATGCTTCTCATACTGGTCGTGTGTATGTAAAGCCTTCGCTGCATGAGCGAAGAACTTTGCCCCGCTCTCGTTATGTATACGCTTTCCCAACTGATTGACCTTGTTCTTGCCAAGCGGTCTGTAATAAAAAAGAATATCTGGTCCATGAAGTCCAATATTAAAAAGCTCCGGATATTTATCAATAACTTTTCTCTCATATCCGCTTAATCTGCCCCTGATCTGCTGTCCAAAAATGTAATGTGCATAAGTTGACGGCATATTATCCCATCCTTCCTCTTCTGAAACATATTTTATGATGATGTCGGGGCAAAAGGTCAGAAAGCCGATGCAGGCTTGCTTGCAAGAGGATTTTTGACCTCTTGACCCTGGTATCATTATTTTATTATAGACGTTGCGCTTTGCAGGCTCTATCTTACTTCTGTAAAGCTTATATAACGGCTTTGTAAAAAAGAATGTGCCTTGGCACATCTTCGCGCCGAGCGCAGTCGCTTGCGACATTCTTCATCTTCGTGCGAGTGCGCATCTCCGGCACGTAGTGCCTTTTATTTCATAGGAAGTTCCTTCGGAATTTCCTATAAAATAAAAAGTAATGACTAAAATGATACGTTCTAAATAAATAGTAACACAAAAAGACCTTTCAGGATAGTCCCGAAAGGTCTTCTGCACGACACTTTTAAAATACTTTTATCGTCCACTTGCTCATATCCCACACCTCATTTACCACATCCTGATAGAATTCCGGCTCATGGCAAATCAGAAGAATACTTCCTTTGTATTCCTGAAGCGCTTTTTTCAGAGAATCCTTTGCATCCACGTCTAGATGATTGGTCGGCTCATCCAGGATCAGCAGATTCGTGTCCTTGTTGACCAGCTTACAGAGTCTTACCTTTGCCTGTTCACCACCACTCAGTACCCTTACCTGGCTCTCAATATGCTTCGTAGTGAGTCCGCATTTTGCAAGGGCAGAACGCACCTCATACTGGGTAAATGACGGAAATTCCTGCCACAGCTCTTCAATACAGGTGGTCTTGTTTTCTCCTTTAACTTCCTGTTCAAAATAGCCGATCTGAAGATTTTCCCCAAGCTCACACTCGCCGGAAATTGCCGGGATCAGACCAAGTACACTCTTCAAAAATGTAGTCTTTCCGATACCATTTGTTCCGACAATCGCAATCTTGTGTCCTCTTTCCATCTGGAAATTCAGCGGCTTGGAAAGTGGTTCATCATAACCGATTACAAGATCCTTTGTTTCGAATAACATTTTCCCCGGAGTCCGTCCGTAACGGAACTTAAATTCCGGTTTCGGCTTTTCCGCTGCCAGCTCAATTACATCCATTTTATCCAGCTTTTTCTGTCTGGACATCGCCATATTTCTTGTAGAAACACGGGCTTTATTTCTTGCCACAAAATCCTTCAGTTCACTGATTTCCTGCTGCTGTCTGCGGTATGCTGCCTCAAGCTGTGCTTTCTTAACTGCATAGACCTCCTGAAAATGATCATAGTCTCCCACATAACGATTCAGTTCCTGGTTCTCCATATGATAGATGATATTTACCACTTCATTCAGGAACGGAATATCATGGGAAATCAGAATGAATGCATTCTCATAATCCTGCAGATACCGCTTCAGCCACGTAATATGCTCTTCATCCAGATAGTTTGTCGGTTCATCCAGAAGCAGGATGTCCGGCTTCTCAAGCAGAAGCTTTGCCAGAAGAACCTTCGTTCTCTGACCTCCGCTTAGATCTGTAACATCACGGTCAAGTCCCAGATCCAGAAGTCCCAGTGCTCTTGCGACCTCTTCTACCTTTGCATCAATCGTATAAAAATCATGCAGTGTCAACTCATCCTGGATCGTTCCAAGCTCTTCCATCAGAAGATTCATCTCATCCTCGCCTACTTCACCGAGTTTCTCACAGATCTCGTTCATTCGCTGCTCCTTCTGCAAAAGCGGATCAAACGCACTTTTCAGTGCGTCCTGGATCGTCATACCGCTCTGAAGGACTGCATGCTGGTCCAGATAGCCTGCTCGTACATTCTTCGCCCATTCCACCTTTCCCTCGTCCGGCGTAAGTTTCCCGGTAACGATACTCATAAAGGTAGATTTACCCTCTCCGTTTGCTCCTACAAGACCGATGTGCTCCCCTTTTAAAAGGCGGAACGATACATCATCAAAAATAGCACGGTCACCAAAACCGTGTGTCAGATGTTCTACATTTAATATACTCATATTTTATTATTCTCCCTGATTCATTTCTTTACACATTGTCTTTTATTATATGTGGAAATCGGGGTTCTTTCAATATAAACAGTCAAAAAACCACAGCTCTATATCTAAAATCCAAAATCACTCAACTCCTTTAATCCTCTCGACAACAGTTCCATTCTTTTCCAAAATAATCCAAGTAAGGACTGGAACCATAGTACAAACTAGCAAACTGATTCCCACTGCAAATAAAAGTGGAAGTATTGACACTGAAAACGCAATCCCACGATAATTCATTGATTCATACAGAAGATACGTTGCTCCCATTCCTACTGTTAGCGTAACAAGCCATGCGCCGCCTGCATAGAGAACTCCTTCCCTGACCAGCATTCCAAGAATCTGCTTCGGGGTCATCCCGATACTCTCCATAACCAAAAGCTCCATCATCCGGCTCTGCACATTTACTACAAAGGTGTTCATGTAGTTCATGATTCCGATAAAAGCCAGAATCAGCACAATCCCGATTCCCAGTTGCGGCATATTACCTTGTGCTTTTTCAATCTCATCTGCATCTTCGATTTTGGATTCCCAGGAAAAGTCTTTTGCATTGTCATTTTTTTCTAGTAACGCAAGGATTTCCTGTTCTGTATCTCTATCATATTCCTTGTGATATTTTATGCTGGTCTTTAGTGTAATTGGATGATTGGCAAATGTTTTCACCACCTGATCACTGGCTATAATCGTCGGTGGGTATCCAAGGAGTGCTGTATAATAATTCTCGTCCGTAACTCCTTCTATGGTAAAAGTTTTTGTCGTTTGTTGATCTTCATACAAAGCACATGTCACATTTTTTCCTATTATGTCAGCATCTGAAAGATCCAAACCATTTCGATAAACAATACATACTTTTCCCGAAAGGAAGTCCTCTTTCTTTATCGGATGCGTAAGACTGTTATTTAAATAATCAAATTCCTGTTCATCAATTCCAATCAGAGAGGATCCAAAATTCTCAGGATGATTCTGATACTCGTCCTTTTCCTTACTATATGGAATGCTCATCCACTTTGCATAAAATTCTTTCATCCACATCTCAGCAAAATCCGGTTCCCATGGAACTGTAATCTCGGCAAATATCATAGAATGTGCTTCAGAGACTCCGGCATTTTCTTTGATTGACTTCACGAAAGAATCATCCAGAATGTCTCTTCTGTCTTCTGATTTTTCTTTACATGCCGTATCATTTTTAATGACCATATCCGTATCCATATAATTTGACACTATGGTTCTTGCTGCCTGACTGTCCAGCATGGTCACAATACAAAGGTACACAGACAGACTGGTGGCCAAAGACAACAGTACCACCGCAGTTCTTTTCTTATCCTTTGTAAACTGCTCCATGGAAAGTCTTGCTATTACTTTCCCCTTTCCTGCTCTTCTTACTTTTACGTTTTTGTGGGTCGGACAATAACCAAGCGCTTCTATTGGAGAAATATCTGCTGCCATTTTTATCGGTTTTTGGCTTGCCAGAAAGATGGTAACCCCAACCAGTAAGATGGTTGCCAGCAGAACTGCCGGATGAAAACGAACCATATCTGCTCCAACATAGCCACTTTTGATTCCAAGTGATTTTACAACAACAGGAATCAGGAAAAAGGATACCATCCCACCTGACAGACATCCAAGTACTGTCCCTGCAGATCCAATCAGAAGCATCTGTTCCTTCATCATCCTTTTTATCTGCTTTTCCGTCATTCCGACCGTCTGAAGCAGACCATAATAACGAACTTTTCCAGTTACAGAAAGATACATAATATTATAAATAAGCAGATACGCACACAAACAGGTAACTGCAATCAAGCCAATAAGACCTGCCAATATCTGAACCGATGCGCCAAGATCTTCCATGAAGAAAAGATTCTGCTGCTTTCCAAGATTCATATTTTCGATAAAAGCATTCTGCTCTTTTTTTGTCATGATTTTTTGCTTAAAATCCATAAAGTAACGACCGGAAGCTGCCTGCGAAAGCTTCCATCCCGATTGATCATAGAATTCTTTCGAGACATAAAACTGTTTCTTGGGTCCATATCCGTCCCAGATCCCACAGATTCGAAAAGTCCCTGTAAAGATTCCCTCATGTGTTCCATAAGACATAGCAAGGGTATCGCCTACATCAAGATCTTCGTAACCACATTCTTTTAAAGCGGATTTTGTTACCATTATCTCATCCAAAGCTGTCGGATATCTTCCTTCCAACTTTTCTCTGACCGGCTCCATCATCTGTGTCCAATATCCATCATCTGCCCAGATCAGTCCCACATTCAGTGTGGAATCCTGATCTGTTTTTTCTACCCATCCACAGACTCCCACTGTACCTGTCAGAACGATATCCGGGTTGTTCTCACACATTTGCCTCTGTTCATCCGTCACTCCATACATGATTGCATCAAATTCTGCTCCTGACATACGGATGTTCTGAATTTTCTGAAGTCTAAAATAAGAATCTCCGACTGTGAATATTGTGAATACCAAAAAGGAAGAAAGAAGAACCGCAAGGAGCAAAGTAATGGTCTTTCTCCTGTTTACTTTTAAAGCGTTCCATGCCATCCTTTTAATCACTTTCTGATTCGGATTCTTAAGCATAGGAATCACTTCCCTTCCCGGTATCTCCTACAATCTTTCCGTCCTCAATATGTACGATACGATCTGCAAGCTGTGCAATGTCTCTGTCATGCGTGATAAGAATCAAGGTCTGGCTGAACTGTTTTGCTGCCATTTTCAAAAGTCCAAGTACATCATGGCTGGTAACCGAATCCAGATTTCCTGTCGGTTCATCAGCCAGAATAATGGCGGGCTTCGCCGCAAGTGCCCTGGCAATCGCAGCCCTCTGCTGCTGTCCACCAGATAATGTTCCAGGAAGAGCTTCCCTCTTCTCTGACAGTCCTAAAAGTTCCAGTATCCCATCCACATATTCCGCGTCAACCTTTCTCCCATCCAGTTCCGCCGGAAGAATGACATTCTCATATACATTAAGATCCGGGACAAGATTATAATTCTGAAAAATAAACCCGATCTTTCTTCTGCGGAATATGGCAAGCTGTTCTTTTTTCAGCCCCAGAAGGCACTTACCCTCTACCAACACTTCCCCTTCTGTTGGCACATCCAGTCCACCCAGCATATGCAAAAGTGTACTTTTCCCGGATCCGCTTTTTCCGATAATAGCAACGAATTCCTGATCTTTCACACGAAAATCTACGCCATCCAATGCCTTTACCGTATTTTCACCCATTTGATAGTATTTTTTTAAGCTTCTTGTCTCTACAATGTATTCTTTCATTGGTTTGCCTCCTTCTTTTGATATTCTATAGAATATCTCCTAAAAATCACAAACCTGTCTCAATTTTTAATTATCACAATATTGTGACCATCCCCGATCGGTTATGTTACGATTCATTCACCGGTAAATACAAGCGAAAACACGCTCCTTTTCCCACTTCAGACTGTACTTCTATGTAGCCCTTCTGAAGTTCCATGATTGTTCTTGCAAGATATAATCCGATCCCAACCCCTGGTTTATCATGCACCTCCGGCTCACGGTAAAATCTTGTAAAGATCTCTGCCTGCCTCTCCGGGGCAATCCCTTTTCCAGTATCAGAAATGCTGATCTTTAAAAATAATTCCTGTCTTTCTGTCTGAATATGGATCTTTCCAGCTGGTTCGGTATACTTGAGTGCATTGTCCAGAATATTATAAATTACTTCCTCCGTCCATTTGCTGTCATGACGGATCATCATATTTTCTTCGCAGTTCACATATAGATCAATCCCCTTCAACGCCGCCTCCGGAACCACATCGGCAACTGCATGGCGGATTGTTTCGTATAGATTTTGGTCTTCCTTATGTATTTGCAGAATTCCCGTTTCAAGCCTTGACATTTTTACCATGCTCTGCATTAAAAAATCAATTTTTTCCATCTGCCCTTTGATTTTTCCCAAAAACTCCTGACCGTTTTGCGAAAACTCTTCATCCTCAAGGAGTTCCAGGTATAGTTTTATATTGGCAATGGGTGTCCTTATCTGATGGGAGATATCAGAAATCAATCCCTTTACTCTTTCTTTCTCACGAAAACCGTCTTCTTCTTTTTTCCGAAATACATTCCCGGCTTTCGCTAATTGTGTTCCTGTTCTTCCCCAGAGGCTATCCTCCAATTCTTCTTCCATATTCCATTCTTTTCCTGTTACGATAGCATCCAGAGCATCTTCCACCTTTTCAGCAAACAACTTCGCTTCTTTTTTTATCCGGTAGTTTTTCCATAACAATACCAGTACTGCTGCAAATAAAATTATCATCATGATACACATCAGCCAATCCATTGATATCCCATCCCATATACATTTGAAATATACCTGTGATTCTTATCTTCAATCTTTCCTCTCAGACGATTCACATTTACTGCCAGTGTGTGCTTGTCCACAAACTGTCCTCCACTGTCCCACAACCGCTCCAATAACAGATCATAAGTCAGAAGCTGTCCTCGGTTCATAAGAAATTGACAAAGCAGACGGCACTCTGTCGGTGTGACGGGGCATTCCTGACCTTTTACCGTTACTCGTGCATTATCCAAATCTATATATAAGTACTCATCTGCAAAAATCAGACGATTGACCGAAGCAGTTCTTTTTAAAATGACTTCTATTTTTCTAAGTAAAATCTTCATTGAAAATGGTTTAGTAACGTAATCTTCTGCCCCGGATTCATATCCTGCCAGAGCATCCTCCTCCATATCCCTGGCTGTCAGGTAAATGACCGGAACTTCTCTTTGCTTTTTTACCCACTGGCAAAAAGAGAAGCCCTCGCCATCTGGAAGATTCACATCCAGAAGGACCATATCTATCTGATTCTCAAAAAAAATCTGCTTCCCTTTTTCCATAAAAGTCACACCATAAACTCCATATCCTGACTTTTTCAAAAAATAACAGATTGCCTGATTCAAATCAAAATCATCTTCTACAACTAATATATACTGCATATCCTAATTCCTCCGATACAGATTCTCACAAAGAAATCTCTGCATAGCAATGATACCTTTCAATATTGTACCACAGACTTTTCCTGGGTATGAAAAAAAAAGAAAGAATCTCAATTTTGTGATTATTCAGTGCGCAAAAAAAGAAAATATTTTATAAGTCTTTTCATATATCGTTTGTTTTTTTGTTTACCTTATTAATTTCCTCTCTGAAATTCTTTTTTGCCATGAAAGTTTTCTGTCTTTCTTCTGCCACCTGATTCAAAGCATCATCTCTTTCTCTTCTCATCTTTTTCGTATGCAGTTACGTTCGACATATTTGTTTTCCTTTTGTCTCAATCACTTATAAAAAGTTGCTCTACAAATCAGCAAATAGCCCAGATATTCCTGAATGGTTGGGATATCCTCTTCCTCAACCAGATCCTTTAAATACTTCAACCACATTTCGGGTTTAGGAGCTTCCGGATTATAATTGACATTTAACCGGTTTCTACAGAACTGTTTTTCTTCTTCAAACTTCCCATTCAGATAATAGACTCCATTTACAACATGAATTGGAATTAAGTGGTCGCCACACTGTACGCGCCACACTACAATTTCCATGATGAAAGAACACAGCATTGATGAAACTACCATCAAGAAGATTGTTGGACATTCTGGAGCTATGACGCTTACAGAACGTGTCTACACTCATCTTGATGTCCAGGTTCTGATCGATGCCATAAACAAAATTGTGGGAGACATTCCATAAAGATTCGAGGGTAAAGAAAAACCCCAGAAACACATGGTTTCTGAGGTTTTGTATGCATTTTTTCGTTCCAAACGATTATCTCTTTGTGAACAGAAATTAACGCTTGCATAACTCCCAGCCTTGAAAATAGGGCTTTCTAGGCTCGTTTGTAAGTTACGTGCAAATTACCTTTCGTAGCTGCTGCCTTCCTTAGCTTCTTTTATGCGTATGTGATAAAGCAAACGATACCAGCAGCCTTTAACCTCTTTACTGTGGCTTCCGCGTTTTTCTTTTCAGTATAAGCGCCTACCTGGACTTTGTAAAGTCCGTTAAGCAGTCTTACGAATACGTCCGTATGTCCAGTCTTCTTAATCTGCTCCGCCATAAGGTTAGCGCCTTCCTTTCTCCGGTAAGCCCCAGCCTGTACCCTGTAGTACTTTTTATCGTCTGCCCCGGCTGCTCCCGCTGCCTGGTTTTCCTTCTTCTCTGTTGTTCCGTCAAACTCTGTAAGGTTATACTGTTCGATAATCTTAATAAGCTTTTCCGCATAGTCCGGGTCTGTCGCATATTTGGCAGCCTTAATAGCATAGCAAGCCTTCTTATAATCGGTTTCCCCGATTACTTCTTTATATCTCTTATTCGCTTTCAAAAAAGCGCTGTGGTCTGTAACGGATTCTTCCCAGGTATCATAAGCGCGGAAGGCTGTATTTTTTACTTCTACCAGGTTTACCCCGTCGTAACATTCTTTTGTATCTTTGCAATATACCTTACCTTTCCAGGATTTTGTAGCCTTAATCCCAAAAAGTGCTTTACCTACCGTAGCAAGCCCATTTGTTCCCCACCCCGCTTCCAGGATTGCCTGGGCGGTCGTCAAGCTTGCCAGTACTCCGCTTTTCTTCATATCAGCGGACGCAAGCGCGCCCACTGTTTTAATAAAGTTTTTCTGTTCTGTATTCATATCGAAGCCCCCTTATACAGCCGTTAAGCTTGCTACAGCTACCCAACTGTTGATTTCCTTAAGCTTTGCTTCCTGTACTCCTTTATTTGTCTGTACCTTGTCTACCGTGTGTCTTTTGCCGCCCAACTGTGCCGCCGGGACTGCTTTCCCTCTAGTCGAAGACAATCCGCCATATACCGCACCACTCTTAATCGTAACAACGCTTCCGGCTTTAATTTTCGGTGCTGCTGCCGGGCTGTTTCCCGCTTCCTGGCTGCCTTTTTTTACCCCGAACTGTACAGCGATTGCATTAGCTACGGCTGCTGCAATCTGTGTCTTTTTGGCTGCGTATATGCTCATATCGTCCTTATCGTCGATAAAGCACACTTCCAGCAGCGCGGAAGATACGCCCGCCGCCTTCGCTCTGTAGATTACTGTAAAATTCGTTCTCTTAACTCCGCGGTTCTTAAAGCCCAGGGCTGCGATACTCTGTACAATCTTCGTTTCTACCCCTACGGTCTTTTCCGCTGTAGTAACGTAGATTTCCGTACCTGTCGTCCGTCCGTTTCCTTTAAGGTCTGCTGCCCCGGAATTAAAATGGACTTCCAGTACATAACCATAGTTTCCGAAGTTAACCGCCAGTTTTCCGGCTTTTGCGTCTTTGTATGCGTTTCTTTCCGTCGGGTATAAATCCACCTGGGCGTATGCGCTCAAAGTCTTCTTAATTTCCTCGACCATGTAAATAGTCTCGTCTGCTTCTTTTCCGAACTGTGATACAGCGCCAGGGTCGCCCGCTCCGTGTCCGCTAATAAGTAAAATCTTCATGTTTCTTATGCTCCCTCTGTGATTTTTCTTAAAATGTCGTCTTCTGTATCTTCATCCGAAACCGTAACCGTATTATACACATAGTCGTATAAGCTGCTGTTGTCTTCCAGCATTTTCTTAAACTTCTCTAATGCTTCGTCTAACAGTTCGTCGTATTTTTCTTCCGTAATAAACAGGGTAATAATCGGGAATCTTTCTACAAGCCAGTCCCATACCATAGCCCTTTTTACCTGTCCGGTCTTTCTCTTTAACTCCTTTTCCGCTTCCGTAACCATGTACAGCAGCGCGATTCTAATTTTATCTAACTGCTGCTGTGGTGTGAGTTTCAAAAAACGCAATACCGCATATACGGTAAGCCCCAGTAAAACAACCACAATTACGAAAATTAACCAGTTTTCAAGAATCAATTTCAAAATCTCCATACTTCGCACCTCTAAAAGTTCTGTATTTCCGTTGGCTCTAACGCTTCGTCTATAAGTGCTTCTGTTTTATCCTTCATCTTTTGTATGGTTCTTTCTTTGATTTCTTCCGCCGGATTTTCTTCGCCCAGGTCGATAAGTTTTTTTATCATACCTAGCTGTATTTTTATACCATTTTCAAGCTGTACCGCTTTCAGATACCATATTACAGCAGCGCCGAACACGCCCCCGGCTGTCGGAATTATGTAAGTAAATACTTCTGTAGGCTTTTCGTTCCATGAAAATATAAGGGCTACTATGCAAGTGCATACAAATATTGAACCAGTACTTAAAACTACCTTTTTCTTAAATTCCCGCTTCTTTGCTCTCACTGTGCGCTTAAGCCTTCCAGGTCTTTAATTCTATGGTTTGCTACTTCCTGTTTTTCATCAAGTACCGCCTGGTCTTTTTCTAATTTGTACACCCTTTCTACTACGTTGTTGTGTTTGTCTAATTTTGCTTCGATATAATTAAGTCTGGTCTTAATCGTCCCGTATATCGCGCCGATAGACACCCCGTACACAACTAACTGAATAAGTAAACCTATCCAAAATTCACTACTCAAGCCTTACTAACTCCTTCCTACGGCTCTAACATCCGTTCCAGGTCTTCGCGACCTTCTTTTATGTCTTCTATCATCATTAGTAACTGCTTGTCTTCGTCTTCCATGCTCCTATAGTTCTCTAATTCTTCCAGCAGCAGCCTATTTACTTCTGCCAGGTCTGCTATTATGCTGCTCTGTACCTCTACTACGTCCAGGTCGTAACGTGCTACGTTCGTAGCCTGTACTTCGCCTTCTTCCCTCTGGCTTCTGATTCTGTTAATTATCCGGCGTAATACTGCCATTGCCTATTAACTCCTTTTTCTTAATTTCTGCTTCTATTTGCGCGAAGTGTCGGTAATACGCCGTCGATTACCTTTTTAACCCCGCGCCAGTCTGTCACGCCTGTAGACTTGTCTGTAGCGTTGTCCTCGACAATCTGTAAGATTTCGTCGTTTTCGCTGTTAACGCCAGCTTCCGCAAAATCCGGCTTAATAACATCCTGGATGATATTAACAGCTTCGTCTTCCTGTAAGTCGTTGGCAATCGGAACTAACGCGCCGTAGTTCTCGATATTGTAGCTAATATCCTGCGTGTTAGCTGCTTCCCCTGTCAACTTAGTACCAGATTTATACTTAGTAAGCTTCTTTCCGCCAATCTTTGCAAACGGCATTTTTCCATGATTGGAAGTAGCGCGTACAATGTGGCAATGTTCCTTAAGGCTGGGGAAGCCTTCACGCAATACCTGGATGTCATTAACGAACTGCTCCGGCAGAATCGCGGCGTTGTTGTCAATGGTTACGGCTGCTCTTTCCTCGTCCGTAAGTGCTTCTTTGCCCTTAAGCGCAAATTTTACAGCTACTCTCAACTCGCTTACTGCGGAAGCTGTACGCTTTTCTTCCTTCTTGCGCTTCTGTCCTCTTAATTCCTCTTTTTCCTCGTCGTCTTCTGCTTCTCTTACAGCAAGCAATCTCTGTAATCTTCTTTTTTCCTCTAACGCCGCTTCTGCCTTATCCGCGTCGCGGCTTTCCAGGTAGCCGTTAATCTCCTCTGTTTTCTTTCCGATTAACTCTCTGATTTCCTGTACTGTCATTTTTTAAAACTCCTTTTCGTTTTCTTCCCTAAGCTGCATAAGCCGGGCTTCCATTTTTAATTTTTCTAATCTCTTTTCTTCTTTTGCTTCTTCTTTTACCTTCTCAAAGCTTCTACAGCTAATTTCTGAACTGTCATAAGCGGGGAAGGTGCAAGGGCTTACTTCCAGCAGCACCGCCTTTACTACGCTTCTTTTGTAAATTTCTTCGCCTTCATGTACTACTTTACTCCACCTGTCTTCCTGGCAGATAAAGCCGAAGCTGCTACCGTCTACATCCCCGCGCTGTACGCTCTCTTTTACGTCATTTCCCCAGGTATTGTTAGGTAAATCAATGTCATACGCTAACCCTGTGGTATCTGCCGTATTGAAGCGTAAAGTATCGGTTTTTGTGCTTCCTAACGGTCTGCTTGTGTCGTGATTCCATAAGGCTTTTATCTCTTTCCCCACTTCCTTACAGCTATTTAAGCTTTCGTCGAAGCAGCCCGCCGCGATTTCCTCTAAATATTTGTCGCCCCAGCGGTCTACTATCAAAACAGGGGTATTGTATTTAACTGCATATCCGCCGATTGTCCGGCTGTCTTCTCCCTCTGCTGCCGCCCTTACTTCCAGGGCGATTCCCTGGCACTTCCGGCAGTAATTACGAATTTCCGGGCTTTCTCCTTCCGTTCCTCTATTCGTTGGCATTGCTCCCGCTCCCTTCTTCTTTTTTGCCTATGTCTTTTAACTTCAAAACTCCGGCATTTACTATTAGTTCGTCCCCGTCCGGCAGCTTTTGGCGCTGTAGTTCTAGCCTGGCTTCGTTCGGGGTGTAGATTCCGTTAGAAACATAAGCACAAAGTATTTTCTGCTGTGTTTCTGCCGAAGTCCTCAAAATCACGTTCGTATTAAAACGTGCTTTGTAGCCCTTGTCCCGTTTCTCTTTTGTTAATGCGCTCCATGTAGTTTCCTGTTCTATGGATTCAAACAGTATTAACAGTGTGTCAATTAAAAAGCTTAATTGCTGCTGTTCCAGGGAATTATTATTAGTGTCCTTAAGGTCGTTAAGCTGGTGCATTTTGATACCAAAAAGCGCCGCTATCTGACTTATAGACATTCTTCTAATCTGTTCGTACTGCGCGTCCGCCAGTGACAAATTGATAGGCTGCACACTAAAGCCCGCCGGGACTGTAAAAATACGTTTTCCTTTGCTGTAAAGCCGCCCGAATTTCTCTTGTGTCTTCCTTAACTCTTTTTCGTCCTTAATGTCAGACGTAAGCTGTACTACCAGCTTATTAGTAAGCCCGTTATCGTACAGCGTATTAAGGTAATTCTGCGCCTTTATCTGCCCTTCTATCGTGCCTTTCACAATTTCCCTAATCGGTTTTGTGTTGATTCCGTCCATTGTAAAGCCCTTGAATATAAGCAAGTCTTCATAAAAGCCGGAATCTGTAAAGCTGCTGCCTACAATCCTGTAATCTACTAAAGCCTTGTGCCTAAGCTTCGATTTTAATAACCCCGCGTCGTCTACCGTGATTCCTTCCACCGTACACGGGTACAGCGCTTCTATTTCTCCGTTTCTTCCGTACTGCTTCGCAATCGCGCTAATACCTTCGTGCTGCCTGGTGGCTTCTACCGCCTTCCACATGTCAATAGCTGTCATGTATGGGTTAGGGCGAAGGCTTAACAGTTCGTTTAGTCTTTCTTCTGTTGCCCTTCTTATTCCGTTTTCTGTGTCTTGCACCAGGTAAAGCGGCGTTTTTGCTACCGCTTCCGATAACTGCTTAATACATGTAAAGTACGTCGCTTCCCTCATAGCTGCCGCTGGCTGCTCTGAATCTATCCCGAATACCTTTAGGAATATCTTTTCTTCATCCGTAAGCGTTATGCTATCGGTCGTTTCTTCCCTCTTTTCCAAAAAATCTAAAAACATTACTTCTTACCACTCCTAACCAGCATAACCGCCGCTACCAGCATTTCGCCGCTTAGTAGATATAACCCCGCGTGTTTGCTTATGTCATACGTTACCGCAAAAGCAATAACCAGGGCTGCCACTAATAGCGCGTCTGCGACTATTAACCTTTTATTTTTTATCTGTTTTATTCTCTTAAGCATTTTCTACCTTCTTTACATAGCGTCCAGGTATTCAACCGGGTTATAATGTTCAATACCGTTTTCTTCGATACACAATAGCAAGCCCATAAGCATAGCTATAATGCCGTCTATCTTAAATTTCGATTTCTTCTTGCTGTACTTCACGCCTAACATTTCGTCGTAAACCGCTATACAGTTCTTAGCCATGAACCGGAAACACTCATTTTCTGCTATGATGATTCTTTCATCTACTAACAGGTTTTCAAAATCATTTATAACCTGTGTCATGGTCTTCGTCCCCTGTCCTAACGGTATTACTTCCCAGCGGTCTTCCAGCCTGTTAATAATCGTCTGGCTTCCCCACTGGTCGAAGCCTATTTGTTCTATCCTGTACGTTTCGTCCAGTTCCGTAGCATGGTCTAAAAACCTATCGAAGTTTATGTATTTTCCGTCAAGCGCTATTAAATCGCCTTTCTTTATCCAGTATTCATAAGGGTTATTATCCTTATGCTGTCTGTATGCTACGGTTTCTTTCGGTGTGTACAGATACGGAACGACTATAAAGCGCCCCGTAGTTTCTTCGTAGAATACCAGGACAAAGCCCGTAATATCGTTCTTGCTGGATAAATCCAGCCCGCCCCAGCACTTCCAGCCTTTTAAGTCTTCTGTATCTACCTTTTTCGTGCATGTGTCCCATAAATCCATATTGATAGCGCCTTTTTCATGGTCTAATGCTACATGTTGGTTTAGGAACATTCTTCTAAACATGTTTTCCTGTAGTGGCATTAGCCTAATGCGCTTTGCATAGTTCGCCAGGTCTTCCAGTTTCCTAAATACTCCTAATGCTGGGTTTGATTTATACCACTGGGCTTCGTCCTCTACGTTACAGTCTTTGTCCGCTTCATATATCCGGTAATAAAAGCTAGGGTCGTTTACCTCTCCGGCTTCTATCTTTTTCGCCATTGTGTAAAGCTGCATTTCCGGGTTTGCTGGGTCTTCCCCGCTGGAAGCTGTCGTAATTGTCATTATTAACGGTTCATCCCATGCACCTTGCCCGGTTCTAAGCTTTCCGTACATTTCGTCGTTTTTTGCCTGGTGTATCTCGTCCAGGACTGCCACATAGTCGTTAAAACTGTCCGCATTATCCGCGTCAGAAGACAGTACCATAAGCTTATTACCGTTGTCCTTCCGTACAATGGTTTTTGTACTGCTCGTTATCTTGCAGTACCGCCTTAAGGTCTTATTTGTCTTTATGAAATGTTCTACAGTTGCGTATAATTCCCCCGCCTGTTTCGTCGTATTTGCTGTTAAAATAAAAAGCGCGCCGAAGATATGCCGCTGACAGAAGAACAAATACACTACAATGATTGCCGCTAAGAATGATTTACCATTTTTTCGCGGTATGTTTATATGTGCTTCTCTATGTTTGCGCTTGCCGTCGCTTCTTCTCTTTACACAAAGAATTTCGGTTATAATCTCAAACTGAAATTCTAGTAATTCAAATTGTCGGCTTGCGCCCCTGTCATTAGTCAACTTCGACACGAACTTAAATACTTTCGTTGCTTCTTCAACGTCGTAATAATATTCTTCGTTGTCCCACTTCTTTTGTAACTTTTCCAACCAGGAAGCTAATAGCAGTTCCTTTTTAATCATGCGCTACCATTCCGTCTAATTCCGGGTCTATGCCGCTCTCCGAAGCGTTCCCGGCTTCCTTCATCCGCTGCCGCGCCGCCGGGGTTAACCCCAATTCCTTAGCCCATGCCCTTAATTCTGTTTGCGCTTTGTTTGCTATGCTTACTTCTGGTCGTTGCTGCTCGTAGCCGTTGTCCCCAACAAGCATACTGTAGCCCTTTTCGTCTATAATCTGTTCGCACCGTTGCCACTTTGCATAATTGATACAATAGGCTTCCAGTGCCTTTAAGTCTTTGTCTGTAAAATCTTTTCCTTCTTCCGCTAAAATCTTGGCTACTCTGCGCCATTCCTTTTTAGCGGTATCATTTAACCACTTTGGGCATGGTTTAGGCTTATTTTTTTCTTTTTCATTTTCTTCTTTTGCCATGCTTCCACCTCATGCACTCCCCCCTATAGTAAAAATTGCCGTTTTTTTTCAAGCAAAGTTGAACTCGGGACTTTTATTTTATGTTTTTAAGTTTTTATATCCCCCCTGTCAGAACGAACTCCCTATAGAACCGTTCTAACATTTCGTATAAAATCTTTTGCATTTTCTTCTTTGCCTTATAGCTGCGGTCATACTCCTTATGTATGCGTCTATGGTTCGCTTCGCTTAGTCCTATCACGTTCGCCGCGTCCAGTCTTCTAGCCCAGGCTTCCGTTATCTCTTGTATGTGGTGGTAGTTCTCTGCGTCTATAATTCTTCCAGCCGTATAGTATTCGTAAATGTCTATGCCTAGCTGTGCTGCTGCCTGGGCGGCTCTGAACTGCTCCCAGGCTTTGCTATTATAAAACTGCTGCCGCCTGGCTTCCTGTTCGTCCCTCATGCGGCGCTGCTTATATTCTCTGTACTTCTTCCTGTCCGTTTCCCTGTGCTTATCACAGTACTTAACCCCGGCTTCTACTACCTTGTGGCAGCCTGGATAACTGCATAACTTCTTTATCATGTGCCGCCCTTCTTTCGGTTAGCGCTGCCCTGGATTTCATGCAGCGCCGGAGGTTTAGGACAAACAAAAAAGAAGAACCAGACAAAGGGGTCGTTACCTCTGTCTAATTCTTCTTGTGCTTGTTCCTTAATATTACCATAAAGTTTTTATAGTTTCAACCGCTTTTATTGGTTTTATCCGCATAGTTTTTAGAGTTTTTCACATGTTGAAAGCTGTAAACCGTATGCATAAAACCTTATGTGATGTAGCTGTTCATAATTCATTGATGCTATAATCTGTCGCACTGCTGCCCGTTCTTTCTTCTCTCTTGCTTTGTCTTCTGTAATTGTTCTTTTATCTGCTGTGCTATTCATATATCAATTCCTCTTTTTCTTGATATTTCCACAAAGGAATGATATTATTATATTTATCCTTTCCCTTGTGGATTGGTAGAATAAGCGGCTATAGTACTTTCGTCGGTGCATAGCCGCTTTACTCATGTTCTATAACCTTTTCGATTCCCTTTCTAACAACCTCTGTCCTACTCATATTATGCTTTTCGCAATATTGAAGAAGCTTATTATTCATTTCTTCATCTATCCTTGCCTTAACTTCGATTGTTTTGGGTTTATCTACCTTCGGTCTTCCTGTTCGTGGACTCACTCTTTAACCCCCTTTCTTTTTGTGCCACAATTAAATAATATATTATGTGGCTCAAAAAGTCAATACTATTTTAAAAAAGGCTACCAGCCGTAGCCGATAGCCCATATATGTTACAGTGCCAGCTTATATAATACCAACTGATTAAGGCTTACGCCTTCTTCCTCTGCCTGGATTGCTAACCGCTGGTGTAATGATTTCGGAAGTCGTACATTAAACTTCCCGCTATAGTTCTCTGTTCTTTCCGGCAGCGGGATAGGTAAGTTATTTTCTAACTTAACCTCTAAATATCCTTCCATAGCTTCGTTAAGATTTTCGTACAATTCTTCCAACGTATCGCCTGTACTCTGGCAGCCGTCCAGTTCTAAGATTTTCCCATAAAAATAATGCCCGCTTTCGTCGTTCATTTCCTTTACGATTCTTGTATACGGCAGTTCCATATAATCCTTTACTTCCATTATGTCCTGCTCCTTTCTATTGCTCTTTTATATTATATCCAGGTTAGGGGATTTACTCCCCTATCCTGTTAAGTATGTCTACTATGTACGCCTTCTTTAATGGGCTTTCCTGTTTGATTGTGGTAAGGTCGCCTGTCTCTTTGTTCAAGTACTGTTTGTGGCTTCCTTTCTGTCTTACTCCTTCGTAGCCGTAAGCCCTTAGTACTTTGTCAGCTTCTTCGGGGCGTATGCCGTTCGGCTGTCTTTTCATTTTTTCAATTATCTTTTCTACGCTTGGCACTTGGTTTATCTCCTTTCTGATATTATAGTACCATATTTAGTACTATAAGTCAATTCTTTTTTGCATGTTTTTTATACTTTCTTCTGGTACAAAGTCCATGCAATCGCCGCCAGTTATTAGACTTGTCCGTACTTTTATAAAGCTCTAAAAAACTGTTTACAATCTGTCTTCCCGCTTCCTGTATTGCTTTCGCTATGCGTCCGAACGCTTCTACTACTGCGTTCCATTCTTCTGGCGTTCCCTTCCATTCTTTCGGTACTTCTGTCATTACTTCCCCTTTCTTTCTACCACTGTAAGACTTATCGGCTTTATCATATCTTCCAGCAGTACATAATATGGCTTTTTGTTTCCTGGCGCTGCTTTCAGATTCACATAGGGGAAGTGTACGAAGTACGCCAGTATTTCCATATCCGGGATATTACGCACTTCCTTAACCGTTCCAATCTTCCCCAGGATATGCTTAATATGCTTCTGCTTTACGCCCACTTCCTTAAGCCTGGCTTCAGTGCATATTACCCGCACCTTCTGACCTTTTCTAATTTCCATTTTGTCACGCTCCTAAATCCACGATTCTACTACGCTTTTGTGGTCTTCTCTATTCCTTCCAAAAGGCAGCATAGCCGGGAAGCGCTTTGTAATATCTTCCCGGATTTCCTCTACGGTATTCCTGGTTATAATAATATTCGTCGGCGCTGTCCCTTCAAATAACCGGGCTACGCATTTGTCCGGGTAATCATCCGGGCGATTGAATACGCATATAATAGGCTGCTTTAATTCGCTCGTGTCTACATCTGCAAAGCTTTTAACTTCTGTTGTTTTCATTCTCTCCGCCCTTTCTTGCTGCCAGCTCACAGTTAATAACGATTTCCTGTAAATTATAGAAATCGTCTTCGCTTATGTATTCCCTTAAGTTGAATAAATCCGCTGTAAGAATTGCTGTAGCTTCCGGCATATCTACCGCTTCGTCATCTGCTGCCGCCTGGTCTTCATCTGCTCCCGTTTCCGGTTCATTCATTGCACCCGCAAGCCCTTGTTTTTCCTGGCTTTTCGGTTCTTTCGTAGTGTCAGATTCTGACACCTTTTTAGACGTTTTCTTAATTGTGTTTTTCAGTGTTTCCACTACTCCAAAATATCCGGCTTCTAACATAGCTTCCAGCAGTTCCATTAAATCATAGTCCCTAAGATAGTCTGTATACTGCCTATCGTCTCTTTCCAGGTGGAAGCCCCGGTTATCGAAGTACACCGTATAGCCTTTACTTACGTTCGCCTGTATATCGTTATCCACCAGCAAAACCCGGTATTTATAGACTGTCGCCATAATCAAAGCCAGGTTTATAGCTGTCGTGCTTTTTCCTACTCCGCCTTTCAAGTTAACTATTGCTGCTGTCCTCATATTCCTAAACCTTCCTTTCTGCGGCAGCAGTCTTTACAGGCTCTGCCGCTTCTGCATTGTCTACAGTTACTTTCGTGATATATAACTTTTCCTTGCCCCTCGACCAAAAGTAGGCGCTTCGTCTTTTGTTACTCTTTTTTTCCTAAGCAGCCCATATTATCGCAAGTCCTACAATCTTTCCCGCAAAATCCTATAAACCGCTTTGCATTTACCCGGTCTGTTAGCTTCGCCTTCTCTGCCGGGTATGTGTCGCTTTTAATATCCAGGCTTTCTAATGCTCCGTCCAAATACGCCTTAATAACCTCTATAGCTGCGTCCGAACCATACGCTATAATAGCCCTTCCGCCGATTCTGTTAATAGTGTCAATAAAAATAAGCTGTTCTTCTGTTGCTTTATTGCTTCCTACCTTCAATTCGACATACAGGTTATTATAGCCGCCTGCTGCATACGGTAAGCATATATCGCTTACCCCTGGCTTCATGCCCTGGCGCTTTAGGTCTGCCCCAGCCCTTACGCTTCTCTTTCCTTCGTTGGCTGCATGATACATAGCCTTAAGTACCGGGGTCTGTGACTGCTCCCAGCGCGCCCAATCGAAAACGGCGGCTTGTGCCTGGGCTTCGCTTTCTCTACGCTCCATACTCTAATACCCTTTCCGCTGCTCCCTGGGCTGCCTGTGCGGCTGCTTCTGCTGCCGTCTCCAGTTCTGCGCTTAAGCATTTCCCTTTTGCGCTTAATATAATTGCCTTCTTCATACAGCCGTTATCACTGTAATTTCTACAGGTTTTCATACCACACACTACGTTAGTACTGCTCATTGTCCTTATCCTTTCCCGTTATTTTCTCTGCCAGCATTAAGACATACAGCGGAAGAACCAAAAACCACACCGTACTAATTATCCATGCCGTTAACGAAGCCTTCCCGAACAGCTCCGGCGTTTTCATTGGTTCGTAGTGCCCTTCTTCTTCGTCGTTCTTACGCACCGCCCACATGATTAGCGGTACAGATATAACCGCACATATGCAATAACCCACCAGGTACACCGTAACGGCGATAAGTAACGCCCTATTCATGGTCTTTTCCCTGGTCTTCCCCGGCTGCTGCCGTCTCTGCCTTAAGCTGCTGCTTTGCCTTCTCTGGTGTCTCTGCTATGTACTGCCCTACCGCCTTCGTGATTTCTTCCGCTGCTAAGTCTGTTAATGCTCCGTCGGCTTCGTATTTCTTTAATACCGTATCTAAAGCCTGTCCCGCTAAGGCGATACCATTTACTAAGCCTTCTTCGTAGCCGTTGTCGTAGCTTCGGTCTGTTACCCTGGATAAGTAGCCGTCTAACTCCTGGCGGCTCATTCTCTTAATGCGTCTTGCTGTCTCTCTGTCGATTCCTAAAGTTTTTCCCATTCTAATTCCGTTTCCTTCCATGTCTGATTGATTCTTACGAACGTATAAGTAAAGAACGTGTAGCCTGTCTTTTCGTGTATACCTTCCCTAACGCTGTCGCCGTCCAGGTAATACGATTTTTCCAGCTTCTTAGGCAGTCTGGCTATTCTGTTGTACCAGCCCTTGTCCTTTATCGGTTCTTTTCTTAAGATTGTCGGTTTTCTTAGGTTCTTAGAACTATTCCAGCGTTTACCCTGTAAAGCGTCCGGGTCTTTTAACATGCCGTCGCTTTGCTTTATCAGATACGACGCTAACTTAGCGTAGTTCCCGGAATCATCCAGGGGGTTGAAATGTGTCCGCCCTCTGCCTTTCCAGGCTTTTGTTATTGCCCGCTGGCTTACTTCGTCTACATAAATCATATTGTTACCGTCCTTTCGTTTTGTTTGTGTTCCTTTCTGTTCTGTATGTATTTATCATATTCCACAAACAGAACTTTGTCAACATTTATTTTATATTTTTGTTTACAAACAGAACTTTTTATAATATACTTGAAGTCAGAAAGGGGGGTACTCCAATGAACGCGAACCAGCGTATTAAACAATTAAGAGAAAATTTAGGTATAAGCCAGGAAAAATTAGGGGAAACAATCGGACTTTCAAAATCTGGAATTTCTTCTATAGAAAACGGTAATAGAAGTGTTACTGAAAAACACATAAAGCTTATAAGCACTTGTTTCAATGTAAGCGAAGAATGGCTTAGAACTGGTAACGGCAACATGTTTAACCCTATGTCCGAAGACGAAGAATTAGATATGTACATAGGTCGCATATCCGGCGGCGAAGACAAGTTTAAAAAGAATCTGCTTAAGGCTCTTTGTAAGCTTACGGATGAAGAATGGAACGTGCTTAAGAAAATCATTGCAGAAATGAAAGAAGGGTAGACGCTATTTACGTCCACCCTTCAACCCCAGGATATAAAAGTATATCTTCCTTAACAATCTTTCTTCCTGGATAGTATCTATAAGGTTGTGCAGCTTCTCACGCATTATAGTTAAGCCCCCTTCCTTAGTGCTACCCATTATAAAAGATTTTGCCCGGCTTGTCTTATATTCTAAAAACATTTCCAGAATCTTGGAAATATTTTTACTGCCAGGGCTTCAAAGGTTTTACTATGATATACTTACTTATATTCTGATTCGTACAGGTCGCTAATTCGGCAGCCTAACCCCTTGGCTACCTTTTCCATGTTAGCCAGTGTAGGCGAAGTCTTCCCGTTTTCAATATTGTTAAGCGTGGATTTACTTACACCTGTTACGGCTGCTACAGCTTCCAGCTTTAAGCCTTTAGCTGTACGGATTTCCCATAACTTAATAATTACCATAATCTACCAGCCTTTCCGCGTGATAGATTCATGGTACTAAAATAGTAAGAAGGTGCTAATTATGGTCGAATATGACGGATATGATATTAACGAATACTATTTTGAATATCCTGTAAATGCCGCTGGTTATCTTACAATGTGCGTTTACATTTCTAAAAATTGTATTAACTGTCCGCATTGCAGATACTGCATAGCTTCCGAACTGCCGGAAGGGCGCTGGATATTAAACGAAAAATAACTTTTATACACTGCTTTAGCCTGGCTGCCACCAGATTAAAGCATAATAAAAAGCCGTCCCAGGCTGCCACCCGGAACGGCTCACGCGATACCTATAAACAAGGGCTTATAAGTAATCAAAACGCACTTAGATTATATCATAAGCCCAGCATTTTATAAAGGGGCTTATTTTTTATACCCTTTTTTTGGAAAGGCTGTGATTCTATGAAATTACCTAACGGCTTCGGGACTGTGTATAAGCAGCCAGGCAACCGCCGTAACCCGTATGTAGCCAAGAAAACAAAAGGCTGGGAAATTAACCCAGAAACAGGAAAAGCGAAGCAACTTTTTACTATCGTCGGTTATTATCCTACCAGAAAAGAAGCGCTAACCGCACTTGCTGAATTTAACGCCAACCCCTACGACGTGAACGCGGCGAAGGTTACTTTTGAAGATGTATACGACCGTTGGAGTAGTGAACACTTCCCAACCGTCAGCGATTCCAACGTAAAGGGCTATAAAGCTTCCTGGAAACTCTGTGATAAAATCGCTTCTATGCGCTTTGTTGATGTTAAATTAGACCACCTTCAAATGGTTGTTGATGAATCCGGGAAGAATACCCCGACGCTTAGAAAGTTAAAAGTTATGTTAGGGCTTATGTATAAATACGCCGTAATACATGAAATAATACCCAAGGAAAGAAATATGGTTGAATATCTCAATATCAAAAATGCTGGAAATCCAAACGCGCTAAACCGCGAACCATTCAGTAAGGCGGAAGTTAACCGTATCTGGAAAGTTAAGGACACAAATATATACTATACTATTATTCTTATGCTGATATATTCCGGCTGTAGAATAAGCGAACTGCTGGACTTAAAGAAAGAGGACATAGACTTAGAAGCAAAGTGTTTTAAAATCATTGAAGCTAAGACTGCTGCCGGAATCCGTACCGTACCGATAGCCGAAAAAGTATACCCTTTCTTTGAATACTGGTACAATCTTAACGACTGTGAATACCTCTTAAGTACACCGGAAGGCGAACACTTCAAGTACAGAAATTATTATGATAGTTATTGGTCGCCGCTTATGGAAACTTTAGGAATGTCGCACCGCCCGCACGACACCCGGCATACTTGCATAAGCATGTTAACGGTTGCTGGCGTATCGGATAAAGTTATAAAAAAGATTGTGGGACACAAGGGACAGGGCGTAACTGAAATTGTATATACTCACTTTGAAATAGAAGAACTGATAGACGCAATCAATAAAATATAGGCTTTTTCCGTGTAAGTTACGTGTAAGTTATGTGTAAGTTACCGTCAATTTTTTACCCTTTTTTGTGGTGTTCTTAAAAATCTCGAACATAAAGAAAACCCAGGAAATATAAGCATTTCCTGGGTTTGTGTCTTTTCTGTATTCTCGTTTGAATTATCTCTTTGAGAACTGTGGTGCTCTACGAGCTGCTTTGAGACCGTATTTCTTACGTTCTTTCATACGTGGGTCACGTGTAAGGTATCCGGCTTTCTTAAGTACCGGTCTGTAATCAGAATCTGCTTCAAGAAGTGCTCTTGCGATTCCGTGACGGATTGCTCCTGCCTGTCCTGTGTATCCACCACCACGTACGTTAACGAGAACGTCAAATTTATCAACTGTTTCAGTTGCAACTAATGGCTGACGAACTACAACTTTAAGAGTTTCAAGTCCTAAATATTCGTCGATATCTCTTTTATTGATTGTGATCTTACCTGTACCTGGTACAAGGTATACTCTTGCGATAGATTTTTTTCTTCTTCCTGTTCCGTAGAATTTAGCTGTTGCCACTTTTATTTCCTCCTTTCAAACCTCTGACTAAAATGTTAAAACTTCTGGCTTCTGTGCCTGATGAGCATGTTCTGCTCCAGCATATACGTGAAGTTTCTTGATCATTGTTCTTCCCAAAGGTCCTTTTGGAAGCATACCTTTAACAGCAAGTTCGATAACCTGTTCTGGTTTCTTTGCCATCATTTCTCTTAATGTAGTTTCTTTCATTCCTCCTACATAATCTGAGTGATGATAGTATACTTTCTGATCTAATTTCTTTCCTGTAACTTTGATCTTTTCAGCGTTGATAACAATTACATTGTCACCTGTATCAATGTGCGGTGTAAATTCCGGTTTATTTTTTCCTCTTAAAACTTTAGCGACTTCTGCTGCAAGACGTCCAAGTGTCTGTCCTTCAGCGTCAACTACATACCATTTTCTTTCAATCTTATCTGGATTAGCCATGTAAGTTTTCATTGGTTGACCTCCTATGAATTTCAGTTTACTAATTATTTTCATTGTAGATTCTATAGAAAACAAGTTCACTCCGGGGCTTTGGTGCAAACTGTTTCTTCTCACGTCATACTTGCATATTATATTATACCAACAGGCTTTTGTCAACTGTTTCTTGCTGATTTTCGTCACTTTTTTGTGGGAATATTCTACAGCATTTCTTTCAGATTGTCCACAGTTTCTTCTGCCTTCACCAGTGTAATACTGCCATTATCCAGGCATTCAACAAACTTATATACCAGGTCAGGATCAAACTGTCTACCTGCATCCTGAAGAAGCTTCTCCCGTGCCACTTCAATAGGAAATGCTTTTTTATAACATCGTTTGGATGTCATGGCATCAAAAGAATCTGCCACGCACAAAATCCGCGCAGTCAGTGGAATATCTTCTCCTGCGATCCGGCGTGGATATCCTTTTCCATCATACCGCTCATGATGACCGATGACTGCCGGAATTACATAATCCAGCGATGGAAGGTGACGGATAATATCGATTGATGCCTCTACATGCCCTTTGATGATCTCATATTCTTCATCTGTCAGTTTTCCCTCTTTATTGAGTATATACTCCGGAATACCGATTTTACCGACATCATGCAGAAGTGCTGCCTGCCGGATAATCTCTATCATATCTTCGTTCATTCCAAGGGTCGTCGCCAGTGACGTTGCATAATAAGCTACGTTGTTGGAATGGCTGAACGTATAGTGATCCTTCGCATCAATTGCCGCCGTCAGCGCATAAATCGTAGACTCATACTCCTGATAAATATGGGTGCGATTCCTTGTATTGTTCCCCTCACTGTTGTTCTGGAACATCATATCAAAGACCTGGATCCCATTTTTTCCATTATGTTTCACATGATAAACTGCCAGATCTACATTTTCCATCAGCTCTTTCACGTTCCTTGCCGCATAAGGAGCCGCACTGATACCGGCACTCACAGTTACCGCTTTCAGCTTCATATCCGTTCTGCGGTTATTCATAACATAAATCTGTTTTGCAATAGATTCCACCATATTTCTGGCGGAAAAAAGATCATATCCCGGTAAAAGAACCGCAAATTCCTTTCCTCCATAGCGGGCCGTGTATCCACTTTCTCCGACACTGCTTCTGATAATATCTGCAATCCGCTGCAGACACAGATCTCCTTCTTTCACCCCATACAACTGATTATACAATTTAAAATCATCTACATTGATGATCGCAAGTGCCAGCGATGCCTCCCTGTTTTTCTCAAGCTCTTCATTCAGCACTTCATAGAAATATTTCCGGTTCAGTAATCCGGTCATCTCATCTGTTCTGGCTTCCTGGCGGGCTCTTTCGTACAATCTTGAATTCTTAATCGCAATCGATGCAACCGACGTAACAGATGAGATCAGCTGCACCTCATCATATACCAGCCGTTTTTTCACCGAAGCATCTGTGATCAGAATCACACCAACCAGGCATTCTCCATCTTTCAGCCCTGCACAGTAACGGATATGCGTTTTATCCAGCCGGTGTTTTTCACTCTCCCACATCGACTTATACTCCACGGTATAACGGAAATCCCGGTAAATGATCGGCTCTTCATGTTCTTTCAGCCACTGAATCATCGGGTTTTCTTCTTCCATCGTAAATGTCAGATCATTCAGTGGCTGATCACTTGCCACTCCCCGATATGGCTGTCCCGGTGCATCCTGCATACAAATATAGATATTTCCAACATCCATCAGTTCTTTCATGACACTGATCGTTTTGTCCAGAATTTCATTTAAATCCAGCGTCTTCGAAATTGCAGAGCTGAACTCCCTGATTTTTTCTGTCTGATAATTTTCTTCCCTGACAAACACACTGCGTACCAGAAGCTTCCACAAAAAAGTAAACAGCGCATAAATCACCAGAAACACAATTGCAAAAGCAAGGGCATAAAGCGTTGTATTCTTATTCATCTGTATATGGAAGATTTTCTGCAGATATGGAATTACATTCAAAAATACAATAACAGAAAACAAAAATCCCACACCGTAACACAGACTGGGCGATGCCAGCATCTGCAGCCGGAACAGACGTCTGCGGATCAGTGCATAAAACAGGAAAAATACATTTACAACACCACTTAAAATATCAATCGGAAATCCACTGAAAAATGGTATTCCAAGCAACATATTCCCTGCAAACAACACCAGAACCCCTGCCATGACCGGTTCATACTGTACTTTCATATTGGGATTTGCTTTGCAGATCCGCACAAGGATAAGGAAAAGATAAATCAAAAAAATCCCAGCCGGGAAAAAGAGTACTAATATAGTAGGTTTAATCTCATACACAAAAGTAGGAAGCCCATTCTTTTCCACCACATTCGGGCATCCCAGGAATACCCCATGCCGGATATTTACCACAAAACAGATCAGCATAACAGCCAGATATATTTTCCCTGGCAGACCTTTTTTCACCCCGCCAAATGCCAGAATAAAGCAATAATATGCATACGGCAGTAGTAAAATTCCAAGCAGGGAAACCTGATACCAGAATTCATAACTTGGCCACAGATGAACACGCATAAATGCCGATCCTCCAGCCCAAAAAAGCAGTCCAACCAACACTACCAGAAAGCTATTTACAATTTTATTTCGCTTCGCTGTCAGAAACATCAGCAGCATAAATCCATAGCACACCATTGCTATGATTGAAATATATCCATAGGTTCCCATAATTCCCTCTTATCTCACTTTGTTCAAACATTCCTGCACTTCCAGCAACGCCTTCAAATCATAATAAGAAGGATTCATCTGATGCAGTTTTTTTCCAGTCTGTTTTTCATAAGTTTCAAATGTTCCGCACGTAAAAATTGTAACCTGCAAAGGATCCATTCCCAATATTTTCTTCAAGTCACGGTAATCCTGATCAATATATTTAAAATATGTACTCAGTAACTCTTTTAAAATATCGGCGCTCATGGCACTGTTCAGCAAGGATTCCCGTTCCAATTCTACATACATATGCAGATATGGGCGGTTCTGTTCATTATATTCTTTTGCCGCAACCCAGTTTGTGATCGGGAGCTTTGACAGACGAATAACATTTCGGATCCCATTTTCTGAAATCCTTGTAAATCCTGCTATGTCAATGATCCATGGTACCCTGTCCACATATTCAAAACGTGGGATCTGTGTTTCATCTTCCCTGTTTTCCAGTCCAACGCACCGGTACATATCACCACAACGATATCTCGCGAATGCACCGCCTTTCAAAATCGTAAATACGAGCTCATATTTTTCTCCCGGTCGTACTTCATCCATCAGATATGTCGGTGGAACATAAGACGGATCCTCATGATTTTTCAACATATCCTTCTCTGTGATAAATTCATAAAATGCCGTATCCGGGAAGAAATACATTCCTTTTCTCGTCCAGGTCTCTGTCCCCATTATAGATGGCTCCGTACCGGCAAACAATTCCATCGGCCGGATTCCCCAGAGCTCTTCCAGATCATCTTTATAGCACTGATTATCCGTACCTGCTACCATGAACCCTTTTAAATGGAATAAATCCTTTGGAAGTAATTGCCGGTTCTCTTTTTTACAGCGGCACTTTGCCTGTATCAGGCGGAAGATCATATGCGGTCTGCATTTCAGAAGACTTGATAGTTGGATGCCTCTGCCACCAGTCAGCGAAGACAGGCTCAGACTTACCGCATAAGCCACACTTCCAAGTCCAAAGAAAAATCCCAGATCTTTTTTCATCGCCATTTTAAATCCCAGCTTGTTTCGTTCGCTGAAACTCATATTCACAGCATCTTTTACTGCCGGAAGGAACTCGATATCGATTTCTTCTCCGAGTGCCAGCGGAAAAAGTCCTGTAGCATATGGAAGCGGTGCCAGCGCATACAGGAATTTATCCGTAGATGCAACATCAAAAGATCCCTTTTTCCTGCTGGTCGATAAAATCAGACATGCTGTCACATTATTCCGGTAGGTATCCAGCATACTTCTTGTATACGGCGCAACCTTAATCGGATGTTTCCCGCCTTCCCAGGTTGTCTGAATCCAGATCACCGGATTCCCCGGAAGCATATCAGGCTGCTTGGTCAAAAGAATATCTGCATAATCTTCATACTCCGTCAGTGGTACCATTTTACGGAATTCATCCAGATTTCGGGGATGTTTTCCTTTCAAAATCGACTGCCCAAGTCCACAGTTACTCCACAGCCGGATCTGTTCTTCCATCAGCCGCTTCTGGATTTTCATGTAACCGTCCATCGACAGATCCAGAAATCCACAGTACTGCTGCCATATTTCATTATACTGTTGTTTTTTTAATTTTTCTTTTAAATTCATAGACTGTCCGCTCCAGATCAATCATTTTTTCTGATAGTACGCAGGCATACCAGTATACTTTTTCTGTTCGGTATCAGAAATGGCGTACTTTGCTGATATTCTTTATAGTTAAAAAATGTCCGTGGAAATGTCCACAGATCCTGAAAAATAATATACAGATAATTCCAGAAAATCATAAGGAAAAAATAAATCCCTTGTTTCCATCCACCGACCATTCCCCACATGCACAAATACGCTCCTGCGAACCATAAAACACCCGGATGGCGGCACAATCCATACATACCTTCTGTATAAGCCGCACGCAGTTTATTTTCTTCACAATAGGTTTCTTCAAAGGGAAGCGCAAAAAACAACGTATAAATGAGCAGACAAAGGAAAAGGAATCCTCCTAATCCAAATCCGGTCATTGTTCCGATCTTCCGATGGCAACTCCCCCATGCTGCATAAAGTTCTGCAATCAGCGATACTACAACGAGAATACTCCCAGCTGCAAAAAATTTTTGTAATACTGCATTCTTCATCCGAACACTGTTAATATCATAAATAAAATACAGAATAAATCCTGTACTTCCTAGTATAAACTGCCACATTTTTCTCTCCATGATTTGTGCATTATTATGCACAAATACCTTTTCACGCACTCTAAATTATAATAAAAGCTACTATAAATTGCAACCAAAAAATGTCTTCCCTTTCCCCTTTTTTCAAAAACATTACCATATCATTACATTTTTTACAAATTCCACTTTTGCTTTAAATAGTATACCATCATTTGCTTCTATCTGATACAATAGATGTATGGGATTTTTATCCAAATTTTGACTAAAAGGCAGGTACTAGAATATGTGGGCTTATGAAGGAATTTTTTATCAGATCTATCCAATTGGATTCTGTGGCGCTCCGACCGCAAATGACGGCAAAACCGTATCCCGGATTTTAAAATTAAAGGACTGGAGCAGTTATCTGGAATCCTTAGGTATCTCTTCTATATTATTAAATCCAATTTTCGAATCAGACAATCATGGTTATGATACCAGGGATTATAAAAAAATCGACTGCCGTCTCGGAACCAATGAAGATTTCGCAGAAGTATGCAAAGATCTCCATGCACACAATGTAAAAATCGTTCTTGACGGTGTGTTTAATCACGTAGGACGCGGCTTCTGGGCATTTAAGGATGTACAGGAAAAGAAATGGGACTCTCCATACAAGGACTGGTTCTGCATCAATTTTGACGGTAATTCCTGCTACAATGACGGATTCTGGTATGAGGGATGGGAAGGACATTTTGAACTGGTCAAACTGAATCTTGCCAATTCTGCTGTTGTAGATTATCTCCTGGAATGTGTAAAAGGCTGGATCGATGAATTTGACATCGACGGTCTCCGGCTTGATGTTGCATACTGCCTGGACCGCAATTTCATGAAACGTCTGCGCAGTTTCTGCCAGGAATTAAAACCTGACTTTGCCCTGATCGGAGAGGTTCTCTTCGGGGACTACAATCAGATCGTCAATGACGAAATGCTGCACAGCTGCACCAACTACGAATGCTATAAAGGCATTTACTCCAGCTTCAACAGCATGAACATGTTTGAGATCGCGCACTCTCTGAACCGTCAGTACGGACCGGAACAGTGGTGCATTTACCGTGGAAAACATCTGATGTCTTTTGTTGACAACCACGATGTGACCCGAATTGCAAGTATCCTGACCAACAAGAACCACCTGCCGCTGACTTACGGTCTTCTTCTTGGTATGCCGGGTGTTCCTTGCATTTATTATGGAAGTGAATGGGGTGAGGAAGGAGTAAAAGCTCCGGACAATGACTATGCTCTCCGCCCATGCTTCGATGCACCAAAACCGAATGCACTGACTGAACAGATTAAAAAAATGATCCATGTCAGAACCGGAAGCAATGCTCTTTGCCATGGAAGCTACCGTAATGTTGTCCTGACCAACCATCAGCTCATCTTTGAGCGTCGGACCGATGATGAACGGATGCTGGTTGCGATCAATGCATCGGACGCACCGTTTACTGCGCACAATGGAGAACTCGGAGGCACAATGACCGACCTGCTCACCGGAAATGAAATCCAGATGAGCGGACAGCTTGAGATGCCGCCGTACAGTGTGCAGTATCTGAAATAATATCTCCGGACATTTTCCAAAGCAGACCTCTTTGGTTTGCCATGAGAATGATTGATATTGCTTAACAGCACAAATGCCAGTTCCGGCTTGCTGTCGGTTCTGGCATTTTTTCAAAGAATCTCTGTTCCAGTAAATACAGTAATTTCGTTTGAGATTTCCTGTCATTTAACGGAACTTCGATTTTCTATATTCCCTCGGAGTCATTCCATAATTTTTTCGAAAAAGCCTGTAAAATTGTGTCCGATTACTAAAGCCAAGGTCCTCCATGATTTCTGCAATCGTAAGATCCGAATCCAAAAGAAGTCCCTCCGCCTTTTCCATTGTAAATTTCGTGCTATATTCATACAGAGACAACCCGGTATATTTTTCAACCGTTTTATAAAGATAATCTCCTGAATAACTAAACTTTTCCTCCAAATCCTTTCTGCGCACCTGTCCATCCTTTTCCCGGATATAACTGGTTATCTGATCAAATAGTTCTCTCTCAGACGTATTTCCGAAAGCAACCGGCGTATTTGTGTAAAGCGCTCCGTCAAACAATGCAGATAACATTCCTATCATTGCTCCTGCAATCTGAAAATTTGATTTAGGCGTTCTCTTCTGCAATCCTACTGCAATTTTGTCAAAACAATCATGCACTACTTTTGTCTCTTTCATCGGAATAAAATCGATATAAGCCCGTTGTGATGCCTCTTCTTTATCCAATTCATGTAAAAAGAATTTCCTTACCATCTCATATTCCTTTGTGCGTTTCCCGGAAAAAACACTTGGAAATTGTAGTAAATTCAAAATATATTCTTGTGTAAATTCCAGAAAAATCACTCTGCAATACTCATCGAATTCCTCCAGATGGCGAATATTCATATTCATCAGACAGCAACTTCCTTTCGGATAAAGATGTCTGGTATTTTCAATGTTCTGATATAGCCTTCCATCTGCAACATACATCAACTCATAGAAATTATGTCTGTGCATACTTTTCCTTTCAAGAATTTTGTCCGATTCCTCCTTGTCCATACAAAGATATCCTAAATCCTTCGGTCCTATAAATGTAAGCACCTCTCTTCCTTCTTCTTTTTCCGGATAATAGGAATCTAAAATAAAAGAAAGACTATCTTCTGTAAAATGATTTTCTCCAAAACCTTTTTCATATGCCTTCATTTCTTTAATTAAATCCTGATACATCATAGGACGTGTAGATTGAAAATACATAATTTATTCCTCTTTCTGATAAAAACCAGTTTTATCTTTTTATAGTGATCATTCCTGTTCATCTCGAATAGCTCTTAACAATTGAATCTGATACACATAAGGTTCAATCCCATCATTTATGCCATTTATACTCTTTTTCATATCATTTATAATAATATCATATGATGTGGATGTCAAAATTTTTTACCACTCACTAATTAACCGAATTGTTCTATTCAATAGTAAAAGCGAGGAAAACTTATGCAAAAAACAGATTTCAACCGTGACTGGACCGTACAGAAAGACGGATCCAATGAAATACTTCATGTCAATCTTCCAGATGACGCCATGATCCGTGAAGAGCGCTCAAAAGAGAATAAAACCGCAAGTGCAAGTGCCTATTTTGCCGGTGGCAAATATATTTACACTAAAATTTTCGATCTTTCGGAAAATGAAACCAGACAAACTCTGATCTTAGAATTTGAGGCTGTCTATCAAAACGCAACCGTATTCTTAAACGGCAGACAGGTTGCCGAACATCCTTACGGATACACAAACTTTTTTGTTGACATCACCGGAAAAGTTATTGCCGGAACAAATGAACTGAAAGTCGTTGCAGACAACGCAGATGTCCCGAACAGCCGTTGGTACTCCGGATCCGGTATCTACCGCGAAGTGCACCTTTACCGTTCCGGAAGTTCTTATATCCGCCCGGAAGGGTTAAAAGTGCAGATTGTTGATCTTAATACAATCCACATTTTTACTGACGCGGTTATGCAGCCTGATGAAAAAATTGTACTGGAAATTTTCAATGACACTGGCAAAATCGTATCTTCCGAAGGCACAGATGTCACCATCACCATCCCAGATGCACACCTCTGGTCTGCCGAAGATCCTTATTTATATACCTGCAAGGCAACCCTTCTACAAAATGGAACTGCCATTGATACTGCCAGAACCTCTTTCGGAATCCGTACCCTTTCCTGGGGAAAAGATGGATTTCTTGTAAACAGCAAGTCCGTCCTTTTCCGGGGTGCCTGCATCCATCATGATAATGGGGTACTCGGTGCCTGTGGCTTCCATGATGCTGAATGTCGGCGGGTACGCATTTTAAAAGAAGCCGGATTTAATGCCATCCGTTCTTCACACAATCCCATTTCAAAGGCAATGCTGGATGCATGCGATCAACTTGGTATGTACATTATTGACGAAGCTTTTGATATGTGGCTGATCAAGAAAAATCCTTACGATTACGCCGGTGAAACATTTTCCAAATGGTGGAAAGCTGATATTGCTGCCATGATTTCAAAAGACTATAACCATTCTTCTGTTGTGATGTACTCTGTTGGAAACGAGATTACAGAGCTTGGACTTGCAGACGGGCAGGAACAGGCCCGTATCATGACTGAATTCTGCCATACCAAAGATCATACAAGACCTGTCACAGCCGGGATCAATCTGATGCTTGCTACCATGGCCGGAAGTAAAAAAAGTATTTATGGCACGGACGAAGACGGTAAAGTCAAAGACAGTGGTTCCGGTGGACTGGATAACGCTCCGACCTCTGAATTTTTCAATATCATGATGAACAAAATGGGCGGACTCATCAATAAAGCAGCCAAAACAAAAAAAGCGACTGCCATTGCTGAAATTATGTCCGGTATTTTCGATATTCCCGGATATAATTATGCATCCAGCCGCTATAAAATTGATGCCAGAAATCATCCGGAACAGGCGACAACCGGCTCTGAAACTCTCCCGCAGACCCTTTACGATAACTGGCAGCTTGTCAAATCGATTCCTACCATGACCGGCGACTTTATGTGGACCGGATATGATTATCTTGGTGAATCAGGCATTGGCACCATTCAGTACAAAGACAAAAAGACGAAGCAAAATGCCGATCCGGGCCTTATTATTTCCGGTGGTGCCGGTATCATTGATATCTGTGGAAAAAAACGTCCGGAAGTTGGATGGAGCAAGATCATCTGGGGATTACAGAAAACTCCAACAATTGGTGTTGACCCTTATACCCGCACAGACTATTTCCAGTCTCTTTCTATGTGGCGTGTCACAGATGCGGTGGAAAGCTGGTCATGGGAAGGCTGCGAAGGGAAAAAAGCTTCTGTAACAATCTACTCAGATGCAGACAAAATAGAACTTCTTGTCAATGGAAAAAGCGCAGGTAAAAAGAAACCGAAAAAAGATATTGCAAAATTCAGGAAAATTCCATATGAAGCCGGCAAAATCGAAGCCATTGCTTACGACTCCTCCGGAAAAGAAACAGCCCGCACCACGCTTGTCTCAGCCACTGGAAAAACTTCGATAAAACTCACTCCTGAAACAACAAACCTCTGTGCAAATGGTCAGGATCTCTGCTTCCTTAATATCGATCTTATCGGTGAAAATGGAATCACAAAATCCTCTGTCGACCAGGAGCTGAAAATAGAAATCTCTGGTCCTGCAACACTTCAGGGATACGGTTCTGCAAGACCAAATGTTGAAGAAAGCTTCTGCAACGATACTTTCAAGACATTCTATGGCAAATCCTTAGCCGTAATCCGGGCCGGCTATGAACCAGGCACTGTCACTGTAAAAGTATCCGGAAAAGGATTAGACACCCAGGAACTCACACTAAATATCTGTTAAAACTCTACAGATTTCTAAATAAAACCAAAGGAGAACATCAGAACTCTTTTTCTGTTCTGACGTTCTCCCTTCTGGTCATTTATCCCATTTTCTAATAAATATATTTCTTCATTTCCTGATATACCCTTGCAAGAGGAAGTCCGACGATCGTATTATAATCACCTTCAATCCCACAGATATACACGCCAAATGCCCCTTGGATTCCATAGGCTCCTGCCTTGTCCATCGGCTCTCCTGTCGCAATATATTCCCTGATTTCTTCCTTGCTCATCGGATATACATGCACATCACTGCATTCATGAAATGTCTTCCGGATCTTTTTCCCATCCTTCTTTATCAGAAGCGTAACACCGGTGTAAACCTGATGTGCTTTTCCCTGAAGCATGGAAATCATCTGATATGCCTGCTCTTTATCCTTTGGCTTTCCGAGAATCGTTCCATCCGCTGCAACCACCGTATCTGAGCCGATCACCAGAAAATCTCCTGTATTTTTCGTTTCATACTGCTGATAGACATCTTCTGCTTTCTGCGCAGAAAGTTCTTCCACAACCTGGCTTGGAACCTGGGATGTAATTACTTCCTCACTGTGTGACGGCATGACTACATGCTTTATATTTCCCTGTTCCAGCAGTTCTGTCCTGCGCGGTGATGCAGAGGCCAGAACTACAGTCAGCCTCTGTATTCTACTACACATAGCCTAATCCTCTTTCACAAGAATCTTCTTAATTTCTCCCATATACATGTTATGCATATCTTTGTCAGCATACCATTTGTCGAGATTTGCTTTCTCAACAAAATTTTCTTCTCCCATGCGCTGTACATAAACCTTCTTGCATACAAAGATCATTTTTGCTTCTTCAAACGCAACTGTTCCATCTACATAATATGGTGTCAGACCGGCTTCTTTGATCTTATCTTCGTCCCTTCCGGAGACTCTTCCACAGAGATTTAACGCTTCTCTATGCTCTTCTCCAAAGAACGCCAGTGTAAAATAATCTTCTCTGTCCACAAATTCTTTGGTATAACGGGAATCACGGATATAAGCTGTCGCAGTCGGCTTGCCCCACATAATTCCAACACCACCCCAGCTTGCTGTCATGGTGTTACATTTTTCTTCATTTCCTGCTGTGATCAGCATCCACTGTTTTCCGATCAGGTCAAATGGATTATCCTTTAATTCTTCTGCTTTTATTTCTGTAAAACTCATTTTTCTGTCCTCTTATTTTGCGATTACTTTACGGAAATTCTTCTTTCCTTTTCTTACAACTTTTCCTTCACCTTCAAAGTCTGCTTTTGCAAATGTTGTCGCAATATCGGAAACCTTTTCTCCGTCAACGGCAACTCCACCCTGCTGTACGGCACGGCGTGCTTCTGACTTGGAAGCAACCAGTCCACTCTTGTGAAGCAGTGTCAGGATATCGACAGACCCGTCTGCAAAATCTTCATCAGAAAGCTCTGCTGTCGGCATATCTGCTGCATTTCCTGAGCTGAACAGTGCACGTGCGCCTTCCTGTGCCTTTGTAGCTTCTTCTTCGCCGTGAACCAGTTTTGTCAGTTCAAACGCAAGGATTTCTTTTGCTGTGTTAAGCTGTGCGCCTTCCCATTTGTCCATCTCATCAATCTGCTCAAGCGGAAGGAATGTCAGCATACGTAAACATTTAAGAACATCTGCATCTGCCACATTTCTCCAATACTGGTAGAATTCAAACGGAGAAGTTTTTTCCGGATCAAGCCATACAGCTCCAGACTGTGTCTTACCCATCTTCTTTCCTTCTGAATTCAGAAGCAGTGTGATTGTCATCGCACTTGCATCCTTACCAAGCTTACGACGGATCAGCTCTGTACCACCAAGCATGTTGCTCCACTGATCATCTCCGCCAAACTGAAGATTACAGCCGTATTTCTGGTATAACATATAGAAATCATAGCTCTGCATGATCATGTAATTGAACTCAAGGAAGCTCAATCCCTTTTCCATACGCTGTTTGTAGCATTCTGCAGTCAGCATACGATTTACGGAGAAATGTGCTCCGACTTCACGAAGTACTTCCACATAATTCAGATCCATCAGCCAGTCCGCATTATTAACCATCAGTGCTTTCCCGTCTGAAAAATCAATAAAACGGCTCATCTGCTTCTTAAAGCAGTCACAGTTGTGCTGGATTGTCTCCGGTGTCATCATCTGACGCATATCTGTTCTACCGGACGGATCCCCGATCATAGCAGTACCGCCCCCGATCAAAGCAATCGGCTTATTGCCAGCCTCCTGCAGTCTCTTCATCAGGCACAATGCCATAAAATGTCCAACATGCAGACTATCCGCCGTCGGATCAAACCCAATATAAAACGTAGCCTTCCCGTTATTCACCAGATCCCGGATAAGCGGCTCATCCGTAACCTGCGCAATCAATCCTCTGGCCTTAAGCTCTTCATAAATACCCATTTTTCTACTTTCCTTTCTTTTTCAAAACCTATATCTTACTCACAGCCAATCTTCTCCGCCAGGAGAAGGAGGCGTCCCGTCTGGAACTCTTTGAAGTCTTCAAGGATGTCAGCCATCCGGAAACCATTTCTATTTGACTGCATGTGCTGGCGGATGCTCATACTTCTTAGGTTTTGGGAATTTGTGTTATGATTGAAAATCCATCTGTCTGAGCGAAACGAGTTATGGATTTTCAATCATGCCCTTAACAAATTTACAAAACCTTAGAAGTATCAGCCGCCGAACCCGCAGACAAATAGAAATAGATTCCGGATAGCGTCCGTCCTGAACCCCTTCAATTTTTCCAATAAAAAAACCTCGTCCTCCGGCCAATCAGCCTTTAAGGACGAGGTATATTCTCTCGTGGTACCACCTTAATTCACATCCGGCTCGCACCGAATGCCTCAGTCAGTAACTAACATTACCGTAGCAGGTATAACGTCCGCCACTCCGTCACAGCTTACTTGCGCTTCCGCGCGTTCGGTGTGAAACTCCAAGATGTATTCACATCTGACTCTTCGTGCACCTCTCATCAACCGGTTACTTTCTGTCTGAGCCTTGTCATCTGCTACTTGTTCTCTTCATAGCCTGTAATTTTCTCTTCTTTTGTCATACTACCGTATCCTTCAAAATTTGTCAAGCCGGATTTCACGCCAAATTATCACAAAACAACTTTTGTCAAATCCAATTCACAGCCTTCCATCATTTTCCGAACCACTCTCGCAGATTCCCTAATTCCAGAAATCCGTCTTCTGCTCCAGCTCAATATCTGCACTTTTAAACACCGGATTAACTCCCCGCTTCAACTGATCCTCATAATCCCGGATTGCCTTAAATGCCGTCCCGGACAAAATCAGGATCACCGGAATATTGATCAGTGCCATCACGCCCATCAGTACATCGGAAAGATCCCACAAAAGCGACATTTCCATACCTGCCCCTAGAAATACAACAAATGCCGATACCAGGCGGAATCCGCGCATAAATTTTTTCCCCGGTTCCTTTTTATGGATATAGGTCAGAAGATTATCGCAATAGAAACAATTTCCAAGCAATGTTGTAAACGCAAAAAATACCATAGCCACCGTTATAAATACCGGACCAAATGCTCCCAGGGATTCCTGAAGAGATGCCTGAACCCACGGTGCCCCCTGCATCTCCCTGGTTGGATCAATGCCAGACGACATACACATCATCGCCGTTGCCGTGCAAAGAAGAAGTGTGTCGATAAAGACAGACAGCATCTGAACCAGTCCCTGTTTGACCGGATGGCTGACATTTGCAGAAGCAGATGCATTCGGTGCCGAACCGATTCCGGCTTCGTTGGAATAAAGCCCACGGCGGATACCCTGCATCATAGCAGAACCCGCAAACGCTCCGAAAATCGCCTTGAAATCAAACGCTTCCTCAAAAATACGCAGGAACATTTCCGGCACATTGCGGATATTGATGATAACCACAATCAGCGCCATACCGATATATGCAAGTCCCATCACCGGCACAAGCGTCGATGTCACCTTTACAATACGGCTTCCACCGCCAAGCAGACACCATCCGGTCAGAACTGCCAGAATCCCACCAATGATCCATGGGCTTACCTTCGGATCATAAAAAGAAAATCCGGAAAATGTAGACTGCAGATTGTAGGATGCCAGCATATTGAATCCAAATGCATAAGTCAGGATCATGGCAATACAAAACACGATCGCCAGTGGTCTGCAATGCAGCGCCGCCTCGATATAATAAGCCGGACCACCATAGCATTTCCCATCCTCTCCCTTTTTCTTGTAAATCTGTGCCAGCGTACTTTCAATCAGTGCAGACGCACTTCCAATGATCGCAATCACCCACATCCAGAATACAGAACCAAATCCCCCAATACAAATTGCCGATGACACCCCGACAATATTTCCCGTTCCTACTCTCGATGCCGTTGAAACCATAAGCGCCTGGAATGATGAGATTGCCTCTTTGTCGTCCGGCTTCTCCATCACGGACTCACAAGCTCTCTCAAATAAACGCACCTGTGGAAATCTTGTCCGGATTGTAAAATATAAACCTGCACCGATCAGAATAATCACCAGAAGTTTGCTGTACATAAATGAACTGACCGCCCCAATAATCGTCTGAAACATACCTTCTTTCCTTTCTCAATGTTTTCTACCATTTTCGCTATATCTTAACGGAAACTCTCAAAATTTGCAAGCTTTTTCTATTTAAAAGCGGACAAGCAACGCCTGTCCGCCAAATTTATACTATATTTTTCTATCCCTTTACAGCTCCGGCAGCAACACCCTTGATGATGTACTTCTGTCCTGCCAGATATACAATGATGATTGGGATTACTGTAAGCATAATGCTTGCCATCATCGGTCCCATTTCAACTCTTCCGTAACTTCCGCGGAAATACTGGATCAGCATTGGGATTGTTTTATACTTCTTAATATCAAGTACAAGAGTTGGAAGCAGGTAATCATTCCATACCCACATTGCTTCCAGAATACCTACGGATATCATGGTAGGCTTCAGGATATGGATATCGATCAAAAAGAAGGTCTGCAGCGGATTACATCCGTCGATCATGGCAGCTTCTTCGATTTCTACAGGAATCGATTTTACAAATCCGCAGAACATAAATACCGCAAGACCTGCGCCAAATCCGAGATAGATCACCCAGATATTCCATGGCATATTCAGATGTAAGGTATCTGCTGTCTGTGACAAGGTGAACATAACCATCTGGAAAGGAACAACCATGGAAAATACAAACAGATAATATAAAATCTTTGAAATCGGACTATTTACACGGGTTATATACCATGCACACATGGAGCAACATACAAGAATAGCAACTACAGAAGTAATCGTAATAAATGTACTGTATCCAAGACTGCTCAAAAATCCTTTTGAAGCAACGGCATCTACATAGTTTGCGATTCCTGCAAATGCATCTGCAGTCGGAAGTTTAAATGCAGTTCCTGTACTGATCGCTGATTCTTTTTTCAAAGAGTTCATCAGGATCATAATGATCGGATAAATCCAGGCGAGTGCCGCAATTGTTAATATAACTATCCATATTGTATTTGCAATACTTTTCTTCTTTTTCATTACTGCTGCACCTCCTTAGATCTTGTTGCTTTCAGCTGTACCAGTGAAATAATGATAACCAGAACACAGAAGATCACTGCTTTTGCCTGTCCATAACCTTTCCACTGCATTCCGGCACGTGCGTAGAATGTCTGGTAAATATTCAGTGCCAGCATTTCTGTCGCATGGTTCGGATCTCCACCTGTAAGAGCCAGGTTCTGGTCAAACAATTTAAATGAATTGGTAAGTGTCAGGAAGACGCAGATCGTGATGGAAGACATTACCATCGGAACTCTGATTTTCCAGAGGATATCCCACTTTGCTGCTCCGTCAATCTCTGCTGCTTCGATCAGATCATCCGGTACATTCTGAAGACCTGCGATGTAAATGATCATCATATATCCGATCTGCTGCCAGCACATCAAAATGATAAGTCCCCAGTAACCGGCTGAAGAATTCAGTGCCAGAAGCGGCTGTCCGATGATCGTAAGCAGACAGTTGATCAGGATCTGCCAGATATATCCAAGTACGATTCCACCGATCAGGTTCGGCATAAAGAAAATAGTTCTGAAAATATTGGTTCCCTTTAACTTCTGTGTCAGAAGCAGTGCCAGACCAAATGCCAGTACGTTGATCAGTAAGATCGATACAATCGCAAATAATACTGTAAATTTAAATGAACTTGTAAATGATGTATCCTTGATTGCTGCGGTATAATTTGATATTCCAACAAATGTTGCATTTCCTACTGTTGTAAACTTACAAAAAGAAAGATAAAATCCCTGTGCAAACGGAATAATAAATCCGATCACAAATGCAAGAAATGTTGGGAGAACAAATATTGGTGCATGTTTTTTCAGTGCCTTCTCCATAGAAATCCTCCTCTTTTCCTTTTGCCCGGAAGGATCTTCCTACCAGGTGGCTCTCATTTCACTTTTTATTTTTATATGGAAAAACGTAGGTTCCCATATCCAGAAAACCCGCTTCGTACAGGCTCTCCTCTCACTTAAAAGGGGCAGGCAAGCCGCCTGCCCCTAGGTCAGTTCTTTTTATGCAACTTATTTATTCATTTGCAAGCTTGTATTCAGATGCCCATCCATCTACGAATGCACTTACTACTGCATCCCAGTTAGCATCTGTCTGATCTGCCGCATAAGCTGTCAGTGCAGATCCAACACCATTTTTCCACTCTTCTGAAGGCATTGTTGAGAAGTTCCATGCTACCGGAGTCTTTCCGTCTTCGGTCATCTGTTTGTCTTCTTTGATAAAGAGATTCTTAGATTCCTGAGCTTTCTTAAACGGAATGTTGAATCCCATATCGTCTGCCATACATTTTGTTCCTTCATCTGAAGTTACACACCAGTCCATAAAATCTAATGTAGCCTGAATATCAGCTTCGTCTGCGTCTTTATTTACGCACCAGTAATTTTCTGTACCTGTGCAGAGTCCCTGGTTTGCTTCATCGCCTACACCAAAGTAAACCGGAAGCATGGTCATGTCATCATCTGTCAGACCGCCATCGATCAGCTGTGTATATTCCCATGTACCATTCTGATAGAATACAGCTTTTTTATTCAGGAATTCATTTCTTGCATCGTCACCTGTCTTTGCAGCAAGATCCTTTGGATCGCATGTGCTGTTGTTGATGTACAGATCCCACATATCGCGATAATTGTCAAGATATGTGCCTTTGATTGCATCTGTTGTGTTAATTCCTTCATCCTGATATTCAAAGTAGATCGGAAGGTTTGCAAGGTGTGTCTTGAATCTCCAGTCAGAAGATCCGTCCATACCTGCTGAAGTAAATGCAGAAAATCCAAGTTCAGAAGTTCTATTTGTAATGTCTTCTGCTACTTTTTTCAGATCTGCAAAAGATTTGATGTCATCCGGTGTATATCCTGCTTCTTTTAATAATGTCTTATTTGTGATAATTCCGTATGTTTCAATAACATATCCGATACCCGCTACAGAATCTCCGTCTTTCAGTGCATAATCATCACTTGTGAGTTCTTTGTAAATATCAGAATCTGATAAGTCGTAGCAATAATCTTTCCAGTTTGCAAGTCCTACAGGTCCGTTTACCTGGAATAATGTTGGTGCTCCGCTCTTTCCCATTTCACTCATCAGAGTGGTTTCATAGTTTCCGGAAGCTGCTGTAACAACCGTTACATCTACACCTGTCTCTTTTGTGTAATCCTTTGCCAGCTGCTGCCACTGCTCATCCTGCTCCGGTTTGAAGTTCAGATAATATACAGATCCTTTGCTGCTGTCCCCTTTACCGTCTGCACTCTTGCCATCGCTCTTGCTTCCACATCCTGCAAAGCATCCAAGTGTCATAATTCCTACCAGCCCCAGTGCCAGCCATCTTTTTTTGTTTTTCATAATTTCCGTTCCTCCTCGTCTGGATTTCTTTTCTATGCTTAAATAATAGCAAGAATCCAATCAAAGACTGTAACAAATCGCAAACCTCCTTTAACAAAAAATATACTTTTCGAAATGTAAAAAATTTGTTATTGATAAAATGACACCAACAGCCTTCTCCTCCCATCATCTCTCTTTCTCATACTCCCGGATACTTTCATCGGCAGTCTCCACCATCTGCGCAGGCGTCATTTTCCCGGCGGCAAGCTGTGGCAGACACTCCCCGATCGTCTCTTCCTGAAGGATGGAGTTCCATTTCACCTGATAGTTCGGAACGATCTGCGGATTGTTATTGTAGGCATTTACATAATCCTGAAGGAGCTGGCTGATTTCAGTGCGTCCGTTCTTGTCCATCAGCTCTTTCTTCTCTTCCAGATTGAATTTCGTGCGAAATTTCAAAAATTCAACCGCTCCTTCTTTGACCTCCTCGCTGTAAGTGGAAACCACCGCCCAGCCAAAGGTTTCCGGTGAGGCGATCAGTTTATTTCCCGGAAATGCGGAAAATCTTACCTTTTCTTTCCATTCTTCCGGCAACTGGTCGATCATCCAGTATCCGTTCGGGATCATTGCCACCTTTCCTGCGACAAAATTATTGTATGCCACATCGTAGTCAGCATGAATTGCATCTTCTGTTGTATACCGAAACAATTTCTGCAAGGTTTCTGCAATTTCAAGACCGGTATCATTGGAATAGCTTTCTGGGAGAAGCTCTTTCATAAATGCATAGCCTTCTTCCGTGTGTGCTGCCTCTGCTGTTGCAATCAGCATCGGCGCCCAGCCGGTTCCTTCAGTGTGAAGTCCAAGCGGTGTGATTCCGTTTGCCTGCAGCCGGTCACAGCAGTCCCAGAATTCTTCCCATGTCTCCGGGAATTTCTCAATCCCTGCTTCCGCAAAAAGCTCCGGATTCCAAAACATGCCGGCGCACGCAAATGCCGCCGTACTGATCGGTCCAAGATAGATATTGCCATCCTCATCCGTACAGCCTTCCATCACCGCCGGTTCGATCATATTCCTCCACTCTTCATCCTCTTCCAGATACGGACTCAGATTCTCGATCCGTCCATCCGCAACCATCATCTGATAAAAGGACGGCAGGGTGCGCACATCATAGATCACAGCCGGAAGCTCGTCTGTGACATTTAACCGTTTCAGATTTTTTCGGTATTCCTCTTCCGTCTCCATGATCCATTCCACTTGCATATGATACGTACCGGCATATTCTTCATTAAATGCATCAACGACATCCTGTTCCGTTTTCTTGCCGGAAGTCGGATCTACCGTCAGAATGATCGGAATATCAATCTCCTTTTTTTCTGTACTCCGGCTTGTCTGCCCCGTATTTTTACCACATCCGGTCAGCACTGTCAGAACCAGTGCGATACAAAACACCGATTGCAAATATTTTCTATAAATCACGTTTCTCCTTTCCGTCATCCGGAATTTGGATTGTACACCGGGTTCCATTTTCTTCTGCCTCATAGTAAAACAGCACATCCTCTCCATATTTCAGCCGCAGTCTGGTCAGTACATTCACCACTCCATATCCGTGTTCCTTATCCTGGAAGCATTTTTTCGCCTCCAGAATCGGATGCCCGTTTAAGGCATTGATCTTTTCCATCATTTCCCGGTCAATCGGCTTCCCATTATTGAATACCACGATTTTCAGCTGGCTATCCTCCCTCGCAATCTCAATCCGGATCAGACCATTCTCATAAATTTCGCAGAATCCGTGCTTGATCGCGTTCTCGACAAGTGGCTGCAAGATCAGCTTCAGCATCCACGTACTCTTCTCTTCCACCTTACACTCAATCTCATACCGGAACAGATTTGCATTCCGGATCTGTTGGATTTCCATATAACTCTTTACATTTTCCAGTTCGTCCTCCACCGTCACGATATCACTGCCCTTGCTGAGTGACAGACGCAGATATTTGGAAAGTGCCTGAATCATCTTCATGGTTGTCTCTTCTCCGTTTATCCGCGCAAGCATGTAAATTGTATCCAGCGTATTATAAAGGAAATGTGGGTTGATCTGTGCCAGAAGCATGTTCAACTCCGTCCGTCTGAGCACCCCTTCCTGTTCTTTGATCTCTGCCAGAAGATTCTCAATATTTTTTAGCATCTTATTGTAGGAATGTCCGATCTGATCCAATTCTGTATTGGTATTCAGTTCAATCAGGCGACTGAAATCATTTCCGTCAAACTGTGTCATCTCTTCACTGATCTCCCGGATCGGACTGGTGAACCGCTTGGAAAAATAGATACTGATCACAACCGCTACCACTGCCACAAACAGATAAATCCCGATCAGCACCGTAAGTACCCTCATCGTTCCCTGCGTCATTACACTCGACGGAACGACTGTGAACACCGTCATTTCAGAGCTGCTTTCTTTGTAAATGGAGCAGACACCACCGCTCACTCTCCGGCTTTTTGCAAGAATACCACTCGTTTCCTGTGCGCTGATCTTATAGACTTCCTGTTTTACCGCATCCGAAATCTTCGTCCCTTTCGGGCACCAGGCAGCGCATAAATTTCCCTTCTTATCCAGAATTCCGATCTGCACTTCATCTGTCATACTCCGATCCTTTCCAAGTATCGTTTCCAGAAAGCCGTCATTCATCTTGATGAGCAGCAGTCCTGGTTTGCTGGCGTATTCCATGCTGTGTACATATCTTCCGATAAACAATGCTTCTTTCTCCGTCCCAAACAGAGTATCCTTCGCCCAGAACCATTGTGTTTTCGCATAAGAATCTCCCATGTAATCTTCCAGATGGCTGTCTGAAAAATCTTCATAATCAATATGCGAGTAGGATCTGGCATAAACATTATTTTTATTATCCACATAGCAGTATTCTGCCACATGATCCAGATTCATATAGGCAAAATATTTCTGAAGAGAGTTCTTTTCCACATCTGCAAATGAAGCTTTTTTCAGACTTTCCTGAACCTGATCGTAAGTAATACATTCTGCTGTCCCTTCATCCGCCTCTTTTGACAGTGTATCCAGAGCCAGCCCCATCTTCTCATTTAAAAATTCATATTTATCTGTAACCTCTGTGGTCAAACTCTGCCTTACATAAATCCAAACACCGATGCTTGACAGCAAAATTGCCAGCAACAACAGCCCCATTATATATCGAAGGTATTTTCTCTGTATTCCGGATTTAATCACCCATTTCTTCATTCTTCGTAATCCTTTTTGTATTCACTCGGTAATTTTCCTGTATATTCTTTAAATAAATGTGAAAAATAGGATGCATTGCTGATTCCCACCTGCTCACATACCGTTCCTATACTCTCACATCCATCCTGGATCAGTCTCTTTGCTTTCTCCATTCTCTGCTGTAAGAGATACTTTTTAAAGGTCATATGAAATGTATTTTTAAATACACGCCCGAAATATACCGGATTCAGATAAATCTGCGTTGCCACCTGAACAATAGAAAGTTCTTCCTCCTGCAAATGCTCACCGATATAAGAAAGTGCCACTGTCATATATTCCTTTGCACATTTATTTTCTCCGCTTTCTGCATATTTTTCCCGTTCCTCAATTGCTTCTCCGAGGATCCTATAACTGACATCTACCGCCTGTGCTGCTGTCAGACTCTCCATATTCGAATAATAATTTCGGAACTGTTTCTGCAGTTTTTCCGTCATTCCGTAAGTATCGTTCAGCATCATCTCCGCTTGCAGCATAACCTTATGTATATAACGGATCTGTAACTCTTCCTCATGTGGAAGTGCGTAGATCAACACAATAAAAGCCTGTTTTAACTCTTTAAACGTATTCTTCCGAACAGCATTGACGATCGTAAGTCCTGCCTCTTCACAATCACTTTTTGCCGCTTTTTCTTCCTTTTTCACAGGTATGGGAAAAGTATTCTCATTTGTGGCATTGCTGCAGATTGGCTCGAAAAGTCCCTGCGCCTCTTCGTAACTTCGGCGGATTCCATCCAGTCCTTTATACGGTTTGGAAATCGATGCAGTAACCGGACTTTTCTGTTCCCCTTTAACCTGTTCCAGAATCTGCGCAATCTCGCGCACTGTCGCATTTTCCTTTGTCTTGATCAGAAATACATGACAATCTTCTGCCTTTTCAAAATGCCAGAAAAAATACCGCTCTGAAAACATTTCTTCCAGAGATTGTATCAATTCCAGCCTGGCTGCTTCGTAATTCAGTGCATCCGTAATCTTATATGTAAGATCAAGATCCACACACATTGCAATAAAACGGTCGCCCTCTTCGATCACATCTTTCAAGATCGCAAATACTTCCTGCACCTTTTCATAGGAAATTTTATTCTGTAAATATTTCTGTACAACAACCTGGAGAAAACTGGTGGAATCTTTTCGGATCATATTTTCCCAGCTTTCATAACGTTCTTCGCTCTCCAGTTTCTCCATACAGGTCTGGTATGCGCCCTGCATGGTCTCCTGCAGTTTATCTTCCTCGATTGGTTTCAGCAGATATGCATATGCACCAAGATCACACGCCTGCTGTGCATAATTAAAATCACGGTACGCACTGAGCACAATAAAAACCGGATCCAGCTCTGTCTTCTGGATCTCTTCCATCACCATCAGACCGGAAACCTGTTTCATCCGGATATCCGTCAGTACGACATGTGGCTTCACTTTTTTGATCACTTCGATTGCCTGCTCCCCACTCTGTGCCTGACCGGCAACTTCAAATCCCATCTCATTCCAGTTGTACGTCTTAACCAGTCCCTGCAGAAGGATTGGTTCGTCATCTACAATCACAAGTTTTAATAATTTCATACCATTTTCCCCATTCCTGATAATCTTCCTACTTCTTATTTTAGATAAGACATGATAAAGAATTTATCAAAAACTATACTTTTGATGCAAAAAATCATACTTTTACCAAAAATTATACATTTCGGGGAAAAAAATAGCAAGAAATTAAAAAAAGCCGTTACATGATCGATATGATCAGATCCGGTTGCAAGTGATGATAAAATCGTGGTATCAGAAAGCGGTGAACAATGATCTCCAAAGCATCCTCCACCCATTACAGCTGCTATTGTAGCATATACGACCAGTGTTAAAGCTCCACCAGATATATTCAGAGCCATCTGTACACAGATTGGTGTAACAATCGCATAGGTTCCCCATGAAGTTCCTGTAAAGAATGCAATAAAAGCAGATACAACAAAAGTCAATGTCATAAGGATCGTCGGTGTCATCCAGCTTTCTGTAATAGAAATTACATAATCTGCAGTTCCTTCGGAATCTCCTATAAAAAAAGCTGGCAGACAAATGTATTTTTTCTCATCTGTCTGTCAGCTTTCTGATTCTTATTCTAATTTGATTCTTTGTTACAAATTATCGTGTAGTCTTATTTTCTTTTTCTGCGTTTCCAAGCAAATCCGCCCATACCTGCTCCGAGCGAAGAAACTGCAAGTCCAAGCCAGCCAAGTACACTTGCCGGATCTCCTGTCTTCACAGAATCGCTTCCGCTTGTCTTTGACCCATTGGTTGTACCATCTGTCTTCTTTACAGATGAGCTGCCTTTCTTTACAAGTGCTTTGATCGCTTTGTTCAGGCTATTTGTTGCATTATCTACTGCTTCCTGGCTTTCTTTCGCTTCCAGTGCTTTCCGGGCATCTGAAAGTGCGCTCTGCAGTGCTTTCCAGCTTTCTGCTGTGTAGTCTGCTTCTTTAAGCGCTTTTGCATCTGCAATTGCTTTTTCAAGAGAAGCAGTATTGATTGCAACCGGTTCTTCTTCAGCTTTAACCAGTGCATCTTTTGCTGCATTCAAAGTAGAAAGTGCCTGATTGACTGCTTCCTGACTTTCCTTTGCTTCCAATACAGTGCGTGCATTCTGAAGTGCTGCCTGGTATGCAGCCCAGCTGTCTGCTGTGTAGTCTGCTTCTTTAAGGTTATCAGCTTCTGCAATTGCAGCTTCCAGTGCTGTTGTATCAACCTCTGCCGGTGCCGGAGTCTCTGCTATCTTGTAAGTAAATGTAAGAGGAGTTGTATAACCTGTTGAAGCTACTGTAATCTGGAATTCCGTTCCAGCTACCGCATCCTTAAACGGATCTGCATCTGTCTTGATCGTACCATCCTTATTGATAATAACTACGGAGCCTCTTCCACTTGCTGCATAATCTTTACCATTTACATTTACAGAAGTAATATTTCCAAGATAAGCTTTAAGCGCATCTATGTCAAATCCTTCTGCCTCTACAAGTTTCTTATTCTCTTCATCATATGCTGCAGGCATATCTTTTGTTGTCAATGTAAACGTTGTAACAACATCTGCATATTTCTTGTTCTTATCTTTAATTGTGAGGGTATATTTTCCAGGTTTTACAGAAGCTGCTGCTCTGCTCTCTGTCGCTGCTTTAAAAGTCAGTACATTACCTTCTACCGACACATCCAGTCCATCCACACTGTATTCCGGATCAAATCCATCTGGAAGCTGTACATTGATTGTAGTCTTGCCTGCTGCAATGTCTGCATCTGCAACTTCTGATTTTGTAGTTTCTGATTTTACAGGAACATAGATATCTGCGATATCCATTGTATACACCCCATTTGTTGTATAATACTCAATGCTGTCAATGGTCTTGCCCATCATAGATTTGTAATGTTCAGATGATGTCGGGCAACCATGTACTTCACTAGTAAATCCGGTACTCCATGCAATTTCATTACCTCTCCAGATATTTTCCAGATGACGCATACCATAAGCGGTTCCGTCTGTTGTCTTTACTACAACTGCATTTACATTATCTGATTTGATTTCTTCTGGAAGTCCATCAAGATCAAGCTCATAATCTCCATAAGATGTTTCGGTTAAAAGTTCAGCTGTAACTCCTTCTACTTTCGTTGCTTCCTGACCTTTTACTTCACTGAACACAAGATTTCCATCTGCATCGACAGAAACTTCTTTATAGTTTGCCGGTGCTTCTGTAAGTGGATAGTATGCATAAGATGCATTTTCAAATAATGTGTCTTTTCCAGTCAGTGTTGTGGTAGTTGTCTGTCCTCTGTTTGTAACTGTAATTTCTACGGAATCACCGTCTTTCACTTCTTTGTATTTTGAAAGATCTACCGAAGGGTCTACTTTTACAGCATAAGTGATACCATCAATCTTGGATCCATCTGCATTTTCATGGTATGATCCACCTGCAAGGCCTTTGGTTCTGGTCTTGTTCTTTGTCGCAGAAGTAAATGCATCTACCGCAATATCATTACCTGTTGTTTCAGCTTTGTAGAATTCTGCGTATGGGATGTTCATGAGAACATATTGCACTGTCACAAGAGAGTCAATTGCATCTGTCAGATGTTTAACCTGTTCGTTTACTTCTGACTTCAATGGATTTTCTGACTTAAGGAGAACTTCTGATTCTTCCAGTTCATCCTGCATCTTTTTCCAGCTATCAGTAGTATACGCAAATCGATTCAAGGCTTTTGCTTCATCGATCTTTGCCTGCAATGCCGCTATTTCTTCTGCACTTGCTGTTTTTAATGTGGCAATATTCTCTGTTCCAACCTCAAAATTATAGCTGTAATCAGCATAACCAAGTCCATAGATAGTAATCTTCCAGTAACCGGTTCCATTCGTATTTTCCGGCAGCTGGCATCTTAAAGAATCAGTAAGTCCAAGCTGGATCCCCATTGATTTATGCATCCAGTTATCTGATGCAAATTTTGTTCCAAATACTCTTACCGGATTTGTATAAGTATCATCATTTCCATAGTATGTCCATTCAACAGCCTGCATCGCAGAACCAAGTCCGCCATAATTTCCATTAAAATCTACACGGATGAATTCTCCATAGCTTCCAACTTTATCTCCTGCTTTGACATCCGGAGTAACATCAGCAGTTGCAAGCTGTGTATCCTTTAATCCAGAATAAGATCCTGTTGTTCTTGCTGAAAATGCGAAAGAACCATCTTCCTGCTTTTCTGCTGTCTTAAGACCATTTGTATTCGCTGTTACATCTGCAATCGTTTTGTATGACTTGAGCTGGTTTTCACCGTATCCACCAATCAGTTCACCGCCATTTTCTACGACTGTATATTTTTCTTTCAATGAATTCAGATCTGCTGTTCTTATCTTAACCGGCACATATTTCAGCCCGGTTACTTCATAATCTTTCTGCGTAAATGAACTTCCATTTTTTGCTGTAAATACACCTTTTGCATAAGTATAAGTCGTACCATCTGTCATCACTGCCTGATCTTTACCTTCCCAATGTGACAAATAATGTTTTTTACCCTCAGTGTCTTCAATCACTGCAGTACACTGAAAACTTCCTCTGTGAAGTCCATGGTTTGTTGTAGCTCTTGTAACAGTGTCAAACGCACCTTTATCATATTCATCACGTGAATCCTTAACATCTGACGCTTCTATGCTTCCTGCATTATACACCCCTTCATTTGCCCAATACTCAGCCCAGCTCATTCCAACATAAACATAAGAATATTCACTGTCTTCTCCAGGCACTTTATAAGTAAATGTATACGGCTGATATCCATCTTCTGCAATTGTTACAACAAATGCATCTCCTGCTTTTGCATCTTTGAATACATCTTGTTCAAGATCAAGTTTGCCATCTTCTTTAATCAGTTTTACTGCTTTCTTTCCAGATGCTGCATATTCTTTTCCATTGACTGTAACAGAAGTAATATTTTTTAAATACGTCTGAAATTCTTCTTCCTCAACATTATCATTCTTTACCACAGCCGGATTTTTATCATCCTCATTATATTTTACCGGCATTGTCTCTGTGTAAACATTAAAAATCGTTGAAATCGGTGCATAATTTCCATTCTTATCGCTAAGCGTAACTGTATATCTACCTTTTGCAAGTGCTTTCTTAAAATTAATTGTTCTTGTAGTTGTCTTGCCATCTGATTTGATCTCAACAGAATATGCATCTTCATCGATTCCATCAATTTTATATTCTTCTTCAAAATCATTTGGAAGTCCACTTACCGTTATAGCTGTTTTTTCTGATTTCACAGATACATCTGCTACTGATACTTCTCCGTCAAATTTCTTTGCAACTTGCTGATCCATCGGGATTTCATAAATACCCTGATCTGTGTAGTAAGTTACTTTATTGATCGTCTGTCCCATCATGGCAGCATAATCTTTGGAATCCAGTGTGTTCCCATGGGATTCTGTTACAAATCCAGTACTCCATGCAAGTTTTGTTTTCTTCCAGATATTTTCCACATGGCGAAGTCCATAACTGCTTCCTTCTTTTGTGCTGACCACTACACCATATACAGTATTCACATTTTTCAGATCCTCACTCGTAATATCTAACTGGTAATCACCATATCTTGATGACGTAGAAAATTCAGTTGTCGCATTTGTCAAAGTTGTCGGTTCTGTTCCTTTTACTTCGCTAAAGCTAAGACTTCCATCCGCATTTACAGTTGCCTCTTTATAGTATGACGGTGTATCACTTAATGTGTAATAAGAATAGCTTGCGCTTTCAAATAATGCATCTTGTCCTTTATATGTAACAGTATTTTCTTTTCCTTTAATATTTGTTGTAATCGTAACTTCACTTTCATCAGTAACCTGTGTATATTTTTCTAATACAGATCCATCACTGATCTTAACCGGAAATGTTACGCCGGTAATATCAGAACCATCGCTGTTCACATGATAAGAACCCGATGCCAGTGAAGCTCTGGTCTTCTGTTTTGTTGCTGATGAAACAGTATCCGCACCTGTCACTCCATCTGCTTTGTAGAAATCAGCATATGGAATGTTCATTAATACATAGACTTCTTTCTGTGCATCTGGTGTTTTCGGCACAAGTGCATCAATTGCTTTTGTTAACTCTGTTGTTGCTGTATCTACTGCTGTCTGGGATTCTTTTTTCTCAAGAGCATCTTTCGCTGCTGTCAGTGCGTCCTGCATTGATTTCCATGAATCAGCTCCATAATCATTTTCAGTTAAACTTTCTGCTTTTGTAATTGCAGTCTGTAAACCATCTGTCTTTACAGTATTTTCATCTTTCTTAGTTGCTTTTTCCAATGCATCATTTACTGCATTCACAATTGCATTCGATGAACATGTCGCTCCAGATACTGCGTTGATTTCATCTGTTCCGTTAGCATCTACAATCTGCTTTACAACACCTATATAATCGTCATATCCGTCAGTCGCATCCCCAATATAACTCTTATTTTTTCTGTCACCATCACCCAGAACATTATCAATTGACTTTATCTTTCCATCTTCTACAGTCACTGATAAAGATAAATTATATTTTGTAAACTCTCCATCTCCATCCGGTGTACACTCTGCAGTCCCTGTATATGTTCCATCCTGAACCTTCGCTACAACCTCACTGTTTGCCGCAAACACCGTCGACGGACAAAGTCCAGCTACCATTGACATCGCCACAGCCATCGTCATAGCTTTTGTCTTAATTGTTCCCTTTCCCATAATTACCTCCTTGTTGTTGATAAAATTTATTATTAAGTTAGTTTCTGCTAACCCATAATTAAAAAAAATTAACCTATCTGCGCCTCTCTCTCCGATTCTCTTTTTACGATCGGAAGCAACTTTTTACTTATCATTCCCATCACAAATCCGGTCACTGTACCAGCGATCAGAAGTGCCGGAAGATAATAAATCAGTTTCAGATTCTCTATCACAACTGATGCCACAATGATCTGACCGATATTGTGTGACACGCCTCCGGCGATACTGACTCCGGCTACGGAAAATCCTTTCAGCCTCTTCATCAGCGCCATGACCAGAAAGCTTAAGATTCCTCCTGCCAGGCTGTAAACGATCGACATTCCATTTCCAAATAAAAAGCCGGTCAGCAGGATTCGCATAACTACCACCAGAAATACTTCCGGAAATTCCAGAAAGTACATCCCAGTCACTGTCACCAGATTGGCAACTCCGAGCTTCATTCCCGGTATCCCGAAATTGATCGGTATTAAGCTTTCCACATAACTGAATATCATCGCCAGCGCAACCAGCATTGCCATATTGGCAAGTTTTTTGTTTTTATTCATCTGTTTTTCCTTTATCATTTTGCGATCGTATCCGGAGCTGCATCTTCCGGATCTGAAGTTCCAAAGCTCTGGTCATTCTCATTTTCCAGAACCTCTACTACGAGCTTATGTGGCAGACAGACGATCGTCTGTGTATGCCCGCTGATCTTTCCCTGCTCTTCACAGTATCCATCCGGGCAGTTTGCCTCTTCCATATACGCCTTTCCGTCTTCGATCCGGATCCGGTTATAAAAATCGCCATCCTTTACTTCGATGGTCTGATCCTTCGACAAGGAATACGTTCCATAGATTTTCCCATCCAGCATAACCCGGATCTGATTTCCTTCTTCCCCTCTCGTCAGCTGCATCCCAAGCAGCATCGCAAGCGCAATCACAATAATTCCTGCTCCAAGTATCAGATCTTTCTTCTTCATCTTCTATACACCCAGCCAGAGTAGAAGAATCAGTAAGATTACTGCCCGCAAAATCGTAAACCAGAATTCATTTCCACAAAGTCCTTTTACTCCGGTATGAATATTTCCTTTCGGACAGGTATCGATACATTTCTGACACTGGAAACAGTCCCCTTCTACCTTCGGAGATCCATCTTCCGGAAGTCCAATGTTAGAAGGACATTTCTTTGTACATGCCTTACATCCTTTGATGCAGTTTTCCCGGTCTCTGTGAAGTGCGAAAAACGGAAGGACCGGAAGCAGGGAAAACACAGCTCCCATCGGGCAGAAATTTCTGCAGAAAAACCGTTCTTCAAAACACATTCCCACGAGGATCAGAACCAGAAGAACGAGTCCCACCAGATATCCGCCAAGCTTAAAGTTGCCTGCATGGAGCATGGAAAATACATCCCACGGGCTGGTTCCTTTTGCCTTGCTGTAGACGCCTGCAAAGCACAAGATTGAAATCAGTGCCAGTACAATATATTTCAGATAACAGAGCTTTTCTGTCCATGCTTCTGCGATCTGAAGCGGTTTCTTTTTCATTTTTTTACAGATCCACACATAGAGTGCATGCACGCCGTCTCCCAGCGTACCGAATGCACAGGCAAATCCGCAGAAGAATCTTCCGAACAGGATCGTATAAATGCAGATCACAACCAGCACTGTCACGAAAGAGGTCATGGCAACCTTTTCGCCTGAACCGATCTGTGTAAATATGTATTTCACTCCGGCAAATGCCGCTGTATACACAGATGGGATAAACAGAAAATAAAGTACCTGGATCAATGCTCTCAGCCATATATGTAATTTTTTTATATCTTTCGCCGTTAAATTATGAATATCCATCTTTTTCACGTTACTTTACCGCCTTTTCCAGAGCCTGTTCCGATGCATTTTTGATTCCGGTCGAGCTGAATGTCGCACCACTGATCGTATCTATATCTGCGCTCTGTGCATCGAGGATCTTTGGAATCATATCCTTTGCCATGGAAAGATATGCTCCGTCTTCTTTCTCTGCCGATATCACATTGATCTCTGCAATCTTGCTTTTCTCAATCTTCACTTCTACCTGGATTGTTCCGCCAAATCCATCAGCTTCCCCGGTATAGGTTCCGTCCTTGTAGTTTGTGGAACCTCCATTTTCACTGTCTGATTGTCCGTTTCCGGCAACCTGTGCGGAAAGCCGGGCGATCTCATCTTCTTTCGCACGCACATCCAGCACTGAATTGTATCCCAGCAGAACTCCCACGATCGCGAGCATACTTACCAGTCTTACCCAGAATTCTCTCATTGTTATTCAACCTCCATATCTGTCGGTCTTTCTGCTGCTTCCAGTACTTTTTTGCATCCTTCCAGGATTGCATTGGAAGAGCAGGTTGCACGGGAAACAGTATCAATATCCTCCGGCATTCCTTTATCTATGATCTGGGATACCACACCCTTTATATTTGAAGTACCATTTGCAGCTTTCGTGATATATCTGTCATTACCGCTGTCCCCATCGCCCATGATATCCGTGATTGCCATAATCTTGTCGTCGCGGATTGTCACCGTCATCGTCAGATTATATTCTTCAAAATCTTCGTCATCATCCGGCTTACAAGGAACGGTCACCTCATAGATTCCACTGATATACTTTGTATTTTCCTCATCTTTTCCGTCTTTCGACTCAAGCTGTGCGATTGCTGTTTTCAGCTTTTCCACCGCTTTATCAACCGCAGTCTGTTTCGTTTCCTCAAGTGCATCTTTTGCGTCCGCAAGTCTGGTCTGCAGAACTGTCCAGCTCGTTTCTGTGTATGTATCCTCTTCCAGCTTCTCAGCTTTCTCGATCAGTTCTTTTAATTCTGTCAAATCCGGCTTCTCATCAATGGATTCTCCATTTGTCACTTTCTCTGCCTGTTTCAGTGCATTCTTGATTGCATTTAACAGTCCTTTGGAACTGTAGGTTGCTCCTGACACAGTATCTACATCGTCTGTCTTCTGTGTCCTTATCACCTTTTTCACAACATCCATTGCACGATTAAAGAATGCTTCATCATCTGAGCTTTCTGTAATCAGGATTGCTTTGATCGTCTTTTCCTGGATCACGACCGCAACGGATACATCTCCGCTGTAACCCTCTGCTGTTCCGTAATAGATTCCTTCCTTGTACGAAACAGTTCCGGTTACAGTAGAACTATCGTCATCTGACGAACTATTGTTATTACTGTTGTTATTGCTATTTTGTGTGCTGTCCGATGTACCATTTACCACCGCCTGACCCAGCGCATCCCGGACTGCCTGGATAATTCCGACTGAACTGTAGGTTGCTCCTGACACCGTATCCACATTGGTGCTCTGTGTCGCAATAATCGAATCGATCAGAGAAGCTGCTTTGGAAATATAATCGCTTCCATCACTGTTCTCCACAATCCGGATGGATGCGATCTTCCCTCCGCTGATTTCTACCATAACCTTCAGCGGACCGCCAAATCCGGTTCCAGAACCGTAATAAGTTCCGTCCTTATACGCTGCCGCATCTTCTACCTTTGCCACACTAGTTGAGCTTCCTGCCGCCGCCCCTGTCTGACCGAACTGCGCCTGTCCTGTCTCGCTGGTATCCTTTTCCCCGGTCAGCGCATTTTTTACCGCGCTGATGATTCCTCTGGAACTGAACGTTGCTCCCGATACAGTATCCACATCCAGCGTCTGTCCTTCGATGATCTTGTCGATCACCGCTTTCGCACGCGTGAAAAACGCCGCATCATCGGAAGAGCTCAGAATATCAATCGAAACGATCTGCTTGTCCTTGATCAGTACCGATACGGTGATGTCTCCTGCATACCCGGTTCCGGTTCCCTTATACACACCATCCTCCAAGTCAAATGTTCCTTTGGCTACTGTCTTTTTTTCTTCTTTCTTCTCTTTTGTTTCTTCTTTTTTTACCGGTGTTTCTTCCTGTGTCGCTGCATAGACCGGAGCCTCATATCCACTTAAAGAGCCTGCCACGCACGCCGTAACCAGTGCAACTGAAAGAACGGGTGCAAACGGTTTTAATTTTTTACCGGTTTCTTTGATGTCCATCTCTCATTATCCTCTCATTTCACGCAAATTATTTCGTAATAACCTTCATGTTAAGATCCGTTGTAAAGCTGTCTTTCAGACCTTCTGTCACATAAATCGTCCCATCATCTGTCGCAAAGATCGCCTCAAACTCATTACTGTGCGCCTTCCAGAACTCTGCCGCTTTTTCTTCTCCCATGATAAAAAGGGAGGTGGAAAGCCCATCTGCAAGGGTTCCGTCCGAGCTTACGATCGTGACAGATACCAGTCCGTTCTCTGCCGGATATCCGGTCTTTGGATCAATAATGTGATGATAGGTCACACCATCCTGTTCAAAATAGCGTTCATATCCACCAGATGTGATCACCGCTTTATCCCGAATGGATAAAACTCCCAGATAATCCTCTGTGTCGTCCGGACTCTGTACCGCAACCCGCCAGTTACTTCCGTCTGTCTTGGTTCCGAGTGCCTGTACATTTCCACCCAGATTTACCAGACCACTTGTAATCCCGTTTTCTTTGAAAATATCCATAATCCGCGAAGAAGTATAGCCTTTTGCAATTCCTCCAAGGTCGATTTTCATCTGGTCATCTTCAAAAGAGATTTCTCTCGTATCCTTATCGTATGAGATCTTCGCTGCATCCACATGCTTCAGAAGCCCTGTCAGTTCGTCAGCTGATGGGACACGGAAATTCTGTATCGGAAATCCCCACGCCTCCATAACCGGATAAATTGCGATATCAAATGCCCCATCCGTTTCCTTATTCAGTTCCAGTGCGCGCTTTACAAGATATCCGCCATCTTCTGAAAGTGTTGCACTTTTCTGTTCATTCAGTTTTACAATCTCACTGTCTGCATTTCCCGTTGATAAAAGTGTATCTAATCTTTTAATCTCTGCTTCAGCGGCATCCACCGCATCCTGTGCTTTTTCTCCATATGCTGTCACTGTCATATAGGTATCCATTGCAAAAATGTCTTTTGATGCCTCATTATCCTGAGAGGTTCGTTCTGTACTTTCCTTCGAACTGGCTGTTCCTTCACTATTTTTACTCTTTGTTGTATTCTGACCACCTTGACCGCATCCACCCGCGAATACAGATACGCACAGACAGACCACAATGATTTTATTTTTGAATTTCATTCTGTTTCCTCTTGTTTGTATTCTCTAACTTAGAATAGTTTATATTACCACAAGTTAGTATGTCAACATTTAAGTTGTTAGTTAAGAAACTTTCTCATTTTACAATTCATACTTGTATTCAAAAAGAGCTTATGGAAAATGTGCCATTACATTTTCCATAAGCTCTTTCGTTTCTTTCTAAGATTCTAATGTTTTACTCATAACATATCTTCGTTTCCCGCCATACTTCTTTGTCTCGAGAACTGCCTTCATTCCAAGCTTTTCCATATTGCGAAAACTGTATATATTATCCGGATGAACTGTTGCCATCAGATACCTCATCTGCTTATTTTTTACGATTGCTTCTGACTGACAGAAAAGCTCGTATTGCAGTCCGTATCCCTGATACTCCGGTACTACAACAGCAATCTCCAGATGCGCAACCCGCTTCATTTCTTCCCTGGAAATCTTCAGATATTCTCCCAGGTTGTCCTCTGCCAGTCCGGGAATACGGACAATCATGATTGCTGCAGTCTGTCCATTTTTCTTTGCCAAAAGGGTAAATCCTTCCTCACGGATATGCTTTGCAAGAAATTCTTCATCCTCTGCCTCAAACCATTCTTTCACGGGAACACTTTCTCCGGCAAGCTTTACTATACGACAAATTTCAGGAAGATCCTCCTCATTCGCCCTGCGGAACTGAAACGCATTTCTCTTCGTCATACTCTCCATTTACAGCATCTCAACAAACGCAGCAAGTCTGGTGTTCAGCTGTCCGATGTCTGCCTGAGAGTAATCAGTTTCAACACTGATATACGGAATTCCCTTTTCACCTGTTACAAACTTGCGAATGGTATTGGTCTCCACATTGTAGGTATGACAGGCCTGAAGGATCATATCTACCACACCGTCTACCTGATATTCGTCGATCAGTCTTCCAAGAAGCTCCAGACGATTCGGGTTCGGCGTCATAACAGAACATCCAATGCTGAGGTATCTTCTTGCGATTGCATCGTAGATATCTTCTGCGTCCTCGTCTACCAGCTTGTCAATGGATTTTGCACCGCTGCAATTTTCAAAAGTTACAACAATACCACCGTTGTCTTCTACGGCACGGATTACTTTTTCAGTTGCTCCTCCGATTGGACATCCTGTGATCAGGATACGTGGTTTCTTCTCTTCTCTCTTGCCCTCTGCATATTCTTTTTCAATCTTCGCAGTAAGAGCATCCACTTCACCCGGGATCAGAGAACGGTCAAATTTGAAGGTGCTTCCGTACAGAACTTTGAACAGATCCTGTCCTTTGATCGGAGCTGGATCATATTTCATTACTTCATAAAGTTTCTTTAAGGATCGACGTGCCTGATTCTCTGTCTTTACAGCTTCACGGATCTGCTCTTCCGTGATCGTCACGCCAAATTTCTGTTCCAGATATTCCTTGAAACGGATGATCTCGCCTTTCCAGAGTTGAAGTCCCGGTTCTCTCTGGCTATTCGGAAGTTCCATGATAAATACATCTTTGAATTCTGACATATATTCATACATCTTCTTCTTACCATCACAGGTTGTTTCCCCAACTACTACATCTGAGAAATAGAAGAACGGACATTTGTCTGTCTTTGCAAATCCATAGCTTGATTTGATCAGCGGACAGAGGTTCTTCGGAAGATCTTTCTCTGCTTCCGGAATTGTCTCATCAGAAGTTGAGCAAAGGCTTACGCATCCTGCCCCCATCGCCATTGCAATCTCTTTCGGGAAGTATGTACAGTACGATCCAACAACCGGAACCCCTTTCTCTTTTAACTCCTTGACAGCCAGAAACGATTTCTGTCTCTGCTCTGCGAATTCCTCAAATACCTCTGGTAAATCTTTAATCAGTTCCATTTTCATTATCTCCTTTTATCCTTTTTTTCTCTGGCAAGAAGTGCTGCCCCGTATGCCCCCGCGAAACGACCAAACTCTTCTGATTCCACTTTCTGATCCAGCTTGTCTGACAGGATTCCTGTGAAATAAATGCTGTGACTGAGTCCTCCGGTCAGGATCACTCTGTCTCCAAGTTCCTTTTTCTGCGCAAGCTGCACTACTTTATTGGCAACAGAATCTACAACTCCAGCCGCAATATCTTCACGCTTTTTTCCTTCTCCGATATAGTTAATCACCTCAGATTCGGCAAATACCGTACAAAGTGAGCTGATCGGAATAACTTCTCCTGCTGCCGCCATATCAAATAATTCATTGATCGTAACACCCAGGCGGTTCGCCATGATTTCCAGAAACTTTCCTGTTCCCGCCGAACATTTATCATTCATCTGGAAATCGGATACCATTCCATTCTGTACAATGATCACCTTCGTATCCTGTCCTCCCACATCAATGATCGAACAGTCCCCCCCTGCAAGTTCACGACCACCTCTGGCATGGCAGGTAATCTCTGTAATTACATGATCTGCAAAATCAACTGCGATTCTTCCATATCCTGTAGCAACTACCTTTGTATCATCTGAGGTAACATCTACCCCCATCTCAAGCAACTTATTCTTGATCTTTTCGCAAGTCTCTTTGCTGCTCCATCCTGTCGGCAGTACGAAATGTTCTTTCTTATCTCCTTCAACAACAACCTTGGATGCTGTTGATCCGATATCAATTCCTACATAATTCATATTTCTTCCCTTTTCTCTCTTTAATGACATTCTGTTTCTATGCTGTTTTTCCAAAATGCCTCTGGTTATTAGGATAACATTTTCATAATATTTCTTCAATAAAACTGCCTGTTTTACTTATTGTTTATCCGGATAGACCGACTTCTCTATAGAGTTTTTCTATTGTAAAATTTCTCCGATATGTAGTACCTTCTATTCGGAATTTCCTGTTAAAAAAATGAGCCTGCCTAAAAAGCAGACTCATGCACTATTCTTCATTCTGATAGCTGATTTCCATCAGGCAGAGTCCCTGCGGCGGTGCCGTGACCGCTTCCCTGGTTCTTTCTCCGCCTTCCAAAAGTTCCTTTACCTTTTCCGGTTCGTAAAATCCTCTTCCGACACGCACCAGTACCCCGGCTATGATGCGCACCATGTTATACAAAAATCCATTTCCCGTGATCCGGATCGTAATATGCTCTCCGCTTTGCAGAATCTGCAAATCCGTGATTGTCCGCACCGTTGTCTTTGCATTAGTACGGATACAGCAAAATGGTGCAAAATCGTGTTCTCCTACCAGATAAGCCGCTCCGCGTCTCATCTGCCCCACGTCCAGGTCAAAACTTACAAAGTAATTATAAAGCCTCTCTGTCGGAATCGGCACTTTCGTATTGATGATATGATATTCATAGGTTTTCAGAGTATCCTGATAACGTGGATGCCAGTTAAGATCCACCTCATCTGATTTTACAACTACAATATCTTTCGGAAGACGCTGATTCAGGGCATAAGAAAAACGTTCTGCCGGTATCCTGCTTTCCGTGTCAAACACAGCAATATTTCCTCTTGCATGAACCCCGGAATCCGTCCGGCTCGCCCCTATCACCTGAATCTCTTCTCCGGTGAGCTTACAGATTGCCTTATTCAGCACTTCCTCGATCGTAATTCCATTTGGCTGGATCTGCCAGCCACAATAATTTGTTCCATCATAAGCCACTGTTAATCTGATTCTTCTCATCTTATGACTCCTTAAAAGATCCACAGCTTGAATGGAACATATCTTCCAACAACAAATGCGATCACAACATACAGGATCGTAATCAGGTATGTCATGTGGTCAGCACTCTTATAAATCAGAGGTTTCATCTTGGTTCTGCCATTGCCACCGCGATAACATCTTGCTTCCATTGCCATTGCAAGATCATTGGCACGGCGGAATGCGGATACAAAGAGCGGAACCAGGATCGGAATCATTGCCTTTGCCTTCTGGATCAGATTTCCACTTTCCATATCCGCACCTCTGGCAATCTGTGCCTTCATGATCTTATCCGTTTCCTCCAGAAGGATCGGAATAAAACGAAGTGCGATCGACATCATCATCGAAATCTCATGTACCGGTACATGGAGCTTATTCAATGGGTGAAGAAGCTTCTCCAGACCATCTGTCAGTGAATTCGGTGTAGTTGTCAGTGTCATAAGTGAGGATCCCATAATCAGATAGATCAGCCGGATCGCCATATAAACCGCTGTGCTTAAGCCGTACTCCGTGATCTTGATAAAGCCCACATGGACCAGTGTCTTTCCGCCCGGTGTCAGAAATAAGTTGAAACATACTGTGATCAGAAGCAGAATGATAATTGGCTTCAGTCCTCTGACAATGAATTTAAACGGTACCTTCGCCAGCTTAATGCATCCAAACAGGAACACAGTCGCAAGTACATATCCCAAAATACTTTTAAATGTAAAAAGAGAAATCAGATACAGCAGTGTGCATACAATCTTCACACGCGGATCCAGCTTATGGATACGGCTGTCAGCCGGATAATATTGTCCAATCGTTATGTCTCGAATCATTTGGCTGCCCTCTCCTTCTTCAGTGCTTTCATAATGCCATCCGCTGCTTCTTCTATCGTGGTTGCATCTGTCGGAACATCCATTCCCTTTTCCTTCAGCGCATGCATGATGTACGTTACCTGTGGTGCTGCAAGTCCCACACTCTCCAGTTCTTTGTAGTGTGCAAACACTTTCTTTGGCACATCATTAAACATGACGCTGCCTTTATTCATCACAATAATACGATCCACATATTTTGCAATATCTTCCATACTGTGGGAAACTAGAATGACAGTCATGTCTGCTTTTTCGTGCAGATAGGCAATCTGATCCAGGATCTCATCTCTTCCCTTCGGATCCAGTCCTGCAGTCGGTTCATCCAGAACCAGTACCTTCGGACGCATTGCCAGTACACCTGCGATCGCTGCACGTCTTTTCTGCCCGCCTGACAGATCAAACGGGGAATGATCGAAATATTTTTCTTTGAGATCAACAAGCTGCAACGCCTCTCTTGCCCGCTTTTCACATTCTTCCGGTGAAAGTCCCTGATTCTTCGGTCCAAAACAGACATCCTGAAGTACATTGACCTCAAAAAGCTGATGCTCCGGATACTGAAAGACCAGCCCGACCTGATTTCGCAGCTCACGTAAGTTATAGTTTTCTCCGTAAATATTCTCTCCGTTGTAATAAAGTGCTCCGCTTGTCGCCTTGATCAGTCCGTTCAGGTGCTGGATCAGTGTCGATTTACCGGAGCCGGTGTGACCAATGATCCCGACAAATTCACCGTGTGGGATTTCCAGGGATACATCCTTCAGCGCATGCTTTTCATATGCAGTTCCTTCACTGTATACATAATTGATATGTTCTAATTTAATCGACATAATATCTCCACCAATTCTTCCTTCTTCAAAACTCCCGCCGGAATATCAAGTCCTCTTTTTCTCAGTTCATCAGCAAGGATCGTCACCTGCGGCACATCCAGTCTGTAGTGCTTTAAAGTATCCACCTGTGAAAAGATTTCTCTCGGTGTTCCCTGCATTACCACATGACCGTGATCCATTACGAATACGTGGTCTGCATCTACAACCTCTTCCATATAATGGGTGATCAGAATCACTGTAATGTGTTCTCTTTTTCTCAGCTCCATCACGCTTCGAAGTACTTCTTTTCTTCCATTCGGATCCAGCATCGCAGTTGGCTCATCCAGTACAATACACTTTGGACGCATTGCCATGACACCGGCGATTGCAACCCTCTGCTTTTGCCCCCCGGACAATTTATTCGGTGAATGGTGACGGTATTCAATCATCCCAACCGCTTTCAGGCTATCTTCCACTCTCTGCCAGATCTCCTCTGTCGGCACGCCCAGGTTCTCCGGACCAAATCCCACGTCTTCCTCAACGACCGTTCCTATGATCTGATTATCCGGATTCTGGAATACCATTCCGGCGCTCTGACGTACATCCCACAGATGTTCATCTTCCTTCGTGTCCATTCCGTCTACCCACATGGTTCCGTCAGACGGAACCAGCAGGGCATTCATATGCTTTGCAAGTGTAGACTTCCCAGAGCCATTATGCCCCAGGATCGCAATAAACTGTCCCGGCTCGATATCCAGCGATACCTCATCAATAGCGCGGCTTTTCCCTATAATATTACCTTCTTCGTCACGCTTTGCATATTCAAATACAAGTTTATCTGTCTTGATCATTTTCATGGTATTTCCTCATATCCATTCTGTAATTTATCTGTCCATACTGTACTAGATTATAACCTAACTGGAATGCCTATGCAATTGATTTCCTGATTGTATCAAAAAAAGAATGCGCCTTCGCACATTCTTTCCCTGTGTTTCTACTACATTTTTTCAATCTTATCCCTGAGTTTCAGCATTTTTGCATCCAGCTCAGAAATTTCATCTGCATAGGTTTTTAATTCCTTTGCAACCTCTTCATTCTCTGTCTTCTTATAAAATATCTGGTACTCGAGCACAGACCAGTAATCCATTGCCACCGTACGGAGTTGGATCTCCACCTTTTCCTTCAGTGGTCCTTTGGATGAATAAATTGGGACCTCCACGATCATGTGAAGACTCTTGTATCCGTTCTTTTTGGGATTCTTAATATAATCTTTCTCACGGATGATCTGTACATCTCCCTGCGCTTTCAGACGGTCTGCGACCTCGTACACTTCATCTTCAAATGGACAGACCACGCGGATTCCGATCAAATCCTTCAGTTCTGCTCTTGCCGTGTCAAAATCCGGCTCCAGGCCTTTCCGGATCAGTTTTGTATAAATACTCTCTGCCGTCTTCACTCTGCTGCTGATCTGGTTGATCACAACATGGCGTTTCTTGCGCGAAAGATCTGCATTTATCATATTCAGCTTTGCTGTAAGAAGATCGATTGCAGCTCTGCATCTGAGCTGATACTTCTGATCCTGAAGCGAACGGTCTATCTCTGCAATCTCTTTTGCAGCCTCTGTCCGGATCAGCTTTTCAGGGCACTTATTTTTCTGCTTTATCTTTGCCTTCTGTTTCTTTGGCATAGGCATCTCCCTTTTTGTCTTTTTTTCACACAATATATATTGTATCATCTTTTGCCCTGAAAATCATCAATTCTTGTTCAAGGAAACGTTAAATTTTTTCTTCCAGATTCAAAAAGCGCAGTAAAAGCTCTGCATTCATCCGTGCAATATTATCGCTCCAGTCAATCTGCAGAAGTTCGTTTACCTTGTCGATCCTCTTCCTGATCGTATTGATATGTACATATAATTTTTCAGCTGTTGCGCTGTAGTTCATATTATTTTCCAGATATACTTTTAAAGTCTTTAAAAGCTCGATATTCTTTTCATCTTTCAGGAGTACACTGTAAGCCGAGAGCATATGAGTAAGCTCTTCTTCCGGAATATCCAGCCATGCAAGTGCACCAAGCTGAGAATACTCCCATGCAAAAAGGCTTGGATAAATCATTTTCCCCATATTCAGTGCTTTCTGACATTTCTCTATGCTCTGACGGATATGCCTAAGAGAAGCGGCATCCAGTGAATAACCAAATTCCAGTGCCGTCTCCGGACAGCTCTTCAGAACTCTTCTCCGGAATTCTTCCAGAAGTGCAAGGATATGACCTTTCTCCCAGTCTTCTTCTCTGTCCTCCAAAAAAAGAATTCCCACATTTTCTCCGATCATTGCGATTCTGGCATATTTGATCAGACTGCTTTTCCTGTAAGCCTCAAGGATCTCTTTTCTCCGGTTTGGAAGTTCTTCCTGATTGTCCGCGCGCCGGAACAATACATACCTGTATTTTGTACTCATGGAAATTCCCTGTACATTCGCCTGAAACATCATCTTCTGTGTATCATCTTCCGTTGCACTCAAAGCGTATAACACAAAGTTCTCAAATCCGATATTTCCCATGTTCTGTGCCGCTACGATCTGCTCATATAATCCCTGCAGCATCAGATAGGCAATCCGGATACTGTACTCATCATAATAATCCAGGAATTCCCGCGCTTCCATCACGGCAAAATACGCCTGTACACTTCCATTTACAGAAATCGGGACCCGTATCCAGCTGATTCTCGGTCCCTCCTGGTGACTCTGATTCACAAGACGGTATCTCACCATGTCCATGTAATCACAAAGCGTATGCCGGGTATACGGCATTGACGGCTCCCAGAAATCCTCTGTTTCAAGTCCGAATCCTTTTGCTATCTTCTGAAAATTCATCGAACTGTAATACGCCTCTTCTTCTACAAAATCATATAAAAATGCCGGGAAACCCATCTCAGCCTCCATCGCTTGCAAGATCCGCTTGATCTTCTGCTCTTTATATGAAAAATTCGACATCTGAAATGTCATATGACTGGTATTGATCCGCAGCCTGCGTATGGCCCGGTTCAGCACAGCAGTATTAATCTGGCTCATCACTTCCATCCATGGTGCTGAAAATGGCATGGAGATAAGGGGCACCTCATACTGATCAAAAAGCTCCAGTATTTCCTCCGGTATTTTCTCCAGATATCGTTCTCTTTTGATCATCATTCCCGCTGATTTCTGGATACTTCCCTCCCGGAATGCTTTTTCAATACAATCTGGTTCCTTTGCAATAACGTACCCTGATGAAAGTACCAGTTCCTTCCCTTTTGTCCAGTGAAATGCATCCGGTGCCTCCATAACTGTGATCCCCTGGATCTCACGGTGCAGTCCCTTTGCCCCCGCCAGAACGTAAAAATCCTTAAAATATTCCTGCGATAATAATTCTTGTATTGCGATACCCATTTCTGTCTCCTGCCTGACTGCACTTATCCCCCTCACACAGTCTGTTTTTCTCCTATTTTCTCAGTGTAACATTCATGAAAATTCTTGTCAAATCCAGTCACACACTTACTTTTTTTCCTCATAAAAATCCCGGAAACCTCACGGCTCCGGGATCTTTTTTCTTTACTTTTTCTTGTTTTTATTCACCGTCATACATCGGTGCATATGGTTCTCTGTCCTGCGCATCGAATTCGTCCTGAATTTCTTTTCGCAGTTCCGGCTGTGTATACAGGTCATATGCTGTTGCTGCAATGACTTTTGCTGCGTAAAATGCACCTTTCTGTCCGATCGTGCTTCCGGCAGATGCACAGCTCTGCCAGGTATGCGGTGCAACACCAACCGGCCAGCAAACTGCAGTAAAGAGGTTCATCGGCATCATCTGGCTCACATCTCCACTGTCTGAAGAAGCAGTAAGCGGTGCTTTTTCCCAGGCATTTCTGGAAACAACACCATCTGCTAATGCCTTTTCTTTTGCTTCATACATTCTCTGATCTCTGTCTTTGATAGCCGGATCAACGGTAGCCTGCAACTGTCTTGCAAATTCCATTTCCTCTTCCGTATAAGTTGGTGTTCCGACCTCCTGCAGATTCTTCCATGTCAGATCTGCAAATGATTTTTCGCTGACCATATCACAGCAGCCATATTCAATTTTGGTCTCAACCTCCGTCTCTGTCATCATTGCAGCACCTTTTGCCACAAGTGTCAGTCTGCGGAGAATGTCTTTTACATCGCTGATGTGCGGAGCCCTTGTAAAATACCATGCACTTGCTTTATCCGGCACGATATTCGGTGAAAATCCGCCACTGTCTGTAGTATAGTGGATTCTTGCCTTGTCAACTACATGCTCTCTTAAATAGTTGGCGCCTACACTCATAAGTTCCACTGCGTCAAGCGCACTCCGACCTCTTTCCGGCGCAAATGCTGCATGTGAAGTTTTTCCTTTGAAATAAAACTTCGCAGATGCACTCGCCAGATATCCTTCATCATAAATCATGTTTGCAGACATCGGGTGCCAGCTCAGTGCCATATCGCATCCGTCAAACATATGATAATATGCCATTTTTACTTTTCCACTTAGCAATTCTTCTTCCGGGCATCCATAGAATCTTAAGGTTCCCGGAATTCCTTCCTGCTCAAGAAACCGTTTGATCATGATCGCTCCTGTCACAGCCCCTGCGCCCAGAAGGTTATGTCCACATCCATGTCCTGCTGCTCCCGGTGTTACCGGCTCTTTCGTGATCTGGCATTTCTGGGAAAGTCCAGGAAGCGCATCATATTCTCCAAGAACAGCGATCACCGGTTTGCCACTTCCATATTCTGCATAAAACGCATGTGGAAGATGTTCTTCATTTACAATCACAAATCCTTCATGATGAAGAAGCTCACGGATCATATCCGCTGACTTCTGCTCATTCCCGCCACTCTCAGGATTATTCCATAAATTAGTGCAGATGTCCACGCAGGTAGACCTAAGTTCCTCCATCTGCCCAAGCATCTCTTTTTTCGTCATATCTACCTCTCCTTTTCCATCCAATTATACACTATTCTTACTTTCCGGCTTCTTTTTTCTTTCCATAAGTTGCAAGTGTTACACCGATTGCTACAAATACACTTGCAAGAGTTGTCAGATAGTTTGCTGCTCCCGGAAGCCAGTTGAAAAGACCTGCGTTAATTGCAATACCGATGAGAATTGCAAATGCAAGCATACCACCTGCAAATTTGATTCTTTTCAGTCCAAACTGCATAAGCAAGGCACCAAACAGTGCCGGAAGCAGATAATTCAATGCCTCTATCACACTTGCCGGCATTGCTGAAAGTACAGAACTCCCGAGGATAACTCCGATCGTCAGCACAGATACGTTGATGACGATGGATGTCGCCATACCGATTACTGAAACGATCGAACCTTTTTCTGTTCCTGGTTCAACGTCAGCTGCGACCTGAGCCATACCGGCACAAGGAACTCGCATATTGGAAATATTTCCTGACAAAAATGCCATGTATGTACCTACCGGACCAAGTACGGTAAAGTAAGAAATCGGTTCTACAACCCAGAGAAATCCAAATGCACTTGCTGCAGAAATAAATGCGGTGGCAAGTGCAGCAGGTTTTGGAAGAAGTCCGTACACAACTGCCAGTACAAGTGCCGGCAGGAAAGATAATACAGCTCCAAGCAATCCGGTAAGTTTACCAATCTTATGCATCTGCGGCATATATTCGCCTTCATAAAAATCTTTTTTTTCCATGTTCGCTCCTCCTTTAAATCACGGCTGTGATGATCATTGCTGCCAGAATTGAAATCGTAAGATTCCATTCTTTCAGCCACTTGATATTCTTTTTTTCTGAAATGGTTAAAAGTATTGCCATAAATACAGCTCCAAGTACGCAGGCAACTGAGTTTTTATTCAGCTTGATCAGATGAGAAGATGACATTGAACTAAATGCACCAATGATAGCCGCACTTGAAATTGCCATCAGTTTTGCCGGATCTCCACCTGAAATTTTGTGCTGTACCTTGTCCATACGGCTTGCAGAAATAGTTGCAAAGATGATCCATCCGATCGATCCAAGGATCATGGTCCATACTGCCATATCAAGTGCCAGTGGTGTCAGTGTATCTGCTCCAAGCTGTACACCAACTGATGCAGTACCAAAACCTGCTGCGATAGATTCAAACATAACGGAACCGATCAGGGAAAGTCTCATCCACGCCATCGGTCCTCCAACAGTGATCAGAAGGGAAAGCATTCCACTTAAGATTACAATAGATGGTCCAATGGAAGTGATCGCGCTGCTCTTGATTGCGTTCTTCATCTGCTTTTCTGTAAGTCCGATCTTCTTTCCTGCCGAATAAGATTTTTTTGCAAAGATCAGGGCCTGTGCGATAACGAGTATTACCGGGATTCCACAGGCGATCCACATCGGTATACTGTTGGCGATTTTCATAGCATCCATATTGCTACCTCCTTAGAAATAAATAAAATATTCATAAAATTTATTGAAATTATAATAAAATTATCGCGATAATTCTATGAATAAATATTCACTTTTCTTTTAAAAGGCATATAGAGGTGAAAAAAAATTCACTTCCATATGCCCTTTCATGAAAAAATATTTTATTGATAAATTCTTTCAGCAAACAATTTGTATTGCCATTTTCTATAAGCCTTTCAAAACTTCCACTTCGCCAAATGCTTTCAGAAATTGTTTTTTTCCATATCCCGGAAATTCCAGTTCGATCATCATTTCGTCCTCAGAAATAATCTTCCCTTCCCCGTACTTCGGATGTCTGCCTTTTCGCTCTGGCTTCCATGTTTCTTTCTGTTCTTCTTCCTCCTGCTTTTTCTCCCTGATCAGCTCCCGCGTATCTTTCCGCAGTTTCTGCAGATTCGCTTTCCGCAACTCACTTCCCGGCTTTTCTTCCCAGTCGAGCAGCTCCTCCGGCAGCATCCGCAGATAATTGCTTGGTGTCTCATATGTCCCCGGGATCGTCGGATTTGTATAATAGGAAAGTTCCAGATTCTTCCTTGCACGGGTCAGTCCTACGAAGAACAGACGGCGCTCCTCTTCTTCCTGTTCTATGCTTTTGCAGCGAAGCGGGATCAGTCCCTGATTCATTCCGATGATGAATACATAATCAAATTCCAGACCTTTTGAGGCGTGCAGTGTCATAAGATGAACTGCGTCTTCTTCCTCCGTCTGTCGTTCTGTATCTGCCGCTTTTTCCATCGTATGTTCGCCTGAAACCGCATTCAGCTTCCCTTCTGCAACATGCTCCCGGATCATATGAGGTCTTTCCGGAACCGGATCCTCGTCCTCTTTCTGTTTTGCCGGAAGAACATAAGAAAGTTCTGCTCTTTCAAATACTTTTTCCAGAATCTCTGCCTGCTTCTGCACCCGGTAGAAAACCGCAATCTCCCGGTAAGGAAGTCCCTGCTCATGAAGCTCACGGATCCGCTCTGTCAGATACTCTGCCTCGATAAATGGATTATAATGATTCCTTACCAGAATCTTCTCCCCTCTTTCGCCACTTCCCTCAATCTTTCCTCCAAACTGAAGAAACCGATTCGCCGCTTCCAGGATCACTTCATCGGACCGGTAGTTAACCGGCAGAGTCAGTTCTTTTGCGCCAAATCTGTGCTTGATCAGGAAGAACATATTCGGTCCGGTTCCTCTCCAGCTGTAGATCACCTGATTCGGATCCCCCACCGCAAAAAAGTGGGTCTGTGTGCCTTTTAACGCCTCCAGAAATTTCAGCTGTTTTTCGTCACTGTCCTGTACCTCATCGACAATGATCCACTTAAGATCCAGCACCTCTTCCTGCTCTTTTGCCACCTGCGTTCCTTCTTCCAGAAGATCTGCAAAGGACATTTTATTCTGCTGTCTTTTTGCCTTCTCAAGAAGCGGAAAGACCTGAAACAGATCATCTTTGTATTTTCCCTGTGTTCTTCCTTTCCGATATACCGCGTAATCCTCTTCCATCCGCTTTTTCAGACGGTTCTGGTATTTGATCTTATAACCGCCTTCTTTTGCGATGGCAAGCACCATTTCCATTTCATCTTCCGGTGTGATAACGGTAAATTCCCGGTTCCATTCTTCCAATTTTGTTCCGTCTTCTGCCTTTTCCGGAAGAAATCTTCGCAGAATCCTTAAGGCAACACTGTGAAAGGTTCCAAATCCCCACAGTTCTTCTTCCGTAAGCTCTGCTTCTTTTCTGGATAGACGTTCTGCGATCTCATCTGCCGCCTTGTTGGTAAAGGTAAGCACTGCCATTTTCTCATACGAAACCTGCTTTTTCTCATGCAGATGCCGCACTTTCTCGATCAGCACTGTTGTCTTTCCGCTCCCTACATTTGCATTTACCAGACATGCCGGGCTTTCATCCAGCACCGCCTCCTGCTGGTAAGGATTTAAAGTTTTTATTTCTTCTATATTATTCATTTCCAAGCTGTTCATCATATCGCCTTTGCAAACGGTCTCTCTTCTTCTGTCGTTCTTTTTTCTCCTGCTCATCCATTTTCGCTTCATACCGTACCCGGATCTGCATATCCGCCGGACAGATCACATGATACCGCAAGGTATTGGTCAGACTTTGGAGGTTATCCGGCTCCATCAGCCATTTTGCATAAAATTCATTTTCCATCGTCAGGATCAGCTTGTGTCCTTCTGTACTGACTTTTTTAATGGTCTTCAGGAACTGCCCTCCTGCCTCGCCATTTTTGACCACGGCATAACAGACCTTCTCCCACTCATCCGGCAGATTGAAGAAAGAAAATTCTTTCCGGATCACAGGCTGTGGCTCTTTGATATTTTTCTTCAGATAAACCGGCGGTTCGCTCTCTTCCAGAAGATTATCAAGTCCCCACAGAACCGTCTTCTTATCCAGATTGTAGTCACCTACGCATGCCGGACAGCCATCCTCACACGGACAGCCGCTGACCATTTTAATCGCACTTTCCAGAATTTCCGGGATCAGATCATAGATCTTCTCCACGGCAATAATGATTGCAAAAAATACCACAACTGCCAGGAATCCTGAATATTTTGCATTCAGAAGCAGTGTTCTTGACAGGATCACTCCCACAAATCCTGCCATGATCACTACGGTCCATCCCAGGAATATCTCTGCAGATCCCCAAATGATCGAAGGGAGGCCGTCTATATATAATTCTCCTGCCTGCCAGATCATTTTAAAGAGATCACTCAAATGTCCTGTATGTTGTAATGTGACCAGGATACAGATCAGTCCGACTGCCACATACATCACAAAGGCGATCAGCATCTGCAGGATCGCTGCAAGGAATTTTGATCCAAGAATCTCCCAGATGGACTTTGGAACCATCCAGAGCATATAACTCTGCTTCGTCTTCAGATCTCTGTTCAGTACAAGAATGCTTTCAATCCCGACATAAAAAACTACAAAAAAGGTTGCCATCATCATCACTGCCAGACTTACTGCTGCCAGCTTCTCCCGTCCCAGCAGCATTCCCAGTGCAAATCCAAGTACGCATACCAGAAGAATACTTCCAATCACCATCCTTGAAGTCTGTTGCTTTTTCATCTCATATTTCAATAACTTTACCATTTTCTTACCTCCTTCAGCTCAACATTCCTACATTAACTGCATATAAAGCTCTGTCAAGGAACGTCCGGTCGTCATCCGTTCTCTTTCAAGATTTACGACATCTGCCAGTTTACCGCCTTTGATAAAGATCGCCTCTTCCACATAACTTTCTATCTCCTCGATCAGATGCGTAGACATTACGATCGTCCGGCTTTCATCTGCCTGTCTTAAGATCATTTCGACGATCTGCTCCCTTGCCTTAAAGTCTACTCCGTTCAACGGCTCATCCAGCAGAGTTAATTTTGCCTTTCTTGCCAGCGTTGCCGCAATCCGGAGCTTCGCATTCATTCCACTGGACAGCTCTCTTACCTTCATCTCCCCGTCAAGTCCGGTTTTTCCAATGAGGTTCCAGAATGCTGCCCGGTCAAATCCCGCAAAGAAATCCGTATAATATTTTTCAACATCCTTGATCTTCATATAACTATAAAAGAAATTTTCCGTTGCCATATAGGCGATCGATTCTTTGTCTTTTGCACAAAGCGGATGTCCCTCGTAAAAGATCTCTCCCTTTTCCGGCTTTGACAGCCCTGCGATCAGCTTCATCCAGGTCGTCTTTCCACTTCCGTTCTCCCCGAGAAGGCCATAAATCTTCCCGCTTTTTAACTGAAGTGATACATCATCCAGGGCTGTCTTTCTCCCAAATTTTTTTGTCAGATTCTTACATTCCAGTATTGCCTGCATCATTTTTCTTCCTCCTTATAATCCGCGATCCGGTCAATGATATCTCCTTTTTGGAATCCCAGATCCTCCATCT
>OFME01000084.1_pt1 | contig 75038 bp, 49 predicted proteins | sample 1541381 | NCBI WGS metagenome assembly OFME01 (sample SAMN04209243, study PRJEB22552) | human gut metagenome | biome: gut; material: feces | host: Homo sapiens | place: USA: Oklahoma
ATGTCACCATCGCTAAGAAGCTCAATGAAACCTTAGACGTTAAAGGCGGCATCAGTGATGCAAGCATGCTTACCGACAACAACATCGGTGTTGTTGCTCAAGATAAAGGTGGTTTAACCGTTAAATTAGCGAAGAACCTCAATCTGTCCGACGGCAGCGTAGCCTTTGCAGAAACTGCGAAAGATAAAGATGGCAACGCTCTCGTGAAAGGTGAAGACGGCAACTGGTACACCGATTTGACAGATGCTGTCTACGATGCAGCTACGCAGACTTACACCAAGGACGGTGAAGCTTTAACGGCTGTCGAAAGTCCGATTGTGGGAGCGGTTAAATTAAGCTCTACAGGACTCGACAATGGCAATCAGCGGATTGTAAACGTCGCAACCGGTATCGAAAATACTGATGCTGTTAATGTGGGGCAATTGGATGCCGCTATTTCAAATGTGACCACTAAAGTTGGCGGCGCTCACACCGAGCTTATGCTCGATGGAAAATCGGCAACAGCGGGTGCGGATGGTGCCTTAGGCGATTACATTGGTGAAAACAACCTTACCATGGCTGTGAAGGACGTAAACGGTCAGAAGGTTTACGACCTCAAATTGAAGAATGAAGTTGTCATCGGTCAACCGGGCAAGGACGGTAAAGATGGCACACCGGGCAGCATCGGTTTAGTAGGTCCTCAAGGGCCTGCCGGTGAAGACGGGCAGCCGGGCAAAAACGCTTACGGTGAAATCTCTGTGAAGAACGGCGTCGACGGTGTCGATGGCAAGCACGGTAAAGACGGCATCACTCGTATCGTTTATGAAGATGAAAACGGTGAAGAGCATACGGTAGCCACGTTAGAAGACGGCTTGAAGTTTGCCGGCGATACGAAGGACGTCACGATTGCTAAGAAACTGAATGAAACCCTTGAAGTGAAGGGCGGTATCAGTGATGCAAGTCTGCTCTCTGATAAAAACATAGGCGTCGTAGCCAAAGCCGACGGTGGATTGACCGTGAAGTTGGCCAAGAACCTCGACTTAGCGGACGGTAGCGTCACCATTGCTGCTGATTCGGCCAAAGATGCAGACGGCAATTGGCTGGTTAAAGGCGAAGATGGCAACTGGTATACTGATTTAACCGACGCGGTCTATGATGCGGATTCGCAGACTTATACCAAGGACGGTGCAGCTTTAACGGCTGTGGCTAATCCTACGATGGGTACGGTTAAGTTAAGCTCCACCGGCCTCGACAATGGCAATCAGCGGATCGTAAACGTCGCAACCGGTATTGACGGAACGGATGCAGTCAACGTCGCTCAGTTGAAGAAGGAACTCTCCGATGTGACGGCTTCGGTTGGCGGCGCTCATACGGAACTTACTCTCGACGGTAAATCTGCCAAAGCCGGCGCTGACGGTGCCTTAGGCGACTACATCGGTGAAAACAACCTTACCATGGCTGTGAAGGACGTAAACGGTCAGAAAGTTTACGACCTCAAATTGAAGAATGAAGTTGTCATCGGTCAACCGGGCAAGGATGGCAAAGACGGCACACCGGGCAGCATCGGCTTAGTTGGCCCGCAAGGTCCTGCCGGTGAAGACGGTCAGCCGGGCAAGAATGCTTACGGTGAAATCTCCGTGAAGAACGGCGTCGATGGTGTCGATGGCAAGCACGGTAAAGACGGAATTACCCGTATCGTCTATGAAGATGAAAAGGGTGAAGAACATACGGTAGCTACTCTGGAAGACGGCTTGAAGTTCGCCGGTGATACGGAAAATGTGACCATTCCTAAGAAGCTGAATGAAACCCTCGAAGTTAAGGGCGGCATCAGCGATACGAGCCTGCTTACGGACAACAACATCGGTGTTGTTGCTCAAGATAAAGGTGGTTTAACCGTTAAATTAGCGAAGAACCTCAATCTGTCTGACGGCAGCGTAGCCTTTGCCGAAACTGCGAAAGATAAAGACGGCAACGTTCTCGTGAAAGGTGAGGATGGAAACTGGTACACTGATTTAACTGACGCTGTCTACGATGCGGACAGTCAGACGTACACCAAGGCCGGAGCCACTTTAACGGCTGTCGAAAGTCCGGTTGTGGGCTCAGTGAAGTTACGCTCAACCGGTCTCGACAACGGTAATCAGCGGATCGTAAACGTCGCAACCGGTATTGATAAGACTGATGCCGTTAATGTGGGTCAGTTGGACACCGCAATTTCCAACGTTGTAACCTCAGTTGGCGGTGCTCACACCGAACTTACTCTTGACGGTAAATCGGCAACGGCCGGTGCGGATGGAGCCTTAGGCAAATACATTGGCGAAAACAACCTGACCATGGCCGTGAAAGATGTAAACGGTCAGAAGGTTTATGACCTCAAATTGAAGAATGAAGTTGTCATCGGTCAACCGGGCAAGGATGGCAAAGACGGTACACCGGGCAGTATCGGGTTAGTCGGTCCTCAGGGGCCTGCCGGTGAAGACGGTCAGCCGGGCAAGAACGCTTATGGTGAAATCTCCGTGAAGAACGGTGTAGACGGAGTCGATGGTAAGCACGGTAAAGACGGAATTACCCGTATCGTCTATGAAGATGAAAAGGGTGAAGAACATACGGTAGCTACGCTGGAAGACGGCTTGAAGTTCGCCGGCGATACAGAAAATGTGACCATCGCGAAGAAACTCAATGAAACCTTAGACGTTAAAGGCGGTATCAGTGATGCAAGCATGCTTACGGATAACAACATCGGTGTTGTTGCTGAAGAAAAAGGTGGCTTGACCGTGAAATTGGCCAAGAACCTCAACCTGTCTGACGGCAGCGTAGCTTTTGCCGAAACTGCGAAAGATAAAGATGGCAATGCTCTCGTGAAAGGTGAAGACGGCAACTGGTACACTGATTTAACTGACGCTGTCTACGATGCAGACAGTCAGACGTACACCAAGGACGGAGCCACTTTAACGGCTGTCGAAAGTCCGGTGGTGGGAGCGGTGAAGTTAAGCTCGACAGGACTCGACAACGGTAATCAGCGGATCGTAAACGTTGCAACCGGTATTGACGGAACGGACGCGGTCAACGTAGCTCAGTTGAAGAAGGAACTTTCTGATGTGACGGCTTCCGTTGGCGGTGCTCACACAGAGCTGACCTTAGATGGCAAATCGGCAACTGCTGGCGCTGATGGTGAGCTTGGCAAGTACATCGGCGAAAACAACCTGACCATGGCTGTGAAAGATGTAAACGGCCAGAAAGTTTACGACCTCAAGTTGAAGAATGAAGTTGTCATCGGTCAACCGGGCAAGGATGGGAAAGACGGTACACCGGGCAGCATCGGCTTAGTTGGTCCTCAAGGGCCTGCCGGTGAAGACGGTCAGCCGGGCAAGAACGCTTATGGTGAAATCTCCGTGAAGAACGGCGTCGATGGTGTCGATGGTAAACATGGTAAAGACGGCATTACCCGTATCGTCTATGAAGATGAAAACGGGGAAGAACGCGTTGTCGCTACCTTGGATGACGGTCTGAAATTTGCCGGCGATACGAAGGATGTCACGATTGCTAAGAAGCTGAATGAAACCTTAGAAGTTAAAGGTGGCATCAGTGATACAACCCAATTATCTGATAACAATATCGGTGTGGTAGCAGCTGATGATGGTTTAACCGTTAAGTTAGCTAAGAACATTAACTTGAATGATGGTAGTGTTCGTGTTGGTGGTACAACTGGTGAAGATGGAACGGCAACCGGAGGCATCTACATCTCTAATCAGAACGGCGTGACAACTACTAAGGCTAATACAACTGAAGACGGTTTATTCATTACCGGCTTGAGCAATACCGATTGGAATCCGGAAGCAAATGGCATTGTTGAAAGTCGTGCTGCTACGGAAAAACAACTGAAAGCAGTGGCAGATTCTTCTGCAAAAGTTGATGCAGCTAACTTGTCAGATGCTAATGTAAATAGCTGGAAGTCTAAATTGGGCATTACCGATACACTTCTTGGTGAAGCGGGCGCATGGAAACTCACTGTAAATGGTATTGGCGAACGCTCCATTAAGAAAGACTCTGTGATTAACTTCGTTAACGGCTCTAAAGTTCAGATTACCCAGAGTGGTAATGATATCACGGTTGGTCTTGATGCGGAATTTGTTAAACAAGTAGGTGATAATACAACTAATATTACTAATTTGGACAAGCGTGTAACTAAGGTTGAAGGTGATGTAACCAATGTTAAGCAAGACATTACTAAGATTAACAAGGACATTACCAATATCAACCAAGACATTACTAACATCAACACTAAGATTGAAACAATCGAAGGCAAAGCGGGCGTAGCCAATGTAGTAGGCGACACTGAAACCGGTGTTAAGGTTGAAAAAGTTGACCCTAATGATGCTACGAAGGGCGTAAAAGTCAGCTTGGAAGAAAAAATTACTGTCGGTGGTATTACAATCGACGGTACGACTCCAAGTGAAGGTGAAACGGCAAATCGCACAATTACAGGCTTGACCAACACCACGTGGGATGCTGACAAAGCTGTTGACCATCGGGCTGCTACGGAAGGCCAGTTGAAGGATCTCTCTAAGCAAATTAAGGAAGTTGGAGAAATCAAAGACGGCGTCCGGACTTATGCCAGCGACGACAGCGGTGATAACCCGCTTAAGCGGAAAAATTCGGATGCTATGGAACTCCGAGGCGGTGCGGACAGCGATAACCTCTCCGATAACAACATCGGTGTCGTAACCAACAAGCAGAAGACGGGCTTTGACATTAAGCTCTCTAAAGATCTTAAAGGCCTCAATTCGGCTGAAATCGGCAACGTTTCCATCAGCAACAATATTACCGTAGGCACCGGAGATCAGAAGACCGTCATCACGGATAACTCGGTAACGACGGGCAACACGACAATCAACAACGACGGTCTTACGATTAAAAATGAAGATTCGTCGAAGAACATCACGATTCAAACGGGTAACGTCAACCTGGGCGGCAACGCCATTCACAACGTCGGCGAAGCGACGGAAGCAAATGACGCCATCAACAAAGCGCAGTTAGACCGTACGGTTACTGCTATTGGTGCGGGCATGAATGAAATGAGCGGCCGCATCGGCAGTCTTGATCGCCGCGTCGACCGAGTCGGTGCCGGTGCTGCAGCCTTGGCGGCTCTCCATCCCTTGGAATACAGCCCCGATGCGAAGTGGGAAGTTACGGCAGGTCTTGGAAATTACAGAAGTACCAGTGCTGTGGCCCTCGGTGCCTTCTATCGCCCGAACTACGATACCTTGTTCAGCATCGGCGCATCTTACGGCGGCGGTGAAAACATGGTGAACGCCGGCGTAACCTGGCGAATTGGTGAAGGCGAAACGAAGAACTACCCGTCTAAACAGGTTATGGCACAGGAAATTGATACCCTGAAATCAGCCTTAGCACAGCAGAATGATAAGATCGAATCGCAAAGCGAACAACTTGAAGAACAGAATAAGAAGATTGAACAACTGATGCAGGCTATCGAAAAATTAACGAAATAAACTGAAGACAGCGCCATGCTTGAGACTGAGGCCCTTCTCTTTTGAGAGGGCCTTGGTTTTTTTTAGAATTTATGTGGTTTACTGTAAAATGAAGAGATATTTTAATGAAAAAGTAAAGCCACTTTATAAATACACATAAAATACATAAAATATTGACAAATATATTGGTAAAATATAGAATAAAGACGAAAAACGGTATGTCGTTGACCCTTTATGATTTGGGTACTATGACTACTAAAACGAGTCACAAAGGGGGGATCAATCGAGGTAGTACGGATCTTTTAGGATAGATAGCTTCTAAATTTTTTTCATACATTTCTTTTTATATTTTTTAAATTAAAGGATACAGGAGGAAAAGCATGAATCAGATTTATAAAGTTATTTGGAGTAAAGTTCGTCATTGCTGTATCGTCGTGTCTGAATTAGGAAGAAAAGATGGTAAGGTTGTATCATCATCCTCTCGGATGAGTAAAAAAATGGCTGTCTCCCTTGCTGTATTGGCTCTTTGTGCCGGGATGATGCCCGGTGTCATGGCTGCCGATACGGATACAGGTACAAATTGGAAATTTGGTGTAAGTGTAGGTCCTGATGTAAAAACCGAACATGAAGGAACGGCAACGGGTTCGACTACAGAAATTGAACCCGGTGATACGGTTGTTTTACAGGCTGGACGAGGAATCAAATTAACTAAAAGTTCAACTGGGGAGGCTGTACAGATTGGGCTCAAGTTTTTAGACATGCAGCCGGGTGGATGGCCCTATAACGATGCTAAAGCAACCGGCTCAGCATCGCTGGCTATCGGTCAGAATAGTGTGGTAGATGCCCAACAGGGGGTGGCTGTGGGCTGGAAATCTCATTCCGGTGAGTTTGGATTTGCCGGCGGCAGTGAATCTGATGCCGGTTTGAGTTCCGTTGCTATTGGCTATAATGCTAAAGCTGCTTTGGAAGGCTCCGTTGCCATTGGTACCGGTGTACGAATCGATCCAAGTAAACCGGATGGAGGCTATAAAAAGGTCGACAGCACTTATTCTGTTGCCATTGGTGAGAAAGCCTATGTAGGCGAGAAGTCTACCGGGTCCAACGTTATCGGTAATTTAGCGGAAGTCACTGCGTCGGAATACGCAGTTGTACTTGGTACGTCTGCAAAAGTAAATAAAATAGCAAATGGTATTGCTATTGGTTATAAAGCGAGTGTAACAACCGGCAGTGGAGATGGCGGCGTCGCTATAGGTTCTTACTCTGTAGCAAAACAAAGAGCCGGTCTTGCCGGATATGATCCGGAAGGGAAGGACAGAAGCTCAGATACATACGGTTTTTGGAAGTCAGGCCTTGGGGCTGTATCTGTCGGTGACAAGGGCAAGACTCGTCAGATTACACAGGTAGCGGCCGGCACGTACAACATGGATGCCGTTAACGTAGCCCAGCTCAGAGCGTTAAATACGAAATTGACTGCCGATATAAAAGCAGCATCCTTGGCAGCCGGTGACAATATTACTATCGCTAAAGATGGAGATACGAATAAAATTAGTTTAAAAGATACGATTACTTTGGGGGCGGATAATGGCCTTGTCATCGGAAATCAGGAATTTACCGTAAAGGATGCCGATGGAACTGACAAGCTTGATGAAAACGGTGATGTCGTTAAAAAAAGTGGTAAATACATTACAGGCTTAAGCAATACGACTTGGGATGCAGATAATATCGTTACCGATCGTGCTGCAACGGAAGGGCAGCTGCGTGATGCGGTGAATAGTATCAGTACTGAAATCGGCGATATCAATACCGATATTGAAGCGATTCAGAATGCTAAACGCGATTTTATCAGTGATACCGGCGAAAAAATTGAAGTCAGCAATGCTGAAACGTTGAGCATTAAAGGTGGTGCCGCGGCTGATTCATTAACGGAAGGGAATATCGGTGTTGTAAATGATGGCACGAAAGGCTTTAAAGTTAAATTATCGTCTAAACTTTCCAACCTCGACAGTGTATCTACTAAGACCTTAACAGCCAGCGACAGCATTACCGTAGGCTCTGGTGATGCGACTACGGTCATCAGCGGGAATACGGTTACGACCGGTTCTGTTACAACGGGCGACACGACGATCAGTAGTGACGGCCTGACGATTTCCGACGGTCCGTCCGTAACGAAGTCCGGTATCGACGCCGGTGGTAAAGCTATTCACAACATCGGCGAAGCTACGGAAGCTACCGATGCCATCAACAAGGGAACTTTTGACACCACGATTAACAATATCGGCTCCGGTATGAATCAACTGGGCAATCAGATTAACAAGCTCGACAACCGCGTCGATCGTGTCGGTGCCGGAGCAGCCGCCTTGGCAGCCTTGCATCCGTTAGATTTTGACCCGACGTCACGCTGGGAATTTTCGGCGGGCATTGGCAACTATCGCGGGGCGAACGCCGTTGCCGTCGGGGCCTTTTATCGCCCGAACTACAACACCATGGTCAGCATCGGGTCGTCTTACGGTGGCGGTGAAAATATGGTAAATGCCGGCGTAACTTGGAGATTTGGGGAAGGCGGAACGGGAAATTACCCGTCGAAAGGCGCTATGGCTCAGGAAATCAACAGCTTGCGGTCGGTTGTAGACGAACAGAACAGCAAACTGGCGTCACAGAACGACAAAATCGAGGCTCAGAACAGCAAGATTGAGGCTCAGAGTCAGCAGCTCGAAGAACAGAATAAGAAGATTGAACAATTGATGCAGGCTATTGCCGAGTTGAAGCGATAAGGCAGTCGTATCAATTTCTGACAATAAGTAACGATAGCTGGGGTTCCTCTTATCGGAGAGGGGCCTCAGTTTTTTTGTTTCTGCAAATGTTATATATTACTAAAAAATATATTAAAACTAAAATAAACAGCGAGTTGCTGATTTAATATAGACATAATATGTGTAATTTATTGACAAGTATATAGATACTATATAAAATAAACAACAAATAAACGTTATTAAAATTTTATAATTTTGGTAAAATGGCTTATTAGGCCGAGAATTAAGGAGGCTTGGTAATCGATATAGACAGCACGGAGCTGTTTGGGGGAAATAACTTCTAAATTTTATCATTTCTTTTATATTTTTTTCAATTAAGGAATATGGGAGGAATCGGCATGAATCGAATTTATAAAGTTATTTGGAGCAAAGTGCGGCATTGCTATGTCGTCGTATCGGAATTAGCGAAAAAAGACGGTAAGTCTGTATCGACTCGCGGGAGAGTCAGTAAAAAAATGGCAGCATCTCTTGCTGTGATGGCTCTTTGTGTTGGCATGACGTCGGGCGTAATAGCTGCCGATACGGCAACCGGAGCGGGTTCCGGTGTTGCATATGGTACGGGATCTGAGGCAACAAAGGCTACAAATACGGCAGTTGGATCAGGGGCTAAAGCTACAGGTTTGCTGGATGCAGTTGCTGTTGGTAATAAGGCAAATGCATCCGGTATGAGCGGTACAGCTATTGGTAGCAGTGCCGAGGTAACAGGTTCTTCCGGGACAGCTCTTGGTACTAAAGCTCAGGCGGCCGGTTCAGCTGTAGCTGTTGGTGTTAGTGCTCAGGCAACTGTGGTTTCTAGTATAGCTGTCGGAAATCTGGCACAAGCAACCGGGAATACTAGTACGGCCATCGGAAAAGAGGCCGTGGCTTCGAACAGTAATAGCATAGCTATCGGAAGTAAGGCAAATTCTTCCAATTCTAATAGTATTGCGATAGGGTTATCAACGGTGGCATCCGGAAGTAGTGGAGTTGCTGTAGGGAATAAGACTGAAGCTACGGGTAGTTCTTCATCTGCTTTTGGTTATGAATCTAAGGCAACTAATTCTGAAGCAACCGCGATAGGCTATCAGTCTACGACGGCATCTCGAGAATCACTTAGTATGGGACGTGGATCTGTAATTGGTTCAAATGCTGACCGTGCTTTAGCCATAGGCTACAAAGCATACATCGGTGATGAAGCTACGCCGAGTACGGCGGTTCATGATAATGGTGTATCTGTAAGCGGTACGACAAAAGATACGCCACAGAACTATACTAGACTTAAAGACACCATTGCTATCGGGTCAGAAGCTAAAGCCTATGGTTACCAGAATATTGCAATGGGAGCCGGTGCTAATGCTTTTAATAATCAAACAGTGGCAATCGGGCGAAGTGCAGAAGCTCGTGGCGAGTACTCGTCTGTTTTCGGTTATAAAGCTGCAGCCGATGGCAAAGCTGCGACTGCTTTGGGATTCGGGGCCCGTGCTTATGGTGTAGGATCGGTAGCTATCGGTAAAGAAGCCATTACAAATACACTCGATGACTCCGCTGCGGTAGAATATAGCGTGGCTATTGGTAATAGTGCCCGAGCTGCCTCTAATTACTCCGTTGCTCTAGGTTCGCTTTCGTTGGCTATTATTGAAGACGATGTGGCTACCAAAGCATACTTGACTGATGAAAAATTTTCAAAAAACAACGGCGTTGTTTCTGTCGGTAATAAAGCCTACACTCTAGGTAACTATGACTTTGAGGAAAACCATCGCCGTATCACTAATGTAGCCGGTGGTGCTGATGATTATGATGCGGTAAACGTGGCACAGCTCAGAAAAGTGTATGATAAGGCCACGGATAATGAAACCAAGATTTCTAAATTATCAGGTGGATGGACATTGGCTGTGGATAGAGGCTCTAGCTCTAAACAAGCAACGGATTCGACTGCAGAAGGAATATCGTATGATATTACATCCGGTGAAATAGTAACATTATTAGCGGGAAGAGGCATTAAGCTGGAACAAAATGAGGCTGATATAGAAATCGGGTTAAAGTTTATTGATATGAATACGGGTGGCTACCCTATTAATGATGCCAAGGCATCCGGCTCAGCTGCGTTGGCGGTAGGTCAAAATAGTGTAGCTGATGGTATGCAAAGCACAGCCGTTGGCTTTGATACTTATGCCGGTCAGTATTCTTTTGCCGGTGGTAATCAAGCAGAAGCTGATATGGGGTCGGTTGCTATTGGTGCCTATGCGAAGGCGAAGACTGATCACGCTATTGCTATTGGTATAGCTAAAGAAATTGAGGATGGCACTGGTACAAAGGCACGTAAGAAAGTTGATAGTGATTCTGCTATGGCTATCGGTAGTTATTCCTATGTAGGTGAAAACTCTGAGGAATCTAATGCTATCGGTTATGATACAGAAATCACTAATTCGGAAAATTCAACAGCAGTTGGTAGTCGAGCTAATATAGCTAATTCGCAGGAAGCTAATGCATTCGGTTACTTGGCAAAAGTAACTGATTCCGAATATGGAAGTGCTTTCGGTAGCCACGCGACGGTAACTAATGCCGCAAATGCAGTGGCCCTTGGTGTATCTTCTAAAGTAGAGGGTGTCGATAGTGGTGTTGCATTGGGTGCATTCTCCGTGGCGGATAAAAATGCAAGAATCTTTGGCTATGATCCGTCGACGGGCACGACGTTTGTAATGACTCCTGAGATGCAGTCTGCCCTTACTGCATGGCAGGAAGCTTCTAAGGCATCGGTAGCCGATCCGGATAATGCAGATAAACTTAAAGCTGCTGAAGATGCGGCTAAAGCGTATCGTACGCTTGTCGGTGCCTGGGAATCTCAATTAGGTGCTGTTTCCGTAGGGGATAGTTCCAAGGGCGTAACTCGTCAGATTACGAATGTAGCCGCCGGTACTTTGGATACGGATGCTGTCAACGTAGCTCAGTTGAAAGCAGTAAATACTAAAGTTGACGCTAATAAGATTAGCTTCTTCAGCGTAAATCCGGAAGGCTTTGTTGTAACCAGTAATGCAGACAATAAAGGCGCTACCGGGGCTCATGCCATGGCGATCGGTATCGATGCTTCCGCTACAGGACTTTTTGATACGGCCATTGGTAAAGGTGCGGCAGCAGCTGATGGAGATGGTATTTCTATTGGTTCCAGTAGTAAATCATCCGGTGGCATGGCTACAGCTATCGGCAATCGTGCTGAAGCAACGGCGTCTAGCGCTATCGCTCTTGGAACAGGTGCTAACGCTATTAAGAATTATGCCATTGCCATAGGTGGCGGTGCTAAAGCAGAAGATCAACAAACTGTTGCAATGGGGGCTTACGCGAACGCTTTGGTGGAAAATAGTGTTGCTATTGGTTACTTTGCGACAGCATCAGATAATGCCCATGATGGGGTTGCTATTGGGCGCAGTGCCAATGTTTCGGCGGAAAATGGGCTCGCTCTTGGGCGACATGCTAATGCTACACTGGTAAACGGAATCGCATTAGGCTCGTATTCCGTTACAGATCGTGATGGAAATTATCTTGGCTATGATCCGACTGTCGGTGGCGATGCTATTTTTACAACAGACATGGAAAGTGCACTGAATGCAGTAAATGCAGCACTCGACAATTATTATCAAAATCAGACAGATGAAAATCTTCAAGCATATCAAGATGCCTTTAAAAAGTATCGTTTGCTGGTGGCACCTTGGGTATCCGGTGCAAGTGCTGTATCTATCGGTGATAAGGAAGAAGGGCTTACTCGCCAGATTACTAATGTGGCGGCCGGCTCTACTGACACAGATGCGGTAAACGTGGCACAGCTCAAAGCCTTAGATGATAAGTTGACGAAGGCGGCAGCTGATAGTGCCTTAACTGCCGGTAAAAATATTGAAATTAAAACTACAACCGATGATACGACCGGTGTTAAAACTAATACTATCAACTTAAAAGATCAAATTACTTTAGGCGATACCAATGATGCGGCTAAGCAGGTAACGATTGATGGGAATGCAGCAACTGTTACCGCAGGAACAGGAGATAACAAAGTCGTCGTTGATGGTTCTAATGGACAAGTTGTAATCGGTGATGCAAATGCTGGCGGGGTTGTCATTGGCAACCAGGACAATGGCAAAGGTGAAATCGGTGATTACATCACAGGTCTCGACAATACGACTTGGAATCCTGAAAAGAATGGTATTGTTAAAGACCGTGCCGCTACCGAAGGGCAGTTGAGTGACATCGTAGGTACAATCGGCGAGATCAGTGAAGGTATTGAAAATGCTACGAGAACGATTACCGGTGACGGTGACGCAAAAGTTGTACTCGGTAAAGATGACGCCTTAAGCCTCACCGGCGGTGCCGATACCAGTTCATTAACTGAAAAGAACATCGGTGTTGTAAATAATGGCGATAAAGGCTTCAGTGTTAAGTTATCGTCTAAACTTACCGGTCTCGACAGTGTCAGCACAAAGACCTTAACGGCGAGTGACAGCATTACTGTCGGCTCTGGTGATACGACGACCGTCATCAGTGGTAATACGGTTACGACCGGTTCCGTAACGACGGGCAACACGACCGTCAGCAATGATGGATTAGTGATTAAAGATGGCCCGTCTGTCACTGCCGATGGCATTGATGCCGGCGGCAAAACTATTTCCAATATAGGTGAAGCTAAGAATCCGACGGATGCCATCAATAAGAGTACCTTTGACACTACGGTGAACAATATCGGATCCGGCATGAATCAACTCGGTAATCAGATAAACAAACTCGATAATCGCGTCGATCGTGTCGGTGCCGGAGCGGCGGCCTTGGCAGCTCTCCATCCCTTAGAATACGATCCTAATACTCGTTGGGAAGTTTCGGCAGGCATCGGTAATTACCGCGGTGCGAACGCCGTGGCCGTCGGAGCCTTCTATCGTCCGAACTACGATACCATGGTCAGTATCGGCTCATCCTACGGCGGCGGTGAAAACATGGTCAATGCCGGTGTAACCTGGAGAATCGGTGAAGGCGGATCGGGAAATTACCAATCGAAGGGCGCCATGGCTCAGGAAATCAATGATTTGCGGTCGGTTGTAGACGAACAGAACAGTAAACTGGCGTCGCAAAGCAGCCAGATTGAATCTCAGAGTGAACAGTTATCTGCTCAAAGTAACGAGATTAAGGCTCAGCGTCAACAATTGGAAGAACAGAATAAGAAGATTGAACAACTGATGCAGGCTATTGAAGATTTGAAAAAATAAAATATAGACAACGTGTTACGTGAGACTGAGGTCCTTCTCTTGGGAGCGGGGCCTCAGTTTTTCGATTTTCGTAAAATTTTATATATCTTGCTGACGAATCCCATGTGAAAATAAATTATACAGCCGTTAAATCGCTCTCTGTAGCGGTAAAATAGGGGAATGATAGACTAAAGATACTGGTGCTGAAGGGAGAGTATATAGTAAAATAACAGCTTAAAATCTACTGTGAATCAATATAGTAATGATATTGATATATAAAATATAGAGATTAAAGAGCTGTTTTCGACTTAAATAAACCCTTCAGGTGGAGATTGAAAAACGGCGATAAGAAACGTATTTCTCTGGAATTTTCATATTTTAGCGATTTATCAATCGTGCTTGAGTAAATAAATTAATTTGAAACGCATGTTTATTATCAATTAGATATATAATATTTGTCTATAATAAATGATATAAAACAGTTAGTTGACAATTTTAACCCATATCTATAAAATAAAAATCAGAGAAGACTAGCACTAACGATATGTTTTAATATGAGAATATTTATTACATGATGGGGGTGCGAAAAGGGGCGGTTAAAAATGAATAAAGTATATAAAGTTATTTGGAATAAGGTAAAACATTGTTATGTTGTCGTATCGGAGATTGCCAAGCGTAATGGTAAATCGGTGACGATGAAATCCCAGTCGGGTAAGACCATCGCTGCGGCTTTGACGGTCTTTGTACTGTGTCTCGGTATGAACGGAGTAGTTAGTGCTGCAATGAATTCGGAAGGTTCTGGGATGGGGGTCGCTATTGGAGCGGGTTCGGTGGCAACGGATAATTCCGCTGTTGCAGTTGGTACAAATTCCAAAGCCGAGCATAGTTCTTCCGTTGCTATTGGAAATGAGGCAACCGCGGAAGAAGGTTTTTCGATTGCTATTGGAAAGAAGTCAACTGCCAGTAAAAATGGTGCCATTGCTATGGGGAATGAATCAAAAGCAACTGATAGCGCGGCTGTTGCTATCGGTGGGGGTTCAGAGGCTGACCTTAGTGGGACGGCTATCGGTCATGGTACACAGGCATCCGGCTATTCTACCGCTATTGGTCTTCAGTCAAAAACAACGGGGTTTGGTGACATAGCTCTGGGGTATACTGCTAAAAGTTCTGGTATGGGTTCGACTGCTATCGGCGGAGAGGCGGCTGCTAATGCTGACCACGCAATAGCGGTCGGTAGTTTTGCAAAGGCCAAGGGTTTATCCTCGACTGCGATTGGCAATGCCGCAAATGCTACGGTTGAAGGCGCTATGGCTTTTGGCGGTTCTGCAAATGGTGCCGGCACATACTCTATCGCGATAGGAAATACGGCCGCAGCAACAGCTAGCGGGGCTATCGCATTTGGTCGATTGGCTAAGGGGATGGGTGTATATTCGACTGCTATCGGTACCAGTGCCCAGGCGAGTGGTCAATCTTCAGTGGCGATAGGGCCTCAGTCAATTGCTTCTAAGTCGTCGGCACTGGCATTTGGTATAAAGGCTAACGCAAGTGGTACATCTGCAATGGCGATAGGACCTAGGTCACAGGCCTCCGCTGCATCGGCAGTAGCATTGGGCAATAAGTCTATCGCCACCATTGGAGGCGGTGTCGCTATCGGCAGCGATTCTAAGACCAATGTCGATGCCAGCGTAACTGGGTATGATCCGAGCGGTAAGGAATTGACTCGTGATGAAAAGTCCAGCCCAACTTGGACTTCAACTTTGGCAGCTGTTTCTGTCGGTAACAGCGAAAAAGGGGATACCCGTCAGATTACCAACGTAGCTGCCGGTACCTTGGACACCGATGCCGTCAACGTAGCACAGCTTAAGGCTTTAAACGAGAAAGTAGATAACAGCGCCTTATCTTCCGGTAAAAATATTACCGTTCATACGACGACTGATACCAATGGAGTTAAGAAGAATACCATTGACTTAAATGACAACATTACTTTTGGCAGTGATACAGAGCCGGATAAAGAGGTGAAAGTTGACGGCACGAAAGGCCAGGTCGTCATCGGTGATGCTGCTAAGGGAAGCGCCCTTGTTATCGGCAATCAGGCTGTCACGACAACTTCCGATAAGAAGGAAAGTGGGAAATTTATTACCGGTCTCAGCAATATTACTTGGGATAAGGTGAATATCGTTAAAGACCGCGCTGCTACGGAAGGCGAGTTAAAAGACGTAGCTGATTCTATTAAAAGCATTAGCGAAACTGTCGGCATGGGGACTCGTGAATTTGTCGGAGATGAAACTTCTTCAGATAAGAAGGTAAGTGTCAAGCTTGGCGAAACTATGAACCTTAAAGGCGGGGCCGATGTTACGAACTTATCCGACGGCAATATCGGCGTCGTAACGAATTCCAATAAAGACGGCTTCGATATCAAGTTGTCGAAAGATATTAAAGGCCTCAATTCGGTCACGACGGGCAAGACGACGATGAACAATAACGGCCTTACGATTAAAAATGAAGATTCGTCGAAGAACATTACCATTCAAAACAATAATGTCAACATGGGCGGCAATGTCATTACGAATATTGGCGAAGGCACGAACCCGACGGATGCTATTAACAAAAATCAATTTGACCGTGAAATCAGCCAAATCAATAACGGTATGGGTCAGGTAAATAATCGCATCAGCAACCTCGATAACCGCGTCGATCGTGTCGGTGCCGGTGCAGCTGCTTTGGCAGCTTTGCATCCGCTGGACTTTGATCCGACGTCCCGTTGGGAAGTTTCGGCCGGTGTCGGCAACTATCGCGGTGCAAACGCCGTAGCCGTCGGTGCTTTCTATCGCCCGAACTACGATACCATGATCAGTCTCGGATCGTCTTATGGAGGCGGTGAAAATATGGTTAATGCCGGCGTAACCTTCCGGATCGGTGAAGGAACGACTAAGGTTTATTCATCACAGGATGCATTGGCACGGGAAGTTGACAGCTTGAGATCCGTGGTCGATGAACAGAATCGCAAACTGGAATCACAGAGCAAACAACTTACGGCACAGAATAACAAGATTGAGTCGCAGAGTGAACAGTTGGCAGCACAGAATAACAAACTCGAAGCGCAAAATAGTAAGATTGAAGCCCAGAGCCGGCAATTGGAATCCCAGGGCAAGCAGTTGGCAGAACAGAACCGGCAGATTGAACAATTGATACAGGCTGTTTCCGAATTAAAAAAATAGAATCACTGAATATCGTGTAACATTGACGCGGTAACAAAAGGGTCCTCTTTTCAGAGGGCCTTTTTGTTGTGATGATTTCCAGATTTGGAAAGAGAAGTTGTAACGGAAATTTAAATTATAAAAAATATGAAATAGGCAATATCGATTTGTAATGAATAATTACTATTAATTTTATTGACAAAATTTAGAACAATCTATAAAATATGACCATAAAAGTCTAGATTAAGAATGACTTGTTTTAACTGGAGTGTGTTTGTCAAAATAAGGTAATACTGCGGTAAAAACAGGCTGTGGAGGGGATATGCAATAGGGCGGCCTATTGTTGAATGATGTGTCGAAATAAAGAAATGCCGTTAAAGACTAAAAGAGGTCTTTAGATTTCCGTTGTAATATTGTGTCTGTTTCTTATCGTTGTGTCGTTTAATTATCCATTCTATTGGGGGAAATGAATATGAACAAAATTTACAAAGTCGTTTGGAGCAAAGTAAAGAACTGCTACGTTGTAGTTTCTGAAATCGCCAAGAGCCACAGCAAACCTGTGTCGTGTGGCTCGCGTCAGTATGTTTCGGCAGCAGCCGTCTTAGCTGCTTTCGCCGTGCTGTCCGTTGCGAATGTCGCTACCGTTCAAGCTGTATCTGATATTAAAGTTGGCGACGGTTCGAAAGTTGACAATTATGTTGGTCAAGTAGGCAGTATTGCGATCGGTAATGATGCCTATGTTGAAAATATGGCCGGTAACCAAGAAAAAACGTTTACCTTCGGTCAGACTGATCAGACTCAGTGGGCAGCCGGTATTGCCATCGGTCAAAATACCTACGCCCGTTCCGGCAGCATTATGATTGGCGACCATAAATATGTCGGTGCTCTCGGTGATGTCACCGTTGACGGTTCGTCTAGAACAGGTGTAAGAGCGAAATCTTTGTATATTAACTCCACCACCCTCGGTGCTAATGCCTATAACTCCGGTTCCTTTTCTACGGTAAACGGCTCTTATTCGATTGCAACGTCTGATTACCAGGGCCTTGGCGGTTTTGCCGGCCTTTTTGACGGACCGAAAGCAGCCAAAAACTTTGGTGCCAACATTTACGGTTCTTTGAACAGCATTGAATCGGCTACCTCTTCCTCTAACTATTCCGGTGTTGCCAGCAGTGTCATCGGTACGGCCAATAGAACGGCCAACTCTAACGGCGCTTTGATTTTCGGTGCCGGTAATGAAATTACCAACTCTACTACCACGATTTCTGCTCCGTCAAGTGGCGGCGCCTCGGCTAAAGAGTTGCAGACTAATTTAATGACCAGCATTAGAGATTCTCAAAGTGGCGGTGCTACGCTTGCTATCGGTGGTGGCAACAAAGCAGATTACACACAGAAGACTTCTATTATCGGTGTAAATAATACCGTGACCGGTAAAAGCAGCGATATTAGCCAGTATAACAATGTAACTGGTTTTAACAATACGGCAACTAACGTAGATAATGCGACTGTTATTGGTACAAACCGTACCTTGTCTGATTTGTCGGATACAATCGTCATCGGTTCGGCAGATTCGACTATAGCGACGACTGCTAGTAATGCCGTTGCTATCGGTAGCAATTCCAATGTAACTGTAGACGGCGGTGTAGCTTTAGGCTCCGATTCTGTAGCCAGTGTTGATAAAGGTGTTGCAGGTACCGTCCCGACAGGAGCAACTGTTTCTGATACTGATAAAGCAAGTGCAACGTGGACGTCCACTTTAGGGGCCGTCTCTGTTGGCGTGCCTGGAACCAATGCAGCAGCGACGAAGACTCGTCAGATTACAGGCGTTGCAGCCGGGACTCAGGCTACTGATGCCGTTAACGTGGCCCAGCTTAATGCTGTAAATACCCGTTTGACGAATACGGTGGATGCTAATAAGATTCACTTCTTCCATGTCAATTCAACCAGTGGAACTAACTATGATAATGATGGTGCTAAGGGGACGGATTCCATTGCTATCGGTAAATCGAGTACAGCCGCTGATAACAGTATTGCTATTGGCAATGGAGCCAGTGTTTCCGACAGTAATGGTGGTAAAGGCAGCGGCGACATTGCCATCGGTAATGGTGCAAAAATCAATAACTATGTAGACCAAAGTGCAAGTATCGCCATCGGTCAAAATGCACAAATTGATAATATGGCCGGTATGCAGGAATACATTTTTACATTAGGTCAAACTGTTTATGAGCCCAAATTAGTTAATGGTAGTTTATCCTTCAGTCCTGCAGATCCGACAAAAGTAGCTACCGGTATTGCTATAGGTGAAAATACCTTCGTTCGTACCGGAGGTTTGATGGTTGGTACGCATAACTATCGTGGTGCATTAGGTGATATTGACGTAGATAGTGCAAGTATTCGTGCTACCGGACTTAATGTTAATAGTACGACACTAGGTACAAATAGTTATAACAGTGGTGCGTTTGGAACAATTACCGGGGCTTATTCGATTGCTACGAGTAATTATACTGGCGGTGGTTCCGACGTAGAAAACGCCTTTAAAAACTTTGGGGTCACTATTATGGGATCCTTGAATAGCGTAGAATCTGCCACTACGGATCAAGTAAATTCCGGCATGGCTAATAGTGTTGTCGGTATAGCTAACCGTACGTTCAATTCCAGTGGCTCTTTAATATTTGGTGCAGGTAATGAGATTACTAATTCTATAGGTAATATTTCAGGAGTAAGCACAACTGATATTGAATCCGCAAAAGATTTACAAGAAAGTTTGATGCAAGGAATTAAGGATTCTAATAGTGGGGGCTCTACACTGGCAATTGGTGGCGGTAATAAGGCTGATTATACGCAACAGTCTGCTCTGATTGGTGTTAATAACACCTTGAAAGGATCTGACAGTGATGTTAGCCAATATAACTTGTTGACTGGTTATAACAACACGGCAACCGGTGTAGACAATGTAACCGTAACCGGCAGCAATAATACTGTCAGTGGTTCTATGTCTATCGTTAACTTAGGTAATGAAAACGCGGTATCCGAATCTAACAATACTATCTTGTTAGGTGATAACCGTACCGTAACAGGCTCTGACAACAGCGTTATCTTAGGTCGTGCCAATAACGAAACGACGACCACACTTCGTGCAGCAGCTGATACGACATTAACGACTGAAGCGGATAACGTAGTTGTTATGGGGTACAATGCGAATGCAACTATAGATGATGGTGTAGCTTTAGGTTCTAATTCTGTGGCTAATGTTGATAAAGGTCAGTTAGGCTACAATCCAAGCAGTGAAGAGTTGACAGCTGCTGAAAAAGCTAGTGCAACTTGGACGTCTACATTAGGCTCTGTGGCTGTAGGAACCTCCGTTGATGGTGCTGTAGCAACTGCAACTCGTCAAATCACAGGTGTAGCAGCCGGTACTCAAGATACTGATGCTGTTAACGTAGCACAGTTGAAAGCTAATAAAGTAACGTTAGAAAAAGGTGACAATGTAACAATTACAGCTGATGTGGCCGATGATGGTTCTACTACTTATACGATTGCTTCAACAGATACAAATACAGTATTAGCTAAAGGTGAAGTAAAATACGTTGGTGCTGATGGTACTTTAGTTTTAACCGATTCTACAGGCAACGAAGTTAAAGTAACAGGCTTAAAAGATACATACCTCACCGGTGCATCTTTAGAAAATAATACATTAACACTCACTCAAAATGAAGGCGATCCTATTACGGTAACCGGTATTGCTACAACTGCTGAACTTGCGGCTAATAAGGTTAAATACTTCTCTGTAAAATCTGAATTAGCAGCTAACCAGAATAATGACGGTGCTAAAGGTACAAACTCAATTGCTATTGGCCCGAATGCTAAAGCTGAACATGAAAACGGTATAGCTTTAGGCACTAATGTTCTTTCCGGTGGTAAAGGAAGTATTGTAATTGGTAGTGATGCTCGAGTTGCACAAAATATTACTTTGGATGGCAGTATAGTTATTGGTAAAGGTGCTGAAGCCTTCACTGGCGGCGGTCAACAGGAAGCCTTATTAGGGATGGATCCGACAAACTGGCCGAAGAGAGGCTCTGGCGGATACGATAATCCGACTGATGCTAGCCGTGTAGCTACATCCATTGTTATCGGTACCAATGCTTATGGACGTACTGGCACAATTGATATTGGTGACCGTGTGTACAGAGGTACTATGGGTGGCAGAGAAATTACGGATAAAAACTCCAGTTTCCATGTAAATCAGACTACCTTGGGTACGAATACCTACAATAAAGGTCTGTTCTCAACCATGGTAGGTTCTTACTCTATTGCAACAGGTGGCTTTACAGGCGATGGCGGTAGAAATACGGCAGCTTATGGTGCACAAAACTTTGGGGCAACTGTAATGGGTTCCTTGAATAGTATTCGCTCTAATGGTAGTGGATCTTTCTTATCTCCGTCTTATCAAGGTATTGCCAATACAATTGTCGGCTTGGGTAATATTACGGACAACTCTAACGGTTCCTTAGTATTTGGTGCCGGTAATAAGATTACAAACTCAATTACTTCTATTAACGCACCGACGTATGGCGCTGAGTCCGTAGATGCTATGGTTGATCAGCTTCAAACAGCTATTAAAAACTCTAGTAGTGGTGGTGCGACCTTGGCTATCGGTGGTGGCAATACGGCTGATTACACACGTAGATCCTCTATCATTGGTGTAAACAATACCTTGACCGGTACAAGCAGCAACATCAGTCAAAATAATGCGTTGACCGGTTATAATAACACGGCAACTAACGTAGACAATGTAACTGTTACCGGTTCTAATAATACTGTAAAAGATACAACGACAGCTGTTGTAATTGGTGATAATCGTACATTAACTGGTGTCAATAATAATGTTGTTATTGGATCTGCAGATTCCGCACTTGAAACAACGGTTAGTGATGCGGTAGCTATTGGCCGAAATGCTAATGTTACGATTGAGGGCGGCGCAGCTCTTGGTGCTAACTCTGTGGCTCGTACAGATAAAGGCGTTGTAGGTTATGATCCGTCCGGCAGAATTACCGACGCTGATAGCATTTTAGGTAGTAATACTCAGTACCAGAGCTTGCAGACGGAAGTAGCTGATGCTCAGACCACTATAGCTACGTTGAATAGTGAAGCTGCTGTATTACAAGGGTACATGGATCAAATTAAACAGATAGATCCTAATGGGTATGAACAGCAGGACGCATATCAAGCTTTCAAAGCTCAGTACGATGCTAAACAAACTGAAATCACTGCAGCGCAGGCTGATTTGGACAGCAAGCAAAGCGCATTGGCTGAAGCCGGTAAAGCTTTGTATACATGGCAGTCCACTGCCGGATCGGTATCAGTAGGCGATGTTTCTAAAGGCATTACTCGTCAGATTACTGATGTAGCCGCCGGTACGGCAGATACGGATGCTGTCAACGTAGCACAGCTCAAAGCTGCTAAAGTAGAAGTTGTTGCCGGTAAAAATATCAGCAGTGTAGATGCCGATACCACGGAAGGGTACACGAAGTACACTGTAAATGCTATCGATACCACGATAACTGATGGCTCTACAACTTACAATGCTAAAGGTGAAGGTACTATCACATTGAATACCGATGCTAATGGTACTAAAGGTACTGTAACAGTAACGGGCCTTACTGATAAATATGTTGACGACGTTACCTTTAAAGATAACACCTTAACTGTTAAACGTAATGACGATAAGACATGGGCTATTAAAAATCTTGCAACAAAGGATGATGTATCTGGCAGTGCAACCCATTACTATAGTGTAAATGATGGGACGTATCAAACCACGAACTACGACAATAAAGGTGCAAAAGGCGGTATGTCCTTAGCCGCCGGTGCCGGTTCAACGGCTAATGGTACAGCATCTACAGTAACCGGTGCCTTCTCTCGTATTGAAGGCAATGGTGAAAATGGTATGAGCGTTGGCTTCCAAGGTGCCACTTCTGATGTATACGGTTCCTTCAACGTTGTCGGGGCGAAAGATGGCGTAGCATTTGACGGTGTAGCTAACAGCGTTATCGGTGTAGCCAATAAGACGGAAAATGCTAATGCTGCATTAATTATGGGTGCCGGCAATAAGATTACGAATTCCTATCGTCCGGTAGATATGAGCACAGCGCTTCCTTTGGCAAACGCTCTGCAGAAGGCAATCCAAACCGGTGATACCGATGACATGATTACGGCTTTAGGCGGTATGGTACAAACTAGTGGTGGTGCCGTACTTGCTATCGGCGGAGCCAATACTGTTGACTATGCATTGCTTTCGAAGGTAGTCGGTGTAGGCAATACCTTGAAGGGTACTGAAGGCAATGAAAGCAAACTTAACATGATTGATGGCTTTGCCAACACCGGTACCAACATTAATAATGTTACAGTAATTGGTAGCGGAAACACGGTCGCTGATACCAACAGCGCCATTGTTCTTGGGGATAATAGAAAATTAACGGGCGCTTCAAATAGCGTATTCCTCGGAGCTGCGGACAAAGAAATGGAAACGACGGTAACGGATGCAACGGCTGTTGGTCATAATGCCAATGTAACAGTGGCTAATGGTGTAGCATTAGGCTCCGGTTCAGTATCAAGTATTGATAAAGACGTTGCCGGTTATGATGTAACTACTGGAAAAGCTTCCACTCAAACTTCTGCTGCTTGGAAATCTACTACGGCTGCTGTATCTGTAGGGGATGTGGCAAATAATGTTACTCGCCAGATTACAGGCGTAGCTGCCGGTATGCAAGACACGGATGCTGTTAACGTGGCACAGTTGAAACAGGTTGCTGATGCTGCTACAGAAGCAGGAAAGACAACCTTGAATTTCACTGGTGATGATACATCTGAAGGTGCAACTATCGCTCGCAGCAATGGTCAGACCTTGAATATTATCGGTGGTGCAAAAGCAACTGATGCCGATGGCAACAGCTTATTGACTGATAACAACATCGGTGTCGTAAAAGACGGCGACAATGCACTGAAAGTTAAGTTGGCGAAAGACCTTACGGGTCTGAACAGTGTTGCAGTCGGCGATGTCGTAACCCTTGGTACAACGGGCTTAACGATCAAGAATGGTCCGTCCGTAACAACTACGGGTATCAATGCTGGCAGCAAGATGATTACCAACGTGGCAAATGGTGTCAATCCTACCGATGCAGTCAACGTATCGCAGTTAACAGCTAACAAAGTAACGGTGGCTGAAGGTACAAATGTAACGGTTACACCGACTACGGCAAACGATGGCTCGACAACCTATACAGTAGCAGCGAAAGATACGTATACCACCGCCGGTACCTATGATAAAGCTGGCAAGAAGATTACGTTTACGCAGAATGATACCGATAAAAACTACGAAGTGGATGTAAGCGGTCTGGTGGATGGCATTAGCGAAGATATCGACAAGGGCCTCAACTTTGCCGGTGATTCCGGAGATGCTATTAATAAGAAACTGGATCAAACGCTTGATATCGTCGGCGGTGCTAAGGGCGACCTGACAACGGGCAACATCGGAGTGGTTTCCGAAGACGGTAAACTCAATGTTCGACTGGCGAAAGACCTTACCGGCTTGAATAGTGTTGCTGTCGGCGATGCAGTCAAACTCGGTACAACCGGCTTGACGATTACCAATGGTCCGTCTGTAACCACTATGGGTATCGATGCGGGTAGTAAAGTAATTACCAACGTGGCAAATGGTGTCAATCCTACGGATGCAGTCAACGTATCGCAGTTGACGGCTAACAAGGTAACTGTAGAAGCGGGTGATAATGTAACGGTTACACCTGCTACAGCAAACGATGGCTCGACAACCTACAAAGTTGCATCAAAAAATACTTATGTCGACAAAGTTACGTTTGCAGATAACACCTTGACTATTACACGCAATGACAAGGAAGCCTTTGAAGTCAAAAACATCGCAACAACCGACGATATTACCGGCGAAAATAGTAAGGTAAGCTTGAACTTTGCCGGTGATAAGGCTTCTGAAGTTGTTAATACGAAGAGCGGTGGTACCCTTAACATCACTGGTGGCGCTACTGAATTTACCGAAGCGGACAACATCGGTGTTGTAAAAACTACTGATGATACGCTGAAAGTTCAATTAGCTAAAGACTTGAACGGCTTGAACAGCGTCCGCGTCGGTGGTTCTGAAGAAGGTAAGGGGATTTACATTGCCAATCAGACTGTTAAATATACCAAAGACGGTGTTGATCCTGAAACCGGTAACTACATCACAGGCTTAGCCAATACGATTTGGGATCCGACCAATAAGGGTTATGTAAGCGGCCGGGCAGCTACGGAAGATCAGTTGAACTCCGTTTACGAAAAGATTAACAGCAACATCGAATCCAGCAAAGCGGTTAGTGGTAAGAACATCACTGTTGATGAAAATAACAAGGTTAATTTGAATGACAACATCACCCTCGGCGGCGATACGGCAGCAAACCAGGTTAACATCAACGGTAACGACGCTAAAGTAACCGCTGGTGACGGTGCCAATAAGGTTGTCGTTGACGGCACCAACGGTCAAGTCACCATTGGTGATGCGGCTAATGGCGGCATTGTCATGGGTAATCAAACGGTTACTCCGAAGGTTGTCGGAACTGATGGTACCGAAACGGATGGCACGGCTAAATCTGGCCAATACATTACCGGTCTCGACAACACTACCTGGAATCCGACCGGTGAAGGTTATGTAGCCGACCGTGCCGCTACGGAAGGTCAGTTGAAGAACGTTGCTGACAACATCTCTAAACAAATCAGCGACATCGATACGGCTGTTAAATCTACGAGCCGCGTCTTTGAAAGCGACAGCGGTGCCGATGCTCAAGTAACGCGTAAGAGCACGGATCCGATGAAGCTGAAAGGCGGCGCTGATGCCAATAACCTCTCCGATAACAACATCGGCGTTGTAAACAACAGTGATAAGACTGGCTTTGACATCAAGTTGTCCAAAGACATTAAGGGCCTGAACAGTATTGAGGTCAACAATAAGATCACTATCGGTACTGGCGACAACCAGACCATCATTGAAGGTGACACGATCAACACCGGCTCGGTCACGACGGGCAACACGACGATCAACAACGATGGCCTTACGATTGTAAACGAGGATTCGTCGAAGAACATCACTATCAATAACAACAACGTCAACATGGGTGGCAATGTCATTAAGAACATCGGTGAAGGTTCCGAACCGACGGATGCCATCAACAAGACCCAGTTCGACCGCGCAATCAACAACATTGGCACGGGCATGAATCAGATCAACAACCGTGTCAACAAGTTGGATAATCGTGTAAACCGCGTCGGTGCCGGTGCAGCCGCCTTGGCAGCCCTCCATCCGCTGGAATTCAGCCCGGATGCGAAATGGGAAGTCACGGCCGGTGTCGGTAATTACCGCGGCGCCAATGCCATCGCCCTCGGTGCTTTCTATCGTCCGAACTTCGACACGATGTTCAGCATCGGGACGTCTTACGGCGGCGGTGAAAACATGATCAATGCCGGGGTAACCTGGAGAATTGGTGAAGGGGAAACGAAGGCTTATCCGTCCAAGACGGTTATGGCCCAGGAAATTGACGATCTGAAAAATGTTGTATCGGAACAGCAGGATCAGATTGAAGAATTGAAGAAACTCGTCAACTCCTTAATCAACAAATAGTATTTCCTCCCTCTTTGTGAAAGGCCCTGCTTCTTTAGGAAGCAGGGCCTTTTGCTATTCTTAATTTGTATGCATAAATCATGTCGAAATTTCACTTAACGGATTGACTTTTCTTATTGTGAAATTATATAATGAATACAAAGAGAAATAAGGACAAAGGTGTTTTGTGAGAACACACTCTGCCCTTATTTACGGGATATGCTTATAAATTTATACGAAAGGATTGATTGGCTATGTTGTTTCGAACCTTGTTGGGGATGAGATGGGGCGATTTATCGGATGATGTTCGGCAAATGCTGTTGGAACGCGCTGACCTCGATACGTTTAACGGGGCTGACGGCGAACGATACAGTCAAGGGACCCTTCATTTCCGCAATACCCTAATGGGGGTTCAGGCTGCCATCGGAATGGACCGTTTTTCCGGAGAAATGGAAAACAACGGAGTTTTCATTGACGATGACGCCGTTCTTTTTCGCATATAAATTAGTTAAATAAGAATACTTTGCACAATCCGATGATGATGAGTGCAAGGACGATCACGACACTGATAACCCGAGTCTTGGTAAAGATCTTCGGGTTATTTTGTATATTTTTTGGCGGGACCGGTGCCGGTACTTCCTGCTTGGTGCCGCAAATGGGGCACATGAGGACGCCGTCACGAAGTTCTGTTCCGCAGGTTGGGCAAATCATGGTATCAACTCCTATTCTCTCTTTACTATAGATGTCTCCATTCTCTATGTCAAGAAGTTATATTTTAATAATATAAACGGTATATATAATAACTTGCACAACCCGGTCGATGGGGATATACTTTTAATTATTTAGAACAAAATATTGTAAGAAAGAAGGAGAATAGCGGTTTGAAACGAAAAATTGGTTTGAGTACACAGATTTTGATTGGGTTGGCCATTGGGGCCTTAGTCGGATATTTGTTCCCTGATTTTGGAGACAAGCTGAAGCCTGTTGGCGACGCTTTTTTACGGATGATTAAGATGATTGTCGTCCCCCTTATTTTCAGTACCCTCGTCATGGGGATTGCCGGCACGGGTGATTTTAAGAAGCTCGGACGCCTTGGGGGCAAGGCCATCATTTGGTTTGAGTTTGCGACGACCATTGCCCTGGCCATCGGCCTGTTGGTCATGAATTTAGCAGAGCCCGGTGTGGGCGTTACCTTGTCGGCTTCGGCAGCTAATGCGTCTCATGCGGCAGCGGCCAGTCAGCACAGCGTCGACCTCGTCGATTATGCCGTTCATATCGTGCCCAGTAATATCATCGATGCCATGGCTCGTCAGGATATGCTGCAAATCATTTTCTTCGCCTGCTTCTTTGGCGTCGCCGTTGCTCATATCGGTGAAAAAGGTGAGCTGATCGTCGATTTTTGTCAGAGCGTGGCCGAAGCGATGTTCAAGGTAACGGCCTATGTCATGCACTTTGCGCCCCTCGGCGTTTTTGCCATGATTGCCTACACTGTCGGGAGTTACGGCATTGCCATGCTCATTCCTTTGGGCGAACTCATCGTGGCGGTAGCCGGCGCGACGACCTTATTTATCTGTATCGTGGCCCTCATCGCTAGTGCTTTTACGCGAATCAATTTTTTCTGCGTCATCCACGCTTTGAAAGACATCCTCTTCTTGGCCTTTTCGACGGCCAGCAGTGAAGCCGCTCTTCCCGGTGCTATGAAGCGGTTGGAAGCCCTGGGGGTTCCTAAGCCGATCGTTACCTTTGTCATGCCGACGGGATATTCCTTCAACCTCGACGGTTCGACGCTGTACAGTTCGGCGGGCATCTTGTTTATCGCCCAGCTCTATGGCATTCAAATGCCAATTGAACAGCAGCTCTTGGTCATGGTCACGCTCATGCTGTCGACGAAAGGGATTGCCGGCGTTCCCGGTGCCGGCATCATCGTCGTCGCTGCCACGGCTGCGGCCTTCAACCTCCCGACGGAAGGCGTCGCCATTTTGCTCGGCATCGACCGTATCTTGGACATGATCCGTACAATCTGCAACGTCTGCGGCAACTGCATGGCGACGGTCGTCGTTGCCTTTTGGGAAAAGGATTTGACCAAGGCTGATTTCTATAAAAATTATCGTGCGTTTCTAGAGGACAAAGAAGCCTAAACTTGCCGAGAGTTTCAATAGCAATACTAGACTAAATCTGTTATAATAATGGGGTAAACAAGTGATCCGTAAGGCATGTCTGACGGAAAACTTCATCGATGAGCCTCCGTGCTCTTCTGCAAAGGACTGTCTGCGCAGGCGAGGCGAAAGCACATAGTGATTATCCTAAGGTTCTGTGCTTTCACACAGAACCTTTTTTGTTTATTAAGGAGGAGACCTTATGGAAACGCGAGTCGCTTTAATCGGTATTATTGTCGGCAACCGCAATGAATCAACGAAATTGAATGAAATTTTGCATGAATACGGCCAGTACGTTATCGGCCGCATGGGCGTCCCCTACAAGGATAAAGACATCAACGTCATCAGCATCATCGTCGATGCCCCCCAAGACGTCATCAGCGCCATGTCGGGCAAGATCGGCATGATTCCGGAAGTCAGCACCAAGACGATTTATCCGCCTCTGCCGCAGTAGGAGGGACGTATGCTGAAAATTGCAATTTACGGTAAGGGCGGTATCGGCAAGTCGACCATGACCAGTAACTTGGCTGCTGCCTTTGCCTATTTGGGGAAGCGGGTCATTCAGATCGGCTGTGACCCCAAGGCCGATTCGACGTTCAATCTCCTCGGCGGCGAACCCTTGTTGCCGGTCATGAATTACCTTCGGGAGCACGACGAAGATCCCGAGTCGATTGAAGATATTTCCCGCATCGGCTACGGCGGCATCCTCTGTATTGAAACGGGGGGACCGACGCCGGGGCTGGGCTGTGCCGGCCGAGGCATCATCGCCACTTTTTCCCTCCTCGAAGATTTGGGCCTCTTTGAAACGTATAAGCCCGACGTCGTCTTGTATGACGTCTTAGGCGACGTCGTCTGCGGCGGTTTTGCGGCCCCCATTCGCGAAGGCTATGCGGAAAAGGTCCTCATCGTCACGTCCGGTGAAAAGATGGCCCTCTATGCGGCCAACAACATCAATACGGCAGTCACCAACTTTGCCGACCGCAGTTATGCCAAGGTGGAAGGAATCATCTTCAATCGCCGCAATATTCCCGATGAAGATGCCAAGGTTCGTGCCTTTGCCGAAAAGGCGGGTCTCACCATCGTCGGTGATATTCCTCGAAGCGACGATATCAACCGTTATGAAGAATTGGGTCAGACCGTTATCGAAGGCAATCCGGACCTTCCCATCAGCAAGACCTTCCTCGATTTGGCTCGAAAATTATTAGAAGACAAGGATTGATTATGACAGAAAGAAAACCTTTTGCCATTACGGTGCAGGACTTGGTCACCCGCGGTCGGAATGATATTCCGGCAGAGCTGATCACGTCGACGCACCTCATCTATAATTCGCCGGCAGCGCTGGCCTTTAACTCGCCCGGTGCCCAAGGCTTCGGTGTAAAGCGGGCGGGACTCTCGATTCCCGGCTCGGTCATGATTCTCATCGGCCCCGGCTGCTGCGGACGCAATACGACGATCCTCAGTGAAATGGGTGGCTACAGCGACCGATTTTTCTTCTACATCATGGATGAAACGGACATCGTAACCGGTCGTCATCTGAAGAAAATGCCCCAGGCCGTCTGTGAAGTCGTCGACAGCCTGCCGGAAAAGCCGTCGGTCGTCATGGTTTGCATGACCTGTGTCGACGCCTTATTGGGAACCGATATGGAACGGGTCTGCCGCAAGGCGGAACAGGCTGCGGGACTGCCCGTCGTGCCCTGTTATATGTACGCTTTGACCCGGGAAGGGCGCAAGCCGCCTATGGTCGATGTCAGACGGGCCATTTATTCCCTCTTGGAAAAGGAACCCCGTCAGCGACGGACGGTCAACCTCTTGGGCTATTTTTCGCCCTTACAGGATGACTGCGAGTTCTACGATATCTTAAAGGCCATCGGATTTAACCAAATCAATGAAATTTCCCGCTGTGCCGACTTTGCCGCCTATAAGGCTATGGCTCGGGCCAATGTAAACTTTGTCCTCAATCCCGAATCGCGGCTGGCCGCTCAGGATTTGGAGCAGCGCCTGGGCATTCCCAGCATCGAATTGACCCGTCTCTATCAGGTCAGCCAGATTCACAACCAGTATCAGGCCCTGGCTAAAGCCCTGGATGTGACCATTGATGACGAACCTTGGCTGGAACAGGCACGGGCCGTCGTCCATCGGATGCAGGAAAATTACAGCGGTACGACCGTTGCCATCGGCGAGATGCAGAACGGCAACGCCTATGAAATGGCCCTGGCTCTGACGCGATACGGCTTCGTCGTCCGCGAAATCTATGCCAACCTCGGACCCGATGATTTCGTTTACCTCCGCCATTTGGCTGAACTGAGTCCGGAAACAAAGGTGTACTCCAACTTATCGCCGTCCATGCTGTATTACGAAGGCGATGATGTGTCCATCGATGTGACCATCGGCAAGGATGCTGCATACTATCACGAACAGGCTGCCCACCTTCATTGGGACGAGGATATTCAGCCCTTCGGCTATGCCGGGGTCGTTTCCCTGCTGAACCGTTTGGAAGAAGTCCTCTTGGAAAGGAAGAAACGATGAGAGGTTTATGGAAATATATATCGCCCTTTGCGCCGGATCAGTCCGGAGCGGCAGCTGTTCTCTACGGGTTAAACGGTATCGTCGTCATCTGTGACGCCGGCGGCTGTGCCGGCAACATCTGTGGCTTTGACGAACCGCGCTGGTTCAGCGGCCGAAAGAGTGCCGTATTCAGCGCCGGCCTGCGCGACATGGACGCCATTCTCGGCCGGGATGACCGACTCGTTGAAAAACTCTGCGATGCTGCCGAAACGATCGATGCCTCCTTTGCGGCCATCGTCGGCACGCCGGTGCCGGCCGTCATCGGAACGGACTATAAGGCGTTGAAGCGGATGGCAGAAAAGAAAATCAATCTGCCGGTCATCACCATCGATACGACGGGCATGGATTATTACGATAAGGGCATTGAACATGCCTACGAGGCCTTGTTCCCGCCCTTTGCCGATAAGAGCCTGAAACCGGAGGCCGATACGGTCGGCATCCTCGGCGCCGTCCCCTTAGAGCTCATGCATCCCGGCGATATCGAATGGATCAGTCAGAGTCTGGCTGAAGAAGGCTGGAAGCAGATTTTATTGTTCGACGAAATTGATGATTATAAGAATGCCGGCAAGGCGACCCTCAATATGGTCGTATCGCCGGCAGGCCTTAAGGCGGCGCAGTACTTGAAGGAAACCTTCGGCACGCCTTATGAGCTCCATTATTTCGGCCTCGATGCCGTCGTCGACTTCGACGATAATTTATTCGCCGGAAAGAATGTTTTGGTCATCCATCAGCAGGCGGCGGCCTCTTCGATGGCGGCCATGGCCGAAGAAGCCGGAGCCGCTCGGGTGACGACGGCGTCGTGGTTTATGGATAAGCCTGAGGCGCGGTATGAAAATCACGTCGTCTTGAAAGAAGAAGACGATTTGCGCGACCTTGCCGACAATGACAATTTTGACCTCATCCTCGGCGACTTGTACTATCGCCGGGCTCTGCCGAACTTCCACGGCCAATACGTAGATTTTCCGCATTTTGCCGTATCCGGGAGGGGATAAGATGAGGAGCGAACGGATCTGTGTCTTCGGCATCGTCCAAGGCGTCGGCTTTCGGCCTTTTGTCAGCCGCATTGCCGATGCCAATGGGATTTTCGGTTCGGTCTGCAATAAGGGCTCTTATGTGGAAATCATTGCTCAAGGTGATGATGCGCAGCTGACCGCTTTTCATGAAGACCTGGAAAAGAAGGCGCCTGAGCGCTCGTCGATCTTGAAGGTCGTTACGACGGCCGTCGAGATTCCGGCCTATGATGATTTTTCGATTATCGAGAGCTCTAGGGAAAAGGGCGATATTTTCGTGTCGCCGGACATTGCCATCTGCAAGGCCTGTCAGAAAGAGCTCTTTGACAAGAACGACCGCCGCTATCTCCATCCCTTTATCAACTGCACGGCCTGCGGGCCGCGGCTGACGATTCTCGACTCCATGCCCTATGACAGGGAGCGGACGAGTATGGGGGAATTTCCCATGTGCCCGGCGTGCGAGTACGAATATACTCACGCTGAAACGCGGCGCTACGATGCCCAGCCCGTCTGCTGCAACGACTGCGGACCCGAAGTTTACCTTCTCGACCGTGGAGAGCGAGGACGGGATGCCATTACGGCGATCCGGAAAGCCATCGTCGATGGGAAAATCGTCGCCATCAAGGGCATCGGCGGTTTTCACCTCTGCTGCGACGCTCGCAATGAAAAGGCCGTCAGTGCTCTTCGCAAACGCAAAGGTCGGCCGGTGAAGCCCTTTGCCGTCATGATGAAGGACGTCGACGCCGTTCGCCGGGAATGCCTCATTCCCGATGGGGCAGAAGATGTTCTCGACGGTCATCAAAAGCCGATTATCCTGCTGCCGAAGCGGGACAACCAGACTTTGGCGCCGTCCGTTGCGCCGGGCAATCCGTCCATCGGGGTCATGCTGCCCTATACGCCGCTTCATCTCTTGCTCTTTACTTACGATGACGGACTGGAAATCCCTGACAGCTTGGTCATGACCAGTGCCAATGAATCCGGTGCGCCCATCTGCCATAACGATGAAGAAGCGCGGCAGGAACTTTCCGGACTGGCCGACCTCGTCTTGTCCCACAACCGACGAATCCGCCTGCGGGCTGACGACTCGGTCATGGACTGGTACGACGGCAGGCCCTATATGATACGCCGTTCGCGGGGGTATGCGCCGCTGCCCTTCTTTTATGGGAACGGGCAGGGAAAAGACATACTGGCCATCGGCGGTGAGCTCAAAAATTGCTTTTGCATTGGCCGTAATAATTTATTTTACCCGTCGCCTTATATCGGCGACATGAGCGATATACGCACCGTTCAGGCCCTGCGTGAATCGGTCGAGCGCATGGCGTCTTTATTGGAAGCTTCGCCGTCGGTCGTGGCCTGTGATCTCCATCCGGCTTACAATACGGCGGCCGTGGCCCGTGAGTTGGGCCTTCCCGTCGTGACCGTTCAGCACCACTACGCTCATATCCTGTCCTGTATGGCCGAAAATGACTGTGAACAGCCCGTCATCGGCGTTTCCTTTGACGGGACGGGTTACGGCAGCGACGGGACGATTTGGGGCGGCGAAATCCTTATCAGCAGCCTTCAAGGGTTTGAACGTGCCGCTTCCATCGAGCCTTTTTGGCAGCGCGGCGGTGACGTGTCGGCTAAAGAGGGCTGGCGCATTGCCGTCAGCTTGATTGATGGACTGTGGTCGGATCGCCAGCGTGTGGCGTCTATCGTCGAGACTCTAAAACTTTGTGAGTCTAACGAATTGGCGGCTCAATTTTTCTTGGCCGATCAACAGATCAACAGCGTCATCTCGACCAGTGCCGGCCGCCTCTTTGATGGTGTCAGTGCCATCTTGGGCCTTTGCCGGTCGTCGACCTTTGAAGGCCAGGCGGCCATGACGCTGCAGTTTGCAGCTGAACGCTGGGAAAGGGTTTACGGGGCGATGGAAGTCGTACCTGTTGAGCCCATTGAAGGCGACGGACGATGGCTGCTGCCGACGTCGGCGCTGGTCAAAGACCTCGTCGAAAGCCGCCTTGCCGGCGAAGATCCCGATAAATTGGCCTACGAATTTCACTGCCGATTGGCCGGTATGGCTGTCGGCATCTGCGAAAAAGTTCGCAGCCGGACGGGCCTTGAGACGGTTGCCCTAAGCGGCGGCGTCTTTCAGAATCACCTGCTGTTACGACTTTGTGATGAGGCCCTGCAGCAGCGAGGCTTTACGGTCTTACGGCACAGCCTGGTGCCGCCCAATGACGGCGGCATTGCCTTGGGACAGGCGATATATGCGATGTACCATGAAAATGTTTAGATATATGAAGGAGGGGTTATCATGTGTGTAGGTTTACCCGCACGTGTTATGAAAATTCAAAATGGAATGGCGCTCGTCGATGCGTCCGGCGCGAAACGGGAAGTATCGGCTGCTTTGATCGATGAATTGGATCCCGGCGATTACGTCATGGTCCACGCCGGTATGGCCATTGCCAAGATTACGGACAACGATGCCGACGAAACCGATGACATTCTGGAGGACTTGGATTGATGGCAGAAGGGAAGAAGCGGACGGCCCTGGATATCATTCAGAATTACGACGGGCCGAAAATCCGCATCATGGAAGTCTGCGGGACGCATACCCACGAAATCTTCCGCCTCGGCATCCGGCAGATTTTGCCGAAGCAGGTCGACGTCATTTCCGGACCGGGCTGCCCGGTCTGCGTTACGCCCGTCGGCTATATCGATCAGGCCCTGTGGCTGGCTCTCGAAAAAGGGGTTACGGTCTGCACCTTTGGTGACTTGGTCCGCGTTCCCGGCACCTCGATGAGCTTGGCCGACGCCCGCAGTAAAGGCGCTCACGTTGAAATTGTTTATTCGCCCATTGATGCCTATGAATACGCCAAGGCTCACCGTGACGAAGAAGTCGTATTCTTAGCTGTCGGCTTTGAAACGACGACACCTCCGTCGTGCCTGGCCGTTAAGCAGGCTATGGCTGACGGCTTGACCAATTTCTCCTTGCTGACGGCCAATAAGACCATGCCCATGGCCTATGAAGCCATGAAGGGCAGTGCCGATGCCTTCCTCTATCCCGGTCACGTCGATGCCGTCATGGGTACTAAGGCCGGCGAAGCCATGGTGAAGGAGGGGATGTCCGGCGTCGTTGCCGGCTTTACAGCCAAGGAACTGCTCACGGCCTTTGCCGTCATCTTGGCCAAGTTCCCGCAGGGGAAGCCTTTCTTTAAAAACTGCTATCCCCGCGTCGTTACAGAAGAGGGGAGCCGCTCGGCCCAAGCCTTGATGGCTGAATATATGGAACCCTGCGATTCGGAATGGCGCGGCTTAGGCGTCATCCCCCAGTCGGGCTTGCAGCTGCGGGAGAAATTTTCTGCCTGCGACGCCCGCAAGAAGTACGGCATTCCAAAGATGGACGGCAAAGCCAATCCGGGCTGCCGCTGCGGCGACATCCTGAAGGGCCAGTGCAAGCCGCCGGAATGCCCCTTGTTTGGAAAATTATGTACGCCGGAACACCCGGTCGGCGCCTGCATGGTGTCCCACGAAGGTGCCTGCTCGGCCTATTATTTATATGGAGGAAATGCCCATGAGTGATCTTATTACCTTAGCACACGGTGCCGGCGGCAAGCAGACGGCGGAACTCATTGACCGCGTCTTTAAAGCTCATTTTTCAAATCCCCAGTTCACCGGGGACGATGCGGCTGTTTTGCCCATTGGCGGAACGAATCTGGCTTTTACGACGGACGGCTTCATCGTGTCGCCGCCTGAATTTCCCGGCGGCAATATCGGTAAACTCAGTATCTGCGGGACGGTCAACGACTTATCCTGCATGGGGGCGAAACCTCTTTACTTATCGTGTGCCTTCGTCATTGAAGAAGGCTTCCCCATGGAAAAAGTCGAAGCCTACGCCAAGGCTATGGCTGAAACGGCTGCTGAAGCCGGCGTCCGCATCGTTGCCGGTGACACTAAGGTTGCCGGTAAGGGCCAGGTCGACCACCTCTTTATTACGACGACCGGCATCGGTCAAATCATGGACGGTGTCCAAACTTCGGGGACCTTGGCAAAACCGGGCGATGCCATCATCGTCAGCGGCGACGTCGGCCGCCACGGCTGCACGATTCTCCTCGAACGGAACCAGTTCGGCATCGATGCCGATGTGACCAGTGACTGCGCTCCTCTTTGGGGAACGGTCGAAAGCATGCTCAACACGACCAAGGACATCCACGTCATCCGCGATGCCACGCGCGGCGGCGTCGGCACCGTTCTTTATGAAATCGCCGCTCAGAGTAAGGTCGGCATTCATTTGGACAGCCAGGCCATCCCTGTCGATCCGGCTGTACGCGGCGTCTGCGGCATGTTGGGCTTGGAACCGTTGTATCTGGCCTGCGAAGGCCGTTTGGTCATCTTCGCCCCGCGGGATGTGGCCGACGATCTCGTCGCCGTCCTGCGTAAGGGAAAATATTCGCAAAATGCAGCCATTATCGGTGAAGTTACGGCCGACCAGCCGGGCCGCGTCGTCATGCGCACAGAAATCGGCGCCGAAACGCTGCTGCCGCCGCCGGGCGGTGAATTGCTGCCCCGCATTTGTTAAGATGGAGGTACGGGAATGATATACGAAAATGAAGCGAATCCGCCCCAGGCGCGGCGGTATAACCATGTAACGCCCGATGGGGCAAATATTGCCATTGGCAAGGCGTCCTTCCCAAAGCCCTTCTATATCGGCCTGCAGTACGCTTCGCCGGCCCGAGGCCATTGGACGATTGCTCATTCGCCGATGCTCATTCCCGGCTGCCATGAAATCTACGTCTGCTGTGCCTGCTGCCTCCACGGCGTCGTCTTGTCGGCCGATGAAGTGCCTGAAGGGGCCGGCCGCTTCTCCATGGTTACCCTGACCAATGAAAATTTGATCAAGGGAAACTTAGAAGAAATGATGATCGACGGCATTGCCCATATCATCGACGAACTGCCGGAGCGGCCGAAGTGCGTCGAAGGCTTTACGAGCTGCATGCAGCATTTCCTGCACATCGACCTCAACGTCGTTTACGGGACCCTTCGCGAGCGCTACCCTGATATCGACTTCATCGACGGATATATGATACCGACCCTGCAGCGCCGCTATTCGCCGGACGTCCTCGGTCGCCGTCAGCTCATGAGGGCCGTGCAGCCCTTGCCGCGAAAGAAGGCCGTCAATTACGTCGTCAATTATTATCCCGTCGATGAGGATAATGAATTATCGAAGATGCTTCGCGACGGCGGTTACGATATTCACGATTTTGCCGACTGCCAGACGTACGAGCAGTATAAGGCCATGGGCGAGTCGGAAGCCAATATTTATTTTCTGGAAAACTCTGAAACGGCGGTCAAGGATATGAAGCGGCGCCTGAAACAAGAGGCCCTCTATCTGACTTATTCCTATGACTACGCTGTCTTGCGGAAGAATTTGCAGACCGCAGCCGACGCCTTCGGCCTTGCCATGCCCGACTGCGACGCTTATGAACAGGAAATCGAAGCCAAGGCGAAGGCCCTCCTCGAAGAAGTGGGCTCGACGCCCATTGCCATCGACTATACGGCGACGCCGCGTCCCTTGGGTCTGGCCAAGTTCCTCTTGACCCATGGCTTTAAGGTTTACGCCGTCTACCTCGATACGATTTTACCGGGGGAAAAGGAGGCCTTTGAGTTCTTGCAGAAGGAATATCCGGACCTCGAACTGCGGTCGGCTATGCACTTTAAGCGAGGCCTTCTGCCGCGGGATGATAGTAAAAAGTTTGGCAAGGTCTTGGCCATCGGTCAGATGGCAGCTTATTTTACGGATACGAAGTATTTCGTCAACCTCATCGAAAACAGCGGCCTCTACGGCTACGTCGGCCTTTCAAAAATCCTCGACTGGATCGGCGAATCGAATGCTGCAGAAAATCCCAAGATGCGGGAAATCATTCAGATAAAAGCCTGGGGGTGTCACGGTTGAAACAAGCACAGCGAGTCTTATCGACGTATGCCGTCGACATGTTCGGCATCGCGTCGTCGCTCTATGAATTAGGCGGCCTCATCGTCATGCACGATGCATCGGGCTGCAACTCGACGTACGATACGCATGATGAACCGCGGTCCTACGATACGCAGAGCATGGTCTATATTTCCGGCCTCAATGAAATCGATACCATTCAGGGCAATGACCAGCGGCTCATCGACGACATTGCCGAAGCTGCCGAAGCGGCACAACCTTATTTCATCGCCATCGGCGGCAGTCCCATGCCAAACGCTATCGGGACCGACTTTAAGGCCATCCAGCGCTTAGTTGCGGACCGGACCGGCCTTCCGACCTTAGGCTTTCGCACCGACGGCATCCACAGTTATTTGCCCGGTGCCGGCGGTGCCTATGTCTGGCTGGCCAAGCAGTTTGTCAAACCGGCTTCGAAAAAGCCCGAGCTTCCGGCGAAACGAGTCAACATCTTGGGCTTGACGCCCCTCGATTTTTCCGTCGTCGGCAATGCTACGACGCTGAAACAGATCGTGACTGACGCCGGCTTTACCATTCAGAGTTCGTGGTCCATGGGCGATACCCTGGCCGGCCTTTCGACAGCGGCGGATGCCGATGTCAATGTTGTCGTCTCGTCGACGGCCTTTTACCTGGCCCAGTACCTTCGCGATACCTATGGGATTCCTTACGTCGTCGGCATTCCCATGGGCGAAAAGGGGACGGCTGATTGGCTCGAAGCCCTGCGGAAGGGCGATTCTTCTTATGTGACCGGCCTTACGGGTGACGAAGAATACGTCAAGGCTCAGTACGCCTTGGCCGACCTTAATGCCTGGAAGACAGAACAGGCTTACGACGACACGCCTTGTGACGTGCTGGTCATCGGAGAACCGGTCTACCTCCAGTCGATGAAGGCCTTCCTTGAAAAGGAAATGGGCGTTGAAAAAGTTCGCCTGCTCTGCCCCTTGTCGGATGCCCCGCAGTGGCTCTTGAAGAACATGGAAGTGGCCAGCGTCGAAGCCGTCATCCGCCAGGAATGCCGCAAGGCGCGAAGGGTCATTGCCGATCCGATTTACGCAAGGCTGCTGCCGGATGAGCTCGATAAATTTATTTCCATGCCTCATGAAGCCTATTCCGGCCGTCACTATCACGACGATATGCCCATTTTTGTCGGCCCGTCGTTTACGGCGTGGATGAAAGATAAACTGAAATAAGAAGGAGACTGACTATGCGGAAATTTGCCATTTATGGAAAGGGCGGCATCGGGAAATCGACGACGACGGCTAACGTGTCGGCGGCCTTGGCATCTATTGGAAAAAAAGTCGTCCAAATCGGCTGCGACCCGAAAGCCGACTCGACCTTGAATCTGCTCCACGGCGAACCGGTCATGCCGGTCATGGATTATTACCGCCAATATACGGAAGGCCCCGACTTCGACCATATCGGAAAAGAAGGCTACGGCGGCGTCTTCTGCATCGAAACGGGCGGACCGACGCCGGGCCTTGGATGCGCCGGAAGGGGCATCATCGCTACCTTTGACCTCATCGACGAATTGGAAGTCTTTGAAAAACTTTCGCCGGACGTCGTCATGTATGACGTCTTGGGCGACGTCGTCTGCGGCGGCTTTTCGGCGCCGATCCGCGACGGCTATGCCGATGAAATCTTCATCGTCACGTCGGGGGAAAAGATGGCCCTCTATGCGGCGGCCAATATCTTTAAAGCCGTAGAAAACTTTAAGAGCCGCGGTTATGCTCAGGTAAAAGGACTTATTCTCAATCGCCGCAACGTCGACGATGAATATGAAACGGTCAAGGCTTTTGCCGATGAACACGGTCTGCCCATCGTGGCCGACATTCCCCGCAGCAAGGAAATCCAGTTTTATGAAAACAAGGGAATGACCGTCGTCGAAGGCGATCCCGAGCTGCCCGTAAGCCGAATCTACCGCGATTTGGCTCAGCGGCTGCTGGAAGTATAGAAGGGAAGTAAGGGCTATGGGAATGAATGATACGCCGTCAGGCGAACGTGTCCATATCGGATTTTTCGGTCGCCGCAATGCCGGGAAATCAAGTGTCGTAAACGCCGTTACCGGCCAGAATCTATCTATCGTATCGGACACCAAGGGGACGACGACGGACCCCGTTTACAAGGCCATGGAGCTCCTGCCCCTGGGCCCGGTGGTCATCATCGATACGCCGGGCATCGACGACGTCGGTGCCCTCGGTGAAGAACGGGTGCGCCGGACGAAGCAGGTCCTCAATAAAACCGATATTGCTGTCGTCATCGTCGACGGGACGGAAGGCTTGGCTCCGGCTGATGAAGACGTATTGGCCCTCATTCGGAGCAAGGGCCTGCCTTATCTTATCGTCTATAATAAGGCCGACCTGGTGAAGAATACGGCTGAGGCCGATGATCATACAATTCATGTCAGCGCCTTGACCGGCGACGGCATTTACGAATTGAAGGAAAAACTGGCCCGGTTGAAGCCGGCTGACGCCGAGGCTCCCATCGTCAGCGACCTCATTCACAGCGGTGACATGGTCGTTCTCGTCGTGCCCATCGATTCGGCAGCGCCTAAGGGACGTCTCATCCTGCCGCAGCAGCAGACGATTCGGGAAATCCTCGACAGCAACAGTGCGGCCATCGTCGTCAAGGAAGATGAACTGCCCCATACCTTGTCCTGTTTTACGAAGAAGCCGTCGTTGGTCATTACGGACAGTCAGGTCTTTGGACGGGTCTCGGCTGATACGCCGGACGATATCCGCCTGACGTCCTTTTCGATTTTAATGGCTCGCCATAAGGGCCTCTTGGAATCGGCTGTCCGCGGCGTCACCGCCGTCGATAAGCTGAAAGATGGAGATACGGTCCTCATTGCCGAAGGCTGTACACACCATCGCCAATGCGACGACATCGGTACGGTAAAGATTCCTCGCTGGTTGAAGGAGTATACGGGTAAAGATATATCTATTGAAACGGCCAGCGGCCGCGATTTTCCTGAAGATTTGTCGCCCTATGCCATGGTCATTCACTGCGGCGGCTGCATGCTCAACGGTCGGGAAGTCGGGTACCGCATGAAAACGGCTGCCGATCAGGCTGTTCCCATTACCAACTATGGCATTGCCATTGCCTATATGAAGGGAATCCTGCGGCGGAGTCTGAGTGTCTTCCCCGATTTACAGGAACTGCTGGCACATTAGGCGAGCAAGACGAAAAAAAGCAGCCCGTGAAGGCGGGCTGTGAGGTGGATTTATGGCAAACTTATCGCTTAAACTTGAACAAAAAACTAAATTGATGCAGGTCCAGCGCCTGACGATTCAGCTTTTGGCTCTCCACGGTCAGGAGTTGATGGACTTTCTCCAGGAACAGGTAACGGATAACCCTCTCCTCGACATCCGCTATCATGACGTCCGTGGAGCCGGTGATAAAAATGAAAAGCCCATCGACAATATTAAAAATCGCAGTGCATCCCTCGAATCGCAGCTCATGGCTCAGCTCCGCGTCGTGTCCGTGCCGCGGCCGATTCTCTTGGCGGCGGGACTGGTCATCGGTTCTCTCGATGAGAAAGGCTTTTTCCAAGGTGATTTGTCCTCCTTAGGTGACGGCTACGGCCTTTCGGAAGAGGATATGGAAAAAGGTCTGGCACTGGTCCAGACCTTTGATCCTCCGGGCATCGGAGCCCGGAATATTTGTGAAGTCCTGATTATCCAGACGCGGCGCCGCAGTGACGGGCCGCCCAAGACAGAAGAACTCTTGACTCGGTATTATGATGATTTCCTGCGGGGGAAGTGGTCGAAAATCCAGCAGGGGTTGGATTTATCGGATAAGGATTTGCGCGACATTCGGGATTTTTTGAAGACCTTGTCCCTTCAGCCGGCCGGCCAGATCGAGCAGGATGAAGTTTACATCCGCCCTGACGTCGAGATTTATCTTGAAGAGGGCGGGACATTAGCTTTCCGCTGGCTGGAAGAGCTTCCCGACGTCTATTTTCGCGATGATTTATACGCCGAGTATGGAGCCCAGAAAGATAAGAAGACCTTGGCTTATATCCGCAAAGCCCGGAGGGCTTTTAACGATCTGGCGTCGGCTTTGGCCTATCGCCGCCTGTCCATTGAACAGGTCATGAACTGTCTCTTGACCCGTCAGGAAGACTATTTTCTCCGCGGTCAACCCTTGGAGCCGCTGCGCCAAAAGGACATTGCCGAGGAAACGGGCCTTAGTACGGCGACGGTAAGCCGCGTCTGCCGCAACCGGTACGCCCTGTTTGGCGGTAAGGTATACGGGCTGCAGTCTTTTTTAGCTACGGCTTACAGCCGTCAGCGCGAGGAAGAGGACTTTGTTTCTGATAAGGCCATCATGAAGAAAATTCAGGCGCTTATCGCAAACGAGGACAAGGAGCATCCGTATTCGGATCAGGATGTAGCCGACTATTTTTCGGCCATCCATATTGCCATAGCCCGGCGGACGATTACGAAGTTCCGGCAAAAATTAAATATTCCCAACAGCAATATTCGGCGGCGCTGCCGATAAGGCCTACGGACGCATCTTATTGAAGATGGTCTGCCGCGATACGTTGAGCAATTTGGCTATATCCTTTTGGCTATAGCCTTTTTCTTGAAGCTCTTCGATGAGGATTTGCTGGATGGTCACCTCTAAATGCTTCATGTTGAGGGTCAAAGACGCCGTGTCGAGGAGGGCGTCTTTTTTATTTTGGTCGGCAATGTCGAAAAGGGCATCGTAGGACTTGTCGAGGGTGTCACCGAAGATGAAGTAGCGCAGGGCGACGCTGTGGAGCTCGCGGATGTTGCCCCACCAGTTGTGCTGGACGAGAACTTTTTTTAAGGCCGGGCTCAGGTGGCATTTTTGATGGCTTAAGGTTTCGACGAAGTGGGTGAATAAGTAGAGGATGTCGTCAGGCCGATCGTTTAAAGGCGGCAGATTGAGGCGCAGGGTGTTGATGCGGAAGTATAAGTCGCGGCGGAATTCGCCGGCTTCGACCGAGGCGATGAGGTCGGCGTTGCCGGCCGAGATGATGCGGATGTCGAGGGGGATGACGTAGTCTGAGCCGAGGCGCATGACCTGTTTCGTCTCCAAGACGCGCAGCAGTTTCGATTGGATGCTGGGGGCCATGCTGTTGATTTCGTCGAGGAAAATCGTTCCCTTGTGGGCCATTTCAAAGAGGCCGGCCTTGCCTTCTTTGCGGGCGCCCGTGAAGGAGCCGCTGACGTAGCCGAAGAGTTCGCTTTCGAGGAGGTCTGTCGTCAGGGCGGCGCAGTTGATGGCCACGAAGGGGCCGTTGCGGCGGTCGCTGGCGTTGTGGATGCTCTGAGCGAAGAGTTCTTTCCCTGTACCGCTTTCGCCTTGAATCAGGATGGGGGCGTTGTACTCTGCCATGGTGGCGGCCCGCTGAATGACTTTTTTCATGTTGCCGTCGACGGTCTTGATGTCGTCGAAGTGGTGGCTGGCGGTCATGCCGGTCTTGGTCAGCTTATAGCGGATATTTTTTTCCAGTCGCTGCAGCTCTGTGACGTCGCGGAGGGTCATGATGTAGTGGGAGCTGCTGTCCATGAGGAAGAAGTCGGAGTTGGCGATGAGGGTATAGGGCGGACGGCGGATGATCGTTTCGTGGAAGGACGGTTTGTTCCCTTCGACCCAGTCCGGGAAGATATCGCGGATATTTTTCGTCGTCGCCGATACGCCCAGGAAGTCGGCAGCCCTTTTGTTGAGATGGGAAATGGTACCGCCTGTGGAATAGAGGATGATGCCGTCCGTGACGTGGGATAAGATGGACGACATCATGGACAGCTGTTGATTGTCCTTTTCTTTGAATGACAGCAGTTCTTGGGCGTAGAGCAGGACCGACAGCATCGTCGATTCGCTGGGCTTGATGGGGTAAATCGGCATCGGACTGGGATTGGCGATTTGGGGCAGGAGGGGACAGCCGACGATGGCCGTGTCGGCCGTGACCGGTATCTGCCGCACCCGTTCGAGGAGTTCCAAGTGTGTCTTATCGAGGCTGTAGCGGGGGTAAAATACGATTTTCTCCGACAGCTCCGGCGGACAGGCTTCCTTGTTGAACATGAAGTTTTCATTGAGCAGCAAGTGGATTTTTTTGTAATTCGGGGCAATGGCCCGCAGGGCATAGAGGGCGTCGTTGGTCGAGCTGTACAGACAGAGGATGGGAATGGTGTCGATGGCCTTGGTCAGTATCTGGTGGGCGCCGCTGGTGGTGATGATGACCTTGGTTCCTTTTTCGACCAGGGCATGGGCTTGGGCGACGAGGTTGGGAAAGTCGATGATTTCGACGTCGATGATGAAGTGGTGTTGTTCTAATTTCTCCTTATATGTGTCTAAGATGGTGTGAACCATCTGCTGCATGGAAAGGTCGGAAATCAGGAAGGCAATTCTATCCATAAGTTTCTCCTTTATATTTCATTAAAAATTACCGAAAAGTTCTCCTTCTATCATAAAAAAATATGAAGAGAATGTAAAGTATGTAACGAATTTTTTACATATTTTTAATATCAATTAGCTTATCAATATGAAAAAATGGCTTAAATTCGATAATATCATAATTGGCATGATTATTTCATATATATTGTCGAACAGATAAATGAGCTGATTCAACGAATGAGGAGGTATGAATTATGAAAAAATTATTGTCCGGTGACGAAGCCATCGCCAGAGGCTTATATGAAGCCGGCGTTTCCTTTGCTTCGGCTTATCCCGGTACGCCGAGTACGGAAATCTTGGAAAACGTCTCGACTTATGATGGCATGTACTCTGAATGGGCACCGAATGAAAAGGTTGCTATGGAAGCGGCTATCGGCGCTTCTATGTCCGGTGTCCGCTCCTTCGCCGCCATGAAGATGGTCGGTGTCAACGTAGCAGCTGACCCGCTGTTTACGTTCTCCTACTTAGGCATGAACGGCGGTTTTGCCTTCGTATCGGCTGACGATCCGGGCATGCATTCGTCCCAGAATGAACAGGACAACCGCAACTATGCTAAATTCGCTAAAATCGCCATGTTTGAACCGTCGGACTCCCAGGAATGCATCGACATGACCAAAGAAGCGTACCGCGTCAGCGAAAAGTACGGCGTTCCCATGATGATCCGCATGACGACTCGTGTCTGTCATTCGAAGAGCCTCGTTGAAGAAAGTGATCGTGTAGAGGTTCCGGCCGTTCCCTATAAGAAACAGCGCGAAAAGATGGATGCTGTACCGGCTATTTCCAAACAGCGCCGCTACGTCGTCGAAGAACGGGAACAGAAACTGAAAGAATACGCTGAAGAATGTCCTTTTAACGTCGTCGAAATGCACGATACGAAGATCGGCATCATCTCTGCCGGCTCGGCCTATATGTATGCCAAAGACGCTTTAGGCGACAAGGCTTCTTACTTGAAACTCGGCTTTACCTACCCCTTGCCGATGAAGAAAATCAAAGCCTTTGCCGATTCCGTCGATGAACTGTACGTCGTCGAAGAACTCGATCCCTTCATGGAAGAACAGATCCGCCAGGCCGGCATTGCCTGTCATGGCAAGGATGTCATCCCCAAGATCGACGAACTCAACCCGAATATCGTTGCTGAAGGCATTTTGAAAGAAAAGGCAGAAGGCTTCGACGTTCCCGATACCTTGTTCGTTCCTCGTCCGCCGGCTCTCTGCGCAGGCTGTCCGCACCGCGGCTTCTTCTACGAACTGGGCAAACGGAAAGATACGGTCATGATCGGCGATATCGGCTGTTACGCCTTAGGCGGCGCGGCTCCTCTCAATGCGAAAGACCTGGCGGTCTGCATGGGCAGTGCCTTCTCCGTCGGCCACGGATTCAGCCACGGCTTTGAACTGAGTGATCAGAAGAAACGCGTCGTCGGCTGTATGGGCGACTCGACCTTCTTCCACACGGGCATCAACTCCCTGACCGAAGTTGCCTACAACGGCTCCAACACGATCTGCGTCATCTTGGATAACCGCATCACCGGCATGACGGGCCATCAGGAAAATCCGGGCACGGGCTACAATATCAAAGGCGAACCGGCTACCCTCATCGATATCGAAACGGTCGTCAAAGCCTTGGGTATTAAGAATGTCCGCACCGTCAATCCGCTGGACCTCAAAGTCATGAAAGAAACCCTCGACTGGGCGTATGCAATCGAAGATGAACCGTCGGTCATCATCACCAAGTGGCCCTGCGTCCTCAAGAAGTTCTCCAAAGAAGATAAAGAAGAATTCGACCTCGATATGACACCGTGCGCCGTAGATACGGAAGTCTGCATCGGCTGTAAGAAGTGCTTGTCGACAGGCTGCCCGGCTCTGCGCTTCGACAATGAAGCGAAGAAATCCGGTATTTCTGAAACGGACTGCGTCGGCTGTACGGTCTGCATGCAGGTCTGCCCGGTTCATGCCATTTACAAGAAGGGGGATAAATAATATGTCAGACGTAAAGAGCGTACTCTTCGTCGGTGTCGGCGGTCAGGGTACTATATTAGCCAGTAAGATTTTAACCATCGGCCTCATTGAAAACGGTTACGATGTAAAAATGTCCGAAGTCCACGGCATGAGCCAGCGCGGCGGCAGCGTCAGCACGCAGGTCCGCTTCGGTAAAAAAGTTTATTCGCCGATCATCGGTGAAGGCTCGGCAGATATCCTCATTTCTTTCGAAGAAATGGAAGCGGCTCGCTATGCCAAGTTCCTCAAGAAAGACGGCAAGATGGTCGTCAATAAGATGCAGATTCCGTCCCTGCCTATCCTGTCCGGCGCCTGTTCGTATCCGGAAGGAATCTTAGAAGAATTACAAAAACGCGTACCGATTACCATTGTCGACGCAACGAAAATTGCGACGGACCTCGGGAATCCAAAAAGCGCCAACGTCGTCCTCTTAGGGTCTCTCATCGGATCCTTGGGACTGCATAATATCGATTGGAAGGCGATTATTGCCAAGGTAGTAAAACCTGCTTTTGTCGATATTAATTTAAAGGCTTTCGATGCCGGTATGGCCGCTGTATAATAGAGTGTGTGCTAGAGTAAAATGCCAGGCATGAAATGAAGTGCCTGGCATTTTTGGCACCCAAGGAGGAAGAAACACCATGCAACCTACGACAAAAGTACCAGAAGCACCATCTCTTCGTTCACGTTTATTCGGCAAATCCTATGAAATGTACGCACAGGCGGCGGGCATCACCGTCGACGAATGGAAAGCAGAAACGAAATTCAGCGGCATTGACCTCGGTTGGGTCATCCTGTGTGTCGGTATGTCTTTAGGGGCGGGAATCGTTTTTCTGCCCATCCAAGTCGGGTTATCCGGTTTGCTTATCTTTGCTCTCGTCGCTATCGTCGGTTATCCGATTGCCTATGCTCATCAGAAATTGTATTTGAACGTTTTGGCAGAAGCTCCTAAATGTGAGGATTTTGCAGGTATTATCTCCGGTTATTTGGGGAAAAATTGGGGTTTCTTCCTGGGTGCTCTATATTTCGTCTTTACGACGATTCTCCTCTTCTTGTATTCTACAGCGTTGACGAATGACAGTTCGTCCTTCTTAATGACTTTCGGCGTTACGGAATCGCCCCTGGTCGATAATATGTTTTATGGCGTGGCCCTCATTTCCTTCTTGGTCCTCATCGCGTCCCAAGGGGAAAAACTGCTCATGAAGATCTCGTCAGGCATGGTCTTTACCAAAGCCATGGTCATCGCGGCACTCGGCCTCATCATGATTTCCCACTGGGATCTGGCCAATATCCTGATTCCGCCCGATGCCTGGTACGTCATTAAAAACTTTATCATCATGCTGCCCTTCATCGCCATGTCGATTGAATTCTTCGTAGCCCTCGGTCCGGTGGTCATCTATTTCCGCTCAAAGACGGATAATAAGGTCGTCGCCCATTATCGAGCTATGAGGGTTTATAACAGGGCGTACTTATTCTTGGTCGGATTGGTCGTTTTCTACACCATTTCTTTTAATCTGGCTATCGATCATGACCAGGCTGTCGTCGCCTATACGGCCAATATTTCCGCCTTGGCCCTGGCTGCGCAGAATATGGACGGCGCCTTGATCAAGGTCTTGAATCTGATTTTGAACATCTTCGCAGTGGTTACGGCTTTCTTTGCCATGTTCCTCAGCTTCCGCGATGCCTGTACGGGAATCGTTTTGAATCTGTTGAACCGGTTCATGAATGCCGATGCCATTCCGAAAAGGGCGATTACCTATGCTACCAGCCTGTGCTGCATCATCCTCTGCTGGGGCGTCATCGTCCTCAATGTTCCAATCTTGAAATTCACCCCGATTTTAGGTGGGCTCATCGGCATCATCGCCTGTTTCCTGCCGACCTACCTCGTCATGAAGCTCGATATCTTTAAGAAATACCGCACGTGGCGGTTAGTTCCCATCGTGTTTATGGGGTTCATTCTCCTCATTTCCCCGCTCATTTCGTTATGGTAGACTTTTATTGTATAAAGGAGTGACTCTTATGGCTTCCCAAGAAATGTACCGTTTAGGTTCCCAAAGTTCGGTTATCCGCGAACTCTTTGCTTATGGTCAGGAACAGAGTAAAATCGTCGGTAAAGATAAAGTTTTTGACTTCAGTATCGGCAATCCTACCGTTCCGGCACCGTCCTGTATTAAAGAAGCGATTGAAGATATCCTGGCTACCCGCGAATCGGCTGCCATCCACGGCTATACAGCAGCGTCCGGTGATCTCAGCGTCCGCCAGGGACTGGCTGACTACATGAATCAGACCTATCAAGCCGGCGTCGAAGCGTCCCATTTCTACATGACCTGCGGCGCAGCCGCATCTTTGACGGTTACCTTAAAGGCCCTCGTCGAAGGCCCGGACGATGAAGTCATCGTCATTGCGCCCTTCTTCCCGGAATACTCGGTATTCATCGCTAATGCCGGGGCGAAAGCCGTCGTCGTTCCGCCTGATACGGAACACTTCCAGATTCCCATGGATGAACTTGAAAAGGCGATTACGCCGCATACACGAGCCATTATCGTCAATTCGCCGAACAACCCGTCAGGCGTCGTTTATTCGAAAGAAACCTTTGAAAAACTCAGCTCTTTATTGACTAAGAAATCGGCAGACATCGGCCATGCCATCTACCTCATTGCCGATGAACCGTACCGTGAAATCATCTATGACGGACTTCCCATTTTATACGTCCCTCATATCTATAAGAATACCATCGTCTGCTATTCCTACAGTAAATCCCTGAGCCTTCCCGGCGAACGTATCGGCTACATCCTCGTGCCGCCCAGCGCTGAAAAAGCGGCTGAAGTCTATACGGCTGTCTGCGGTGCCGGCCGGTCCATGGGTTTCGTCTGCGCACCGCATCTCTTCCAGGATGTCATTTTGAAATGCATGGGCCAGACGTCGGATATGAACGTCTATGATGAAAACCGTAAACTGTTATATAATGGACTTAAAGAAATGGGCTATGACTGTGTGTATCCCAGCGGCGCGTTTTATTTATTCGTCAAGTCGCCCGAGGCTGATGCCAAGGCTTTCTCCGACAAGGCTAAAGCTTTGAACCTCCTCATCGTACCGGCAGACAGCTTTGGCTGCCCGGGCTATGTACGGATTTCCTACTGTGTCGAAGCCGACATGATTAAGCGCTCCTTCCCGGCATTCCGGCAGCTCATCGCTCAATACCAAGAAAAGAGGTAACAGACTATGAACGTATACGACGAGTACAAAGCGAAATGCTGCAGTGCCGACCAGGCCGTCAAGCTGGTAAAAGACGGTGACTGGGTCGATTACAGCATGAGCTGTGCGTATCCGACGGCCCTCGACAAGGCCTTGGCCCGGCGCCGTGACGAATTACAGGACATCAAGGTGCGCAACGCCATTTCCTGCCATCCCGTCGCTATTTTGGAAGCCGATCCGGAGAACAAGACCTTTACGTACAACCTGTGGCACTGCTCCGGTGTCGACCGGCAGTATCTCGATGCCGGCCGGGCTTATCACGAACCGATGCTCTTCCGAGACTGCGGCTCCTACTACCGCCGGGGTTTTGCGCCGGTCAACGTGGCCATGATTACCGTATCGCCTATGGATAAGCAGGGCAATTTCTCCTTTGGCCTCACCAACGGCTGTCAGCAGGAAATGCTCGATGCAGCGGAACACATCATCGTCGAAGTCAATCCTAAGATGCCGACCGTCTTCGGCATGGGCAACGACCACATCCATATCTCGAACGTCGACGCCGTCATCGAAAGCGATGAACCGGTAGGCCTTGCCCCGAACCGCGAACCGGCAGAGATCGATAAGGAAATTGCCGGTAAAATCTTCCCCTATCTCCATGACGGCATTACCCTCCAGCTCGGTATCGGCGGCATGCCCAATGCCTTAGGCATCCTCATTGCCGAATCGGACTTAAAGGATCTCGGGATGCATACGGAACTCATGAGTGACGGCTATCTCAACCTCTATAAGGCCGGGAAGATCACCAATGATAAGAAACCCTTCCAGCGGGGCAAAGGTGTCTTCTCCATCTGCATGGGCTCGCAGGAGCTGTACGACTTCCTGGATCACAACCAGGACATCCTGTCAGCACCGATGTACTACGTCAACAACCCGGAAACGATTCGCCAGCTCGACGATTTCATTTCTATCAACAGTTGCATTGCCGTCGACCTCTACGGACAGGTCTGTTCCGAATCGGCCGGTACACGGCACATCAGCGGTACGGGCGGACAGCTCGACTTCGTCACCGGTGCTTATGCTGCCGAACACGGCAAGGCCTTCCTGGCCATGCAGTCCAGCCGCGTCGACCGCAAGGGCAAACGCCATTCCAACATCTTGCCGAAATTTACGGGCGGCGACATCATCACGACGCCCCGGACCCAGGCCCCGTACATCGTAACGGAGTACGGCGTGGCTAATCTGTCGGGCCTGGCCACGTGGCAGCGGGCCGAAGCCTTGATTGACATCGCCCATCCGGAAGTTCGGGAAGAATTGATTCAAGCCGCCGAAGAACAGCGTATTTGGCGGAGAAGCAACAAACGATAAAGTATGTAGCTTGCCTTGCAAGGGCATTTCTATAAGCGAAGAGTCTCTCATCATGCAGTGTGATGAGAGACTCTTTTTGTCTGCGTACTGCCTTAAATTTGTTATAATGTTGATAAAAATAATCTTTTATGCTACTATGCAGGTATAGTAAAACATGACTGAATCATCGATGAGAGAGGAGGTATTCAGCTTATGTTCAAAAAAATGACAGTACTGATCGTTGCTTTTTCTGTCCTCTTGGGCGGCTTTTGTATGGCCGATAAGGCAGGTCCCCTTCCGGTGAGTGAAGCCTCCCTTGGCGGAATTACACTAGGTAGTCCCATGAGTTATGTTAAAAGTATTTACGGGTCTCCGACGGAGCGGGGCTGGGTCCGGGCTCGTTTCACCAACGGGACGATTGCGAATCTCTATGGAAAGGGTTTTTACATCGTTGAATATCCCGATAAGTCTAAGGTATTAGAACTCTATGTAAATGCCCATAATGGGATTGCCACACCCATGGGGATTGCCGTGGGAGTTCCCAAATCGACCGTCGACAGACTGTATGGCAGTAGTACGTATTCGCAGGGCAAGTACTATTATTATACCCGGAATGCCATAGCCATTATAATCGTTTACGGAAACGACACCAATGGGGTCACGGTGGTTAAATCCATCAATATACAGCACCAGTCGTAACAGGCTCAATCATGACTGCCTATGTCGTTACCATGGGCAGTTTTTTTGCGTCGCATCGGGGCGATGAAACCCTGCCGGAGAATTGTGTTTATAATTAAACTGCAGGTGCTGTAAACATATTGATAGAATTATTTTTTTATGATACGATTCAGTTATATTGAGAAACAAACCGATAATAGAGGAGGAATTTTCTATCATGTTCAAAAAAGTGGCAGTTCTGGCATTTTCCCTTACTACCCTGCTGGCGAGCTCCTGTTTGGCTATTATGACCGGCCCCGTTCCGGACAGCGAGGCGTCGCTCGGCGGCATCACCTTAGGAAGCCCCATGAGCTATGTGCGCAGTATTTACGGAGCTCCGACGGATCGAGTCCCGACTAAGGACTATATCCGGCAAGATGCTTTCAGCAACATCTACGGCAACAGCTTTTACGTCATCGAATATCCCAAGAACAGCAGTGTAGAAGAACTCTATGTGACGGCCAACAACGGCCTTGCCACGCCTATGGGGATTACCGTCGGCATTCCCAAGTCGACCGTCGATAAACTGTACGGTGAAGGCAGTTTTGTACAGGGGTCCTATCGCTATCTGACGCAGGAAGGCAAAGTCATTCAAATCAAATACGTAGACGACGCCAATGATGTCGCCGTCGTTAAATCCATCTATATTCGCTACTCGGCGTAATGGACCATCGAGGAGGGATTTTGTATCATGTTTAAAAAAATAGCCGTTATGATCGTTACCCTTTCTATGCTGGCCGTCGGCAGTTGTTTCGCCGCCATGGTCGGCAATGTTCCCGACAGTGAAGCCTCTTTGGGCGGTATCACCCTGGGGAATAAGATGAGTTATGTCCGCAGTATTTATGGTGAACCGACGGAACAGCATCGGACGAAGACCGTATTAAATGAAAATGGGGTAGCCTACCGCTATGGTCAGGGCTTTTTCATCCTCGAAAATCTCTATAACTATTCAATCGAAGAAATTGTGACCACTGCCAATAACGGAATTTCGACGCCTCGAGGCGTTACCGTAGGCATTCCCAAGGCTACCGTCGATGCCTTGTATGGTGAAGGGTATCTTTGGAACGGCGTTTATCGTTACCTGACGGACCAGGGGAAACGCATTGAAATTCAATATGTACCCGATGCCAAGGGGATAACGATCGTCAAAGCCATTCGGATATCCTATCCGGCATAAACATTTCGAGTATGAGAGCTGTCCGTGTCCGGTGACGCGGGCGGCTTTTTTGCGCTGAATCGGCCCTCGATAACGACAGTAGGTGCCCTTTCTGTGTTAGAATTTGGTTGCAATATTGATGTAAATATCCGGTTTGTGATACTATGAATGTGTATAGATAGAACGAATTATGATAGAGGAGGGATTTGGTATTATGTTGAAAAAAATAGCCGTTATGGCCGTTGTCCTTTCCATGATGGTTGTGAGTTCCTGTTTAGCCTATACCTTTGGTCCTGTTCCTGCCAGTGAAGCCTCCTTGGGCGGCATTACCTTAGGAAGTCCCATAAGTTATGTCCGCAGTGTTTATGGTGAACCGACAGAGACTGCTTGGGGCAAGGACCGCCTCAACCAAGATGCTAAGTCATACCGCTATGGCAAGGGGTTTTTTATCCTCGAGAGGCTCTATGACAATACCGTCGCAGAACTGATGACCAGTGCTAATAATGGGATTGCAACGCCCATGGGGATTACGGTTGGCGTTCCTAAGTCTACGGTGGATGCATTGTATAGCGGAGGGCGGTCCGGAAACGGATATACTAGTTATATGACGCAGAATGGGGCCTTGATTAAGATCACGTATGGCCGTGATGCTAATGGAGTTATGGTAGTTACGTCCATCACGATGAGGTTCCCTGAGTAAGCTGTTCGTAGAATACGTACTGCCTGTGTCTGAGACATGGGCAGTTTTTTTTGCCTCAAAAACGTTTTTATAGGCGCATAAATAAGACCGCCGGGCTGTCGAGGGATGGCAGACAGTCTGACGGTCTTGTCGTATTTTGAAGGATTTATAGTGGTTACTTGCCGAATAAACGAGCGGGTAATGGAATTTGGGCCAAGATGACGGCTACAAAGACGAGGACGCAGCCGACAATTTCTTTTCCGGTCATGACTTCGCCTAAGATAAGCCAGCCGGCCAGAACGGCGAAGACGGCTTCTAAGCTCATGATGAGGGTTGCCGTCGTCGGTTCAGTGTATTTTTGGCCGACGATTTGAAGGGTGTAGGCGACGCCGCTTGAGAGGCCGCCGGCGTATAAAATCGGCCATTTGGCATCCCAGAGCATCGAGGCCGTCGGACTTTCAAAGAGAACCGTTAAGGCTGCTGAAAAGAGGAAGGCAATGGCGAACTGGACCCAGGACAGTTTGATGCTGTGCGCTTTTTTTAAGAGAAAATGGTCGATGACCAAGATGTGCAGGGCAAAGAAGATGGCACAGAAGAAGACCAAGAGGTCACCGAAGGCGATTTCAAAATCGCCGTTGATGCAGAGAAAGTAGAATCCGGTCATGGCCAAGGCGACGCAGACGATGATGATGTGACGTACGCGGCGACCGATAAAGACTCCCATGAGGGGGACCAAGACGATGTAGATGGCCGTTATGAAGCCGGCCTTTCCCGCCGTCGTCATGGAGATGCCGACTTGCTGCAGAGTGTCGGCGATGCCTAAGGTGAGGCCGCACCAGGCACCGCCCGTGAGGGTAATGGCGTCGGGCTTGAGCTGCTGCCATATGGGCGGATACGTCCCGTCACCTCTTTTATCGGTAAATAAGAGGATGACCGGAATGAGGACGATGATGGCCACGACGTCACGGGCGGCACTGAAGGTAAAGGGGCCGATGTAGTCCATGCCGATGCTTTGGGCGACAAAGGCCGATCCCCAGATGAGGGCTGTGATTAGGAGAGAAATCGTGCCCTTGGCTTCGTTTTGATGCATTTTGATAAATCCTTTCATGAAATATGGAAAAAACAATACTACTATATTATAATAATATTAGCAAAAAGTGAATAGAAAAACTTGACTTCGTGTTGACTCCAAGGTGTATCCTCGAGATACGTTAAGGGAGCGACGGCAAGACTGTTTTGAAACAGTCGAATTGGCTGCCGCACAGATACAGTGTTACATGGTCTTTGTATGGCCATACAGCTTTTTAGAAGGGTAGTGAGGGTGATGAGACTGACGAGAAAACGAATGAGCTTGGCTGTATTCGGATTGGCGGTCGGTGTTTTTTTATTCTTTTTAACGGGGTATATGAACTGTCTGCAGGCAAGTCTGCAAGGGTCTTCCCATAATAGTTCTTTTATTTTTGGCGATGCCGGCCCTTACGCCGCCAAGACGCGGCTTTCTTTTGAAGGCGGTCATGCCGTCCTGGGGTTATACGATACGCCGGCGGCCTTGGAATTGGCCGAACGGCAGCCGCTGGTCGTACCGCTGCAGCGAAAAGACGGGCGAATCGTCCTGCCTGACATGCCGCCTGTCGTCTTGTCCGATGCGGATAAAACGGACATGACGCCTAAAATCGGCGATATTGCCTTTGATACGACGACGCAGGAGTTGGTCATCTTCTGCCAGCCGGAAGATACCGTGTCTACCTTGATCCCCGTCGGGCGCGTCATTGGCGGCATGAATTATTTGCTGCAGACGGATGGTGAATTTGCCGGGTACCTTATGAATGAATAGGGAAATTTATTTTAGGATTCATGCATTTATCGTAGGAGGAAGAATATGTTTGGCTTAGGAGCTCCGGAATTACTGCTCATTTTAGTCATTGCCCTCATCGTCTTCGGACCGGGGAAATTGCCGACCATCGGCAGCGCTTTGGGAAAGAGCCTGAGGGAATTTAAGGATGCCGTCAACTCGGCTGAAACGAGTGATGACAAATCCGTTGATGGAGAAAAGACTGAAAAAAAGAACGATACAGAATCCGACCGGAAAGCATAGCCCCTCATGAGCTATGCTTTTTCGTTTTCCGCAAGGAACTCTTTTGGCTATTGCATAAAAGACTGCCTCTTGTAATATTTTTCACAAAATATGATTGCAGTTAAAGCCCGAAAGCTTTATACTATATATAAGGTTATCTCATACTACTATTGCAAAGTCATGAAGGAGGAGACTTTATAATGTACAAGCTTTCACAAGTTCCAGAAGAGTATAAGAAGAAACTGATTACTGCTGAACAGGCAGCGGCCCTCGTACGAGACGGCGAACGCGTTTCTTATGGTCTCGGCTGCTCGGCTCCGTATGATATCGACATTGAAATCGGTAAACGGGCAAAAGAATTACACGGCGTCGAAATCGTCGCTTCGACCATCGTCAAAGATGAACCTTATGCGGCATATTTAAACAGTGACTCTAACGATCAAATCCGCTTCGCTACGGGCCATATGAACGGCTTTGAACGTAAGATGTGCAAAGACGGCCGCTGCTGGTTCCTGCCGATCTTGTTTAACGAATTGCCGAAGTACTGGCAGCATATCGATAAATTGATCATCCAGGTCCATCCCATGGATAAATGGGGCAACTTCAACATCGGGCCTCAGGCTGCTGACCTTCGCGGCCTCATTCGCGCAGCTAAGACGATCATCCTCGAAGTCAACCAGAACATGCCGAAAGCTTTGGGCTATGAAACGGAACTGAACCTCTGCGACGTCGACTATGTCGTCGAAGGCTCGAACCACCAGATGCCGCAGATCCCGAATCGTCCGGGAACGGAACTCGATGATAAGATCGCGGACCACATCATTCCCCTCATCGAAGACGGCAGCACGCTGCAGCTCGGAATCGGCGGCATTCCGTCGGCTGTCGGCAAGAAGCTGGCTGAATCGGACGTTAAAGATTTGAGCGGTCATACGGAAATGCTTGTCGACTCCTATGTAGACCTTTATGAAGCCGGTAAGATTACGGGCAAGAAGAACCGTGATAAGGGTAAAATCATGTACGCTTTCGCCGGCGGTACACAGCGCCTCTATGATTTCATCGATGACAACCAGATCGTATTCAACGCACCGGTAAGCTACATCAACAACATCGGCGTCGTTGCCAGCATCGATAAATTTATCTCCATCAACGGCTGCATCGACCTTGACCTCTATGGCCAGGTCAACGCTGAAACGGCAGGCTACCAGCAGATCAGCGGTACCGGCGGCCAGCTTGACTTTGCACAGGGCGCTTTCGCCTCGGAAGGCGGCAAGAGCTTCATCTGCGTCCATTCGACGCGTAAATTTAAAGACGGTCACGTCGAATCCTTGATTAAACCGACCCTGCCCCAGGGCACGGTCATCACGACGCCGCGCTCGGCTGTACACTACATCGTTACCGAATACGGCACGGCCCTCTTAAAAGGCAAATCGACGTGGGAACGTGCAGAAGCCCTTATTAACGTCGCTCATCCGGATTTCCGTGAAGACCTGATTAAACAGGCTGAAAAAATGGGTATCTGGACACAGACCAGTAAAGTTACTATGTAAGACAAGGCCTGTCAGCTGAAGGCTGACAATGCTGCATATACGTTTAAAAGCCGGTCACACCTGATGGTGGACCGGCTTTTTGTCTGTAAACGAGTTGGGGGTTGAATCGTTTACCTCTATGAACCTGTCAGTTACGGCCTTTTTGGCGATGGCATCCTGCTGTTTATTCTTCGTCGATTCGTTCTATTTTGAAGATGACCGGTCTGGTGCCGTCGTTGCAGCAGGTGATCATTGTGTTTTCTTCCTTCATCCAGCCCTTCATGATCGATCCGCCTTGTAGGCCGGCGTAGATATAGCGGGAGATGGCATCCCAGGCTTCGGAGCAATGAGGTATCTTGGGGCCGCCGGCTGTCGTGTCCGCGTCGCCGTGGGAGGTGACCAGGGTATCGAGGCCCATACGCCAGAAGGAATCGTTTTCTTCCTTCCGTTCGAAGATGTACTCGTCGCCGACGTGGTAGCAGGGACAGGCACCGGAATTGGGATCGGCACAGTATTGCTGTTGGAGTTCGGGATATAGTTTTTTGTCGAGGATAGTAACTTTTACTTTGTGCTTCATGATAGGTCTCCTTTTCTGATAAAATAAGGGTAATCGATTGATGAACGAGGTGAGCGCATGGCTATTACGCCGAAATATATTTTTGCCGAGGATTTCCGCGATTTGGAAGACTATTTTTTGTCTTGCCCTCATAAGGAGGTTTCCTTCGAAAAGGGCGACTATCTTTGGAAGCCCGGCGAGCCTTATGGGCGCATCCATTATTTAAAAACGGGTGTTGTCCAAAACTACTTGGAGCATGAAATGGGCTATCGGAAAATTCTTTCTTTCCATGCCGGCGGGACGGTATTTCCTGGTTTTCACTACCAAAATTATAAGATTGAAGAATCTCTTTTAAGCCAAGCATTGACCCCGGTGGAGGCCTTGGAGTTTACGATGGCTCAGTTTGAGACTATGTTTGGCGAGAACGAAGCGTTGCGGCACCATATCATCGAATGGTACAGCGCCTATGTCAACCTATTTATTTACGACGGCGCTCACCAAGAGTTTAACAGCTCCCTTGTAAAACTGTGCAACCTCCTCTATCTGCTCCTCTTGCGAGAAGCGGATGAACAGGGGCAGAACCTGTATAATCTGACCCAAGAGGACTTGGCCGACATCCTCGGCGTCAGCCTGATCAACGTCACCCGGAACCTGACCAAACTGCGCCGGGCCGGCATCATCACGACCAGCCGCAAGCAGATTGCTGTCATCGATGCCGAACGACTCATGGCCTTTTGTTCCGGTGAGACACTGTCTTTTTAGCATTATAGATCATTCCGGTCAGGTGGCTCTACATCAAATGACGCAGACTGGAAATTTTATTGACGGAAAAAACGGTTGACAAATGGGGGACTCGTAGCGCAAGATGATGGTGTAATCATTTTGTCAGGAAGAAGGTGTGCCATGAAGGGAACGAAAATTTATTATGTTTACTTTATTCTGAGTCAGGTCATTTGGGGCGTGCTTCCGGCCTTTTGGCTGCTTTTGCGTCAGCTGCCGCCGCTGTATACGCTGGCATCTCGTATTATTTGGGCTTCGGTATTCTGCTTTTTCTTGATTCTCCAAAAACATCTCCTGCCGGGCCTGAAAGGCGTTGCCAAGGAGCGCTGGCAGTGGCCTTATATTGCCGGGGCCTGTATCTTTATCACCCTTAACTGGGGTTCTTATATTTACGCGACGACGCGGGGCTTTATTCTGCAAGCAAGTCTGGCCTATTTTATCAATCCTATCGTCGTCGTCTTTTTTGGCGGCCTGATTTTCCGGGAAAAACTGCGTCCTATCCAGAAGCTGTCCGTCTTTGTGGCCGGTCTTGGTTTGGCCCTGGCCTTTTTTATCTATGGCGTCGTGCCTTGGCTGTCCTTTATCATTTGCCTGACCTGGGCGACGTACAGTATGATTAAGAAGAAGGTTGTCCTTGACAGTCAGGTATCGGTTTTTATTGAATCCTTTTCCATGGTTCCCCTGGCCTTGGTATTTATTCTCTTTAGTGAAGCCAATGGTATCGGTGCGGCAGGCACATTCAACGGTTGGCAATGGCTGCTCCTGCCGGCGACGGGCGTCGTTACGGCCGTTCCGATGATGCTCTTTTCAGCCGGTGTCAAAGGCATTCCCATGACGACAGGCGGCATCTTAATGTATTTTTCACCGAGCATTACCTTGATTATCGGCGTCTTGTCCGGCGAAGTCATTACCGAACCGCTCCTGTTGACCTTCTGCTTTGCCTGGGTGGCGGTGGCCCTTTACATGTACGGTATCTATCAGACCATCCATCGTCTTCGTCAAACGACATAACAACATAAAAAAGAGGCTGTGCCGGAATGAGGTTTTTAATCCACATTCTATGCACAGTCTCTTTTGCATTCCGGATATTATTTTTTGATGCGCTTATAGTCGCTGTCGAAATAGCGGCCGGCACGGATATCGTCGGTCATGCCTTTGTAAGGTGCTTCGGCAATGACGTCTTCGTTGTTTTGGCCGGCCTTGCCCATGTAGGTAATGACGGCGAATTCCGGTACCAACAATTTCGGGTAGGTGGCGTATTTTTCACGGGATTCATGCATGAGATCGATATGTTCATTTTGGTAGCAGACCGTAATTTTCGGATGTTCTTCGACCCATTTCGGGAAGAAAATAGTGCCGTGCATCTTCTTTTCATTGGGCATGAAATCGAGGGCGACGTCGGTGCCGGTCGGTTCCGTCCAGGTAACTTTAAAAACGCCGTCGGTCAATTTCACGATATCGGCCGGCTGGTCCGTTACCCAACGGCCGGCGACCATGCCCCCGTGAATGCGGTAATCAACGGTGTGGTCGTTTTTGGCATACCATTCGTACTCCCAGCCGTTATCGTAGGTGTAAATAAAATGTGTACCTAAAAAATCGTCTAATTCTTTGAATTCCATGGTCATAACCTCCTGTATGTTGAACCCCTGTGAAGGATGGGGGCAATGTATAATAAATGATTAAATTATAACATGTAAATAATTACATGTTTGTTTACACTGCATATGATATACTTAGTAATAGGAAAAGTCAAGGTTTGGTTTAACTATTTTTACTCATCCGAAATTTGAAAGAGGGGAACTGTCGTGGCTCAAAAGAATACATTGAGATATGTCATTTTAGGGTTACTGTCAAAGGAGCCCATGGCGGGCTATGATATAAAGAAAGCCTTTGAAGGCGAAATCGGTGATTTTTGGTACTCCAATCACAGCCAAATCTATCCGGAGCTCAGTCGAATGGAACAGGACGGCTTCATCATTGGTCATGAAGAGGTTGTCGGCAGTAAGCTGACTAAGAAAAAGTACACCATTACGGAGGCCGGGAAAGCCTTATTTAATGAATGGCTGGCGGAATCGTTGAGTTCGCTGCCGCCGACGCGGGACGAATTTGCCATGAAGGTCTATTTTATGGATTCGTCAGAGGATCCGCTGCTGGTGGCGTTGTTTCAGGAAGAAATTTTGCGCCATGAAGAAAAACTCGATTATTTGCAGTCGCGCTGGAAGGCATTATTTGCCGAAAAAGGCAAGGAAGAGACTCATTTCGGCCATGCCTTGATTTTAGAGCGGGCCATTCGCCGCGAACAAGATCTGTTAGCCTGGCTCCATGAGGCTTATAAACGGCTGCCGGGTAAAAATCAATAAGGTTCGTAACGAAAGAGGGGCCTGAAAGGCTAAAAAACGCTCCCTACCGTCAGATTTTTTATTGCTGACAGTAGGGAGCGTTCGTTTTATATCGTTTTTTTCTTACGTTAGCCGCCTATTTACTTTCAAAGAAGGCTTTATAGGCGAGGTAGCCGCTGTAGGCATCGGCCTTGGCCACGATTTCTAAGGGAGCGTGCATGCTGTGCATGGCAACGCCGCAGTCGACGACGTCGCAGCCCCAGTCGGCCATGATGTAGGCGATGGTTCCGCCGCCGCCCTGGTCGACTTTACCGAGTTCGCCGACCTGCCAGGGCACTTCGTTTTCGTTGAAGATGCTGCGAATCTTAGCCATGAATTCGGCATTGGCATCGTTGCTGCCGCCCTTACCGCGGGCGCCGGTGTATTTGCACAGGCAGATGCCGTAGCCTAATTGGGCCGAGTTTTGTTTTTCATAAGCGTCGGCAAAGACGGGATCGAAGGCGGCCGAGACGTCGGCCGACAAGACTTCACTGTTGCGCATCGTCCGGCGCAGCCAGATTTCTTCCGGATGATTTTGAAGGGCCAGGAGTTCGGCAATGAAGTCCGGGAAGTACGAGGACTGGACGCCGGTGTTGCCGACGGAGCCGATTTCTTCTTTATCGGCGAAGAGGGCGACCTGTGTCTTTTCGCCGGCCGTGGCATCGAGGATAGCGGCCAGGTTGGCATAGGAGCAGACGCGGTCGTCGTGACCGTGGGACATGATCATCGAGCGGTCGAGACCGACGTCGCGGCTCTTGACGGCCGGGATGATTTCCAGTTCGGCACTGGTGAAGTCTTCTTCTTCGATGTCGTATTTTTCTTTTAAGAGGGTCAAGATGGCCGGTTTCGTCTTTTCTTCTTCCGTGTGGATTCCGACGAGGGGCATGAGCATTTCACCGCTGATGGCTTCGCTCAGTTTTTTTGCGGCCTGATCTTTGCCGAGATGGGGCAGGAGGTCATTGATGAAGAGGACGGGATCGTTAGGATCTTCGCCGATGGAGACGTCGATTCGCGTTCCATCTGCCTTATAGACGACGCCGATGAGGGAGAGAGGCATGCAGACCCACTGGTACTTCAGGACGCCGCCGTAATAATGGGTTTTTAAGTAGACGATTTTATCCTGTTCAATGACCGGAATCGCCTTGACGTCGAGGCGGGGGCAGTCAATGTGGGAGCCGACAATCTTGAGGCCTTCTGCAATGGGCGAGGAGCCGATGACGGCTAAGATGACCGATTTTCCCTTTTGGTCCCAATAGACTTTATCGCCGGCCTTGAGGCTGGTATAGTCGCTGAGGGGCTTAAAGCCGGCTTCCCTGGCTTGGCGGAGTATTTCCTTGTTGGCCAGGCGTTCCGTCCGGGCTGTGTCGAGAAATTGACGGTATTGGTTGCTGTACGTTTCCATCTGGTAGCGCTGTTCGGCTGAAAAGCGGGACCAGGCACTGTTTTCAGTATCAAATGCTTTCATGAGTGATCCTCCTTTAAACATATTATTGTCTATTATACTCCAAATCAGTCTACTTTGTCGCGGGTATTGAAATCTTATCCCCGGATGCATACTATTCTTTACTGAATAAAATAAAAGAAACTATTGTATTATTATAAAAATAGTGGTATTATTAACCATATTTTATAAATAATAATTCATAAATAGGGGGATTTATGATGATGGATAAGAGGGGTATAAAGAAGATAATAAACGAAGTTACGCCGGATATTATTGCCATACGGCGTCATATTCATGAAAATCCAGAGCTATCCGGTGAAGAAGTGAATACGGCGGCCTTTATGGCGGAAAAACTCCGCTCTTTTGGCGTGGAGGTCGAGGCACACGTCGCCGGTACGACGGCTGTTTTGGGCTATTTAAAAGGGGGAAAGCCGGGCCCGGTCATCGCTTTGCGGGCCGATATGGACGCCCTGCCGATGACGGAAGAAACGGGACTTCCCTTTGCTTCGAAGTCTCCCGGTAAGATGCATGCCTGCGGCCACGACGGCCACATGAGCATTCTCCTCGGGGCAGCGGAAGTGCTGAGCCGGATAAAGGACGACCTTTCGGGGACGGTCGTCTTCATTTGCCAGCCGTCTGAAGAAAAATCACCTGTCGGCGGTGCTAAGGGGTTGATTGCGTCCGGGGTTCTCGACGGCATCGATGCCGTCTACGGCCTCCACGTCTGGCCGACCTTGCCCAGCGGTACTATTGGCGTCTTGCCGGGGCCGATGATGGCTGCATCGGATCACATTCGCATCGTCATGAAAGGCAAGACCAGTCACGCCGCCATGCCTCATAAAGGGGTAGATACCATCGTTGCGGCAGCTCAGTTCCTGACAGCGGCCCAGACCATCGTAAGCCGTCGGGTAAATCCCTTGTATCCGGCGGTCTTGACCTTCGGTAAGATCACCGGCGGTACGCGGTACAACGTCGTTGCCGACACCGTGGAAATTGAAGGGACTTGCCGGACCTATCATGAAGAAGCACAAGATGCTGTCGAAACGTATCTTCAGGATACGCTGAAGGGCATGGACGCCATGTACGGGACGGAAAGCACCCTTTATTACGAACGGGGCTATGCAGCTGTCCGCAATACGCCGGCTCAGGCCGATTTTATTGCCGGCGTCGTCCGTCAGTGCCTGGGAGACGAAGGATTGGCGGATGTTCAGGAACCGGCTATGACGGCTGAAGATTTTTCAGGATACCTGCAGCACTTTGACGGCGGCTTTTTCTGGCTCGGTGCGACGCCCCAGGGGCAGACGGTCTATCCCCTGCACAATACACATTTTGCCGTCGATGAAAAATGCCTGCCCATCGGTGTCGAAATCATGGTATCATTAGTACTTGCAAAAACGGCATAAAATATAACGTAAAGGTCTCCTATGACTAGCAGTCACAGGAGATCTCTTTTTTTGCATAATTCTTTTCTTTTTTAGAAAGAATTATTTTTTTACCTTTTGGGGGAAAGGGGATGGCTATAGTGTCACTAAGAAATAATAATAATGGTTATCAGTGATAAAGTTTCAATCTTTTAAGAATACTCATAGATGTAGGCTACATCTTAATTTTTTAGCATACCCATAACTCTTGACTTTTTTTGTCCAAAAAAATATGATAGAGGCAAGAATTACAAATACTAATTACGAATACGGAGTGCTTTTTATGTTTATGAATCGGCAAACGGATTATGCGTTGCGGATGTTGCGTGCCTTGACGGACGAAAAACAGCATAGTGTGCGTTCGCTGGCCGAAGATGAACAGGTTCCGCAGGCATTTACTTACAAGATCCTAAAAAAACTATCGCAAGCTGGGCTTGTTAAGCTTTCCAGAGGACCGGGAGGTGGTTGCCACTTAGTCGAAGATTTAAAGAACGTCAGCCTCTATGACCTGATTACGATTATGGAGGGTGATGCCCATGTAACGGCATGCATGCAGGGTTCGTATGATTGTGAATGGCGCAGGACTCACGGGATTTGCAAAATCCACTTGAACTTGTGCGTCGTTCAAGAAGAAATCAATCAAAAGCTGCGTGCAAAAAGCCTGTGGGAAATCATAGGAAAGAATAGTTAATCAAGTTGTATCCATAAAGGAGGAGTATGATATGCTGTTTCAAACAACTGCCGAACATGAAGCCTTACGAAAAGAGATCCGCAAATTTGCGGAAGCGGAAGTAAAACCGATCGCCTTTTCGCTGGACCAGAACAATGAATTTCCGGATGAAATCGTAAAGGCTATGGGCAAACATGGCTGGATGGGTCTTCCGTATCCGAAGGAATACGGCGGTGCAGGCCTCGATGTCACGAGCTATGCCATTGCTGTTGAAGAATTCTCCCGCGTTGACGGCGGTGTCGGCGTTATCCTGTCGGCTCACACCTCGTTGGGCACGTATCCGATCGCAGCCTTCGGGAATGAAGAACAGAAGAAAAAATACTTGGTTCCTTTAGCAAAAGGGGAAAAACTGGGCGCCTTCGGTTTGACTGAAGAAAATGCAGGTTCCGATGCCGGCGGTACGGAAACGACGGCTGTCGATAAAGGGGACTACTACCTGCTCAACGGTGGTAAGATCTTTATCACCAATGCTCCGAAAGCTGATATTTACGTCGTCTTCGCTGTTACGACTCCGGATATCGGTACCAAAGGCATTTCGGCCTTCATCGTAGAAAAAGGCTGGGAAGGCTTCAGCTTCGGCGACCATTACGATAAATTAGGTATTCGCTCGTCTTCGACGGCAGAATTGATCTTCAATGACGTCAAAGTTCCGAAGGAAAACTTGCTCGGCAAAGAAGGCCAGGGCTTCAAGATCGCTATGGCAACTCTCGACGGCGGCCGTATCGGTATCGGTGCTCAGGCACTGGGTATCGCTCAGGGCGCTTATGAAAGTGCGCTTGACTATGCCAAAGAACGTATCCAGTTCGGTCAGCCTATCGGCATTCACCAGGGCATTTCCTTTAAACTGGCAGATATGGCAACGAAGCTGCGCGCTTCCCGTTACCTGATTTATTCGGCAGCTGAATTAAAAGAAAAACACGAACCGTACAGCATGGAAGCGGCTATGGCTAAGATGTACGCTTCGGATTCGGCCATCGAAATCACCAACGAAGCCCTTCAGATCTTCGGCGGCTCCGGCTTCTTGAAAGGCATGGACGTCGAACGTGCTTACCGCGATGCTAAGATCACGACGATTTACGAAGGTACCAATGAAATTCAGCGCGTCGTCATTGCTGCTCACTTGTTGGGCAAAATCGGCAAAGCTGATGGTGGTGCCGGCCGCAGCTCGGCTCCGAAGAAAGCCGCTCCGGTTACGGGGATCCGTAAAAACCAGTTGTTTCGCGACGGAAGCGCAAAAGACAAAGTCAAAGCCCTCGCAGACGCCCTCAGACATGACGGATATGACTTCTCCGTCGGTATTGCAGCAGATACGCCTATTGTTGAGGCAGAACGTGTTGTCTCAGCTGGCAAGGGCATTGGGAAAAAAGAAAACATGAAGCTTATCGAAGATTTGGCAAAGGCTGCCGGGGCTGCTATCGGCTCGTCCCGTCCGGTTGCTGAAACCCTTCGCTATGTACCGCTCAATCGCTATGTCGGCATGTCCGGCCAGAAGTTCACGGGCAACTTATACATTGCCTGCGGTATTTCCGGTGCGAAACAGCATTTGAAAGGCATCAAAGATGCATCTACAATTGTAGCTATCAATAAAAACGGCAACGCTCCGATCTTTAAAAACTGCGACTACGGTATCGTCGGCGACGTTCAGGAAATCCTGCCGCTCTTAGCACAGGAACTCGGCCTGGAAGATAAAAAGCCGGCTCCGCCGATGGTTAAGATGAAACGCCCGGTCGTTCCGAAACCGGAACCGATTGGCCCGAAATATGTCTGCAACGGCTGCGGCTATGTCTATATTCCTGAATTAGGTGATGAAGAAGCTGATATTGCACCGGGAACCTTGTTCAAGGACCTGCCTGATGATTGGGTTTGCCCGGAATGCGCTGAAGAAAAGAGTCATTTTATTCAAGAATAGTGCGGCGAAAGGAGTCGATAAATTATGTATTGCGTACGCAAAGTAACAAAAGATGTTTCTTGGGTCGGTGCTAATGACCATAGATTACATTTGTTTGAAAATATTCACCCCATTCCCTTGGGCGTTTCTTATAATGCTTACCTCTTGCTCGACGAAAAGACGGTATTGTTTGACACGGTTGATTGGGCTGTCTGCCGTCAGTTCTTAGAAAATGTAGAACACGTTCTCAACGGCCGCGACCTCGATTACATGGTCATCAACCATATGGAACCGGACCACTGCGCCAGCATGGAAGAAATCGTTCTCCGCTATCCGAATGTTAAAATCATCAGTACGGAAAAATCCTTCATGCTCATGCGTCAGTTCGGCTTTAAAATCGATAACCAGGAATTGATCGAAGTCAAGGAAGGCGACACGACAACCTTCGGTAAACATACCGTAACCTATGTAGAAGCTCCGATGGTCCACTGGCCGGAAGCTATGGTCACCCTCGACCTCACCGACGGCATCCTCTTCTCGGCAGACGCCTTCGGTTCCTTCATCGCCCTCGACGGCAAACTGTTCGCCGATGAAGTCAACTTCGACCGCGATTGGCTCGATGAAGCACGCCGTTATTACACCAACATCGTCGGCAAATACGGCCCTCACGTACAGCACCTCTTGGGCAAAGCCGCGACGGTCTTGGATAAAATCAAAGTCATTTGCCCGCTCCACGGTCCGGTCTGGAGAAAAGACTTCGGCTATCTGCTCGACAAATATCAGCGCTGGAGCACGTATACACCGGAAGAAAAAGGCGTCCTCATTGCCTACTCTTCGATGTACGGCAACACGGAAGCCGCTGCTCAGAACTTGGCTTCGAGACTTTGCGAAAAGGGCGTTACCAATATCCGGATCTGCGACGTTTCTTCAACTCACGTTTCGGAATTGATTTCCCAGTCCTTTAAGCTCTCCCACTTGGTACTGGCTTCGGTAACGTATAACCTGGGCATCTATCCGGTCATGCTGGACTTCCTCGAACACATGAAGGCTCTCCACGTACAGAATCGTACCATTGCCCTGATCGAAAACGGCTCTTGGGCTGTAAAATCCGGCGATTTGATGCAGGAATTCATTGACAATAACCTGTCTAATATGACCATCCTCAATGAACGACTGTCCCTCGCTTCGGCGATGCATGACGACAAAGCGGTAGAACTGGAACACTTAGCTGACGCTTTGGTCGAAAGCATTAACAACACTGACGTAAAATAATCATACTCTTTCTCTTCCCTAAGATTGGACTCGGATTCTATTCCGGGTCCAATTTTTTATGTTTTTAGAATTTGCATAATAATTTTTAAAAAAATGCAAGAGAAAAAAGGAATCTGCCTGCCTGACAGCGAATATATAATAGTAACTGATTCCATAGGAGGCGATTGTTTTATGAAAGAATACACAAGTGATAAAATTCGCAACGTTGCTGTACTTTCGCACGATGGCGCCGGTAAAACGGCGGTTGTTGAATCGTTACTGCTGGCCTGCGGCGCCGTCGATGCCGTTGGCGTCGGTAAAGACAACAAGCATATTATGGATTATGAACCGGAAGAAATTAAGCGTAACGTAACGATTCAGCTCAGTATTGCTCCTTGCGAATGGGAAGGCTATAAACTGAATTTCCTCGATACGCCGGGGTATTCTGAATTTTGTGGCGAAGTTCGCGCTGCCCTGCGTGCCAGTGACGGCATTCTGTTGGTCGTATCGGCAGAATCGGGCGTTGAAATGGATACGGAACGGGCTTGGGACTACGGTCTCGAATTGAAACTGCCGCGCATGGTCTATGTCAACAAGATGGACGTGGAACACGCCGACTTCTTTGGCTGCTTGGAAAAACTGCGCTCCGTATTCGGAAAATCCATCATGCCTCTTCAGATTCCAATCGGTGAAGGCAAAGATTTCCGCGGAATTATCGACGTTTGCAAAATGGTCGCCTGGGAATGGAATAACGGACAATGCACGGAAATTAAGGTTCCGCCGGAATACATGGCCAAGGCTCGTGAAGTGCGTGAAATGTGCATGGAAGCCGCTGCGGAAGGCGACGATGAACTGTTGGAAAAATACCTCAACGGCGATGAACTGACCATCGAGGAACTCCGCAAAGGACTCTATCAAGGGATGCTTACGGGCCGCGTCTGCCCGCTGATGTGCGGCAGTGCTATCCACCATATCGGTACGGCTGAACTCCTGCGCCGTATCATTACGTACATGCCCGATGCTTCGCAGAAGGTCATGATGGGGACCGATAAGAAGACGGAAGAACCGGTCATGGTATATCCCAATAAACCCTTTACGGCTTTCGTATTTAAAACCGTTGTCGATCCCTTTGCCGGAAAGCTCAGCTATGTCCGCATTTTCTCGGGCGAACTCAAAGAAGGCGACCGGCTCTATAACGTAACCCAGGGCGAAGACGAAAAGATGGGCAAGGTACTGACCTTGGTCGGTAAGGAACCGATTCCCGTTCCCGTAGCCATTGCCGGCGATATCGTCGTCCTGCCGAAACTGGCTCATGCCCGTACCGGCGATACCTTTGCATCTCCTGATTTCCAAGTGACCTATGATCCCATTCGTTTCCCCAACCCGCTCCATACGGTAGCCCTCGTTCCGGAAAAGAAAGGCGAAGAAGAAAAATTGATGAACGCCCTCTTGCGGATCAGTGAAGAAGATCCGACGTGCACCATCGACAAGAGCGTAGAAGGAAAACAGCTCATCGTCCGCTGCATGGGCGACGTCCACCTCGATCACATCCTCATCAAGATTGAACGGAAATACGGTGTGAAAGCGAAACAGGAAGAATTATACATTCCTTATCGGGAAACGATTAAGGAAAAGGCGACGGCCGAAGGCAAACATAAGAAACAGAGTGGCGGTCACGGTCAGTTCGGTCACGTATTCCTCGATATCGAGCCGCTCACGACGGGTGAACCCTTTGAATTCGTCGATAAGATTTTTGGCGGCGCCGTACCGAGACAGTACATTCCGGCCGTTGAAAAAGGTGTTCGTGAAACCTTGGAAAAGGGCCTTATTGCCGGCTTCCCGATGATCAATGTCAAAGTCACCCTGACGGATGGGTCCTATCACCCGGTCGACTCTTCAGAAATGGCATTCAAGGTCGCTGCCGGCCAGGCGTTAAAGAAAGCCGTACCGGAAGCAAAACCGATCCTCTTGGAACCGATTTACAATGTCGACGTCGTCATCCCTGAAGACTATATGGGCGATGTCATGGGCGACTTCAGCAGCCGCCGCGGCCGTATCCTCGGCATGGAACACCATCGCAACCGTAAAGGCATCATCGTCGTAAAGGCACAGGTTCCCTTGGCTGAAATGCGGGATTACGTAACGGTTCTTCGCTCCATGACCCAGGGTAAGGGTACCTTCAATATGGAATTCTATGCCTATGAAGAAGTACCGAAAAAAATCATGGATGAAATCATTGAAAAGAGACAGGCTGAATAGAACGGAAGCCTATCTTGCTATATGGTAAAAGGGGGCACTGCCGGGAGAATTTCTTTCGGGCAGTGCCTTTTTTCTAATCAATCGCTATAGGCGCAGTGACTTGTGAATGTCCCTGCACTTGAACATATCATCATGTGGGAGATGGTATGTTCGTAAGTTGATTCTAATGAGGCCGGGTATGATATAATAAAAATAAACATTAATATCAGGGAGGAACGCTTATGATGTACCCTTACATGACTTTGGCGGACGATACTGAAATTACGCATTCGTCAATCCAGGGAGACGGAACCGTAAAAGTGTATATTGAAACACCGTGCAATGGAGGTTTTAATCATGCAACTTGCATCCTGCCCAACTATAAATGGCAGGATATTCAAGGATATTCAGAGTCTGATATCAAGGAATGGGATGCTTTCGTTCACGATAATTCGCATTTAATTATGCAATTAGCCGCTGAAGGAGGCTTTCATAATGCCACAGTTATTTAGAATCGGTCCTTATGTGATTTATTTTTGGTCGAATGAAAACTACCCTATTGAACCTATACATGTTCATATTGCAGAGGGAACTCCTGCCAAAAATGCGACAAAAATTTGGATTACGAGTAAAGGTGGAGCTCTATTGTGTAATAATAATTCTAGGATTCCGAAATCGACTTTGAACTTTTTATTAAGAAGTATTGAAGCAAATCACAAGTTAATCGTAAAAAGGTGGATAGAACATTTTGAAGAAATCACTTTTTACTGCTAAAAATAGGTTCGCATATTGTGGACCTATTTTTTGTTTGCGCAAATTCTGTATCCGCGGAAGTATCCGGAAATAACTATGCGTAATTAGCATGTGATACTTTACTGTAACGCTTGTAACGGCCGGCTGTGCGGCGTATAATATGACTATAAGTAAACGTAAAACGTCGTACTATGCAATTGGTATAGATACTATGGAAAGGGTGATTTCTATGTCTCAATGGACAGACATGTACAAACAAAAATTGATGACCCCTGAAGAGGCGGTCAAAGTCGTAAAATCGGGCGACTGGGTAGATTACGGTATGGGTACGACCCAGCCGGTTCTCCTCGATCAGGCCTTGGCAGCCCGGCGGGACGAACTGCAGGATGTAAAAGTCCGCATGTGTCTTTCCGTCGCTCCCCGTCAAATCATTGAACAGGACCCGGGCCGCAAAGCCTTTACGGCCATGAACTGGCATATGGGCGGCTATGACCGGAAAAAATGCGCACTCGGCCAGATGAACTTCATCCCCATGTGCTATCGCAATAAACCGTCCATGTATCGTGACCTCCTCGACGTCGACGTGGCCCTCATCACGGTCGGCCCTATGGATAAACACGGTTTCTTCAACTTCGGCCTGGCTGTATCGGCAACGGAAGCGATTACCCAGAAGGCTAAGAAAGTCATCGTCGAAGTCAATGAAGCTATGCCTCGCGTCCTCGGCGGCCGCGGTGAATGCATCCACATCAGCGACATCGACGGCATCGTCGAATACGGCAATCATCCGTTGGCAACGATTCCCTTTGCCACGGGGGACGATATCGATGCTACCATTGCCAAAATGATCGTTGAACAGGTTCCTAACGGTGCGACCCTGCAGCTGGGTATCGGCAGCCTGCCGAATACGATCGGCGCCCTCTTGTCTGAATCGGACTTGAAGGATTTGGGTGTTCACACGGAAATGCTCGTCGACGCCTTCTATCTGATGTATAAGAACGGTCAGCTGACTAACCGCCGCAAGGCTTTTTGCCCCAATAAGGTAAGCTGGTCCTTTGCCCTTGGCACGCAGGACCTCTATGACTGGATGGATGACAACCCGTACTTGGCAGCTTACCCGGTAGACGTCATCAACGATCCTTTCGTCATCGCCCAGATGGATAACTTTATTTCTATCAACAACTGCATCGAAGTCGACCTCTTTGGCCAGGTTTCTTCCGAATCGTCGGGAACGCAGCAAATCAGCGGCAGCGGCGGACAGCTTGACTTCACGGACGGAGCTTATCGTTCGCCGGGCGGCAAGAGCATCATCGCCCTGCGCTCGACCTTCCACAATAAGAAGACCGGCCGCGATGAATCGCGTATCTTGCCGACACTGGCTCCGGGAACGACCGTTACCGACCCGCGGTCCCAGATCAACTTTGTCGTTACCGAATACGGCATGGTCAACCTCATGGGGGCTTCGACGTGGGAACGGGCAGAACGCCTGATCAGCATTGCTCATCCTGACTTCCGGGAAGACCTCATCAAAGAAGCCGAAAAAATGAAAATTTGGCGCTACAGCAATAAAAAATAAAACCTTTAAATTTACAGGCCGTCCATTTGGGCGGCCTTTTGTAATGCTGAATCTTAGCGCCGGACTATTAAAAACAATAAAACTTTGCTATAATATAATGGTATGCGCCCATTTTGAAGGGCAGTATAGCAAAACAGATTCGGACTGCAGGACCTCTTTTGGCCGGCAGTTATTTTCAGTTTGTATATGAGGTGAAATTTGTGGACGAACAACAAGTAGATAAGATTGTGCCGGTTTGTCTGGAAAGTGAAATGCAGACGTCGTACATCGACTATGCCATGAGTGTCATCATCACTCGTGCCTTGCCGGATGTACGCGATGGGTTGAAGCCGGTTCACCGGCGGATTCTCTACGCCATGCATGAAGCGGGCATGACGCCGAACAAACCGTATAAGAAATCGGCCCGTATTGTCGGTGAAGTTTTAGGTAAGTATCACCCCCACGGGGACAGATCCGTCTATGATGCGACCGTCCGCTTGGCCCAGGATTTTTCGACACGGTACCCCCTCGTCGATGGTCACGGCAACTTCGGTTCTGTCGACGGTGACTCGGCGGCAGCCATGCGTTATACTGAAGTCCGTATGGCAAAGATTACGGGAGAAATGCTGGAAGATATCGACAAGGAAACGGTCGATTTCATGCCCAACTACGACGGCTCTATGCAGGAACCGACGGTCTTGCCGTCAAAAATCCCGAACCTTTTAGTAAACGGCTCGGCGGGGATTGCCGTCGGTATGGCGACCAACATTCCGCCCCATAATTTAAGTGAAGTCGTCGACGGCTGCGTTCAGCTTATCGATAAACCTGATTCCAGCCTGGAAGAAATCATGACCAAGGTAAAAGGGCCTGATTTCCCGACCGGGGCTAAAATCATGGGCCGTGAAGGCATCTTAAAAGCCTATTCGACGGGCCGTGGCAGTATCAAGATGCGTTCCTGCGCTTCCATCGAACCGATGAATAAGGGGAAGAATCGTATCGTCGTTACAGAAATTCCGTACCAGGTCAATAAGGCCCGGGTCATTGAATCCATTGCCGACTTGTCCCGCAATAAAGAAATCGACGGCATTACGGCCCTTCGCGATGAATCGGACCGCAAGGGGATGCGCATCGTCATCGAGCTTCGGGCTGACGTTAACCCGGATATCGTCCTGAACAAGCTGTATAAACACACTCAACTCCAGGAAACGTTCGGCGTCATCATGCTGGCCCTCGTTGACGGCCATCCGCGGGTTCTGACGCTGAAGCAGATTCTGACTTACTACTTAGACCATCAGAAAAGCGTCATTACGCGCCGCAGCCAGTTCGAACTGGACAAGGCTTTGGCTCGTGCCCATATCTTAGAAGGCCTGCTCATCGCCCTCGATCATATCGATGAAGTCATTAAGACGATTCGTGAATCGGCAACGGATGAAGTGGCGAAACAGTCCCTCATGTCCAAGTTCGGCCTCAGCGAAAAACAGGCAGTTGCTATCCTCGATATGCGTCTGCGCCGCCTGACCGGTCTCGAACGCGAAAAAATCGAAGAAGAATATAAGGAACTGGAAGAACGCATTGCTTACCTCCGCAGCGTTTTAGCCGATGAACATAAAGTCATGGAAATCGTTAAAACGGAACTCCTCGATGCCAAAAAGAAATTTGGGGATAAACGACGTACGGAAATCGTTGCCGATGCCTCTGATTTTTCCATCGAAGACATGATTCCTAATGAACGCATGGTTCTGACCCTGACGCGTCGGGGATACATGAAGCGTATCAACGCCAACGTATACCATACGCAGAATAAAGGCGGCCGCGGCATCAAGGGCATGGGGACGAAAGATGAAGATGCAGTTAACCACCTGCTCTACACGTCGGCGTGGAATACGGTCTTGTTCTTTACCAACTTCGGCCGTGTCTATCGCTTGAAGTCCTATGAAATTCCGGAAGCCAACAGCCGTAATTCTAAGGGGATGGCTGCCATCAACATCCTGCCCCTGTCCAACGGAGAAAAGGTCAACGCCCTCATCGACCTCGATCAGGTTGATCCGTCGATGAACCTCTTTATGGTAACGGAAAAAGGCTTGGTCAAGAAAACCGTCCTTCACGAATTTAAGAATGTCCGCCGCAACGGTCTCATCGCCATCTCCCTCATGGAAGGAGATCATTTGGCGAAGGTGCGCCTGACCAACGGTGACCAGACCATTATTTTGGCAACGAAACTGGGTATGGCCATCTGCTTTAATGAAAACGATGTCCGCCCCATGGGCCGCAATACCCGCGGTGTCCGAGGTATTACCCTGGCTGAAGGGGATATGGTCATCGGAGCCGACGTCTTGGCAGAAGACTGCCAGGTCCTGACGGTCAGTGAAGAAGGCTTTGGCAAGCGCAATAACGTCGATGCCTATAAAGTTCAGCTTCGCGGCGGAAAGGGAATCAAGAACTTCAAGATTACCCCGAAAACCGGCGACATCGTCGGCGTCGAAGTCGTTCACGAAGGTCAAGAACTGATGCTCATTACCTCTAACGGCATCGTTATCCGGACCGATATCGAAAGCATTGGGATTAAGAAGGGACGTAATACGTCGGGCGTCAAAATCCAGAAACTGGAAGGCGACGACAAGGTTGCAGCTCTCGATACGATTGCTATCGAAGGAACGGATGAAGACGACGAACAAGAACAGACAAAACTGTTTAAAGAATAGTCGAAACAGAATTACTGAAAGGCCGCCTTTGAAGGCGGCCTTTTTTTGTATAGAATATTTCTATATATATCCTTGACAATTCCTTTACACGGGAGTATACTGAATAAGCTGTCAGGGGGAAGTCCTCAGACAGCCCGGCTGAGACAACAGCCGACGCGAGTACGATTTGAAAATCTTTCAAAAACGTGCTTGACAAGCTCCTTCGAGTTT
>OFME01000086.1_pt1 | contig 74134 bp, 58 predicted proteins | sample 1541381 | NCBI WGS metagenome assembly OFME01 (sample SAMN04209243, study PRJEB22552) | human gut metagenome | biome: gut; material: feces | host: Homo sapiens | place: USA: Oklahoma
AATCCAAGTTAGACCATTTCAAATGGTTCGATGTCTGCCCGGATGCGACACTGAATGTGTCCATCCTCGCAGTATCCGGTTCTCAAGGTGCACGCCTGGCGGCTGGTCCGGTCCGACCGGGCCGCGCGGCAAGGAGATATATTGCCAGACCGCGAAGCCCTGTGGGACGTCAATTCCACTCTTCACAAGTCCTACACAACATATTGCTTTCTATAGGTAATAGAAAGACTGGTGTGGATCTTCCGCACGTATCAGATGATGACCCTTTGGTTCAGGAATATATAGAGATCGGTCACCTGTAAGTGTTTATCTACCCGCGCTTTTAGCAATGTAGACCAGCGCTTTCGATAAAAAAAGAGGGAGCGCCGCGCACAACGCGACACTCCCCTAGCGATTCAAGAGAACCTATTAGGCCTCGAGAGCCTTCTTGGCGATGGTAGCCAGCTCGTTGAAGGACTCGATGTCCTCGTAAGCCATCTGAGCCAGGACCTTGCGGTCGAGCTCGATGCCGGCAACCTTCAGGCCGTGCATGAACTGAGAGTAAGAGATGTCGTTCAGACGAGCAGCAGCGTTGATACGAGTGATCCAGAGAGAACGGATCTCGCGCTTCTTGTTGCGGCGATCACGATACTGATACTGCAGGGAGTGCTGGACCTGCTCTTTAGCATGCTTGTAAGTACGCGAAGCGGCACCGTAGTAACCCTTCGCACGGTGCATAACGGTACGGCGCTTCTTCTTGGCGGCAACAGCGCGCTTAATACGTGCCATGTTCTATCAACTCCTAGACGGTAAAACGAAAAACGGGAACGCGAACTTAGGCGAGACGCGACTTGATGACCTTGCGGTCGGCAGCGGCGATCTCGGTCTCCTGACGGAAGCCACGCTTACGCTTGGTGGACTTCTTGCTCAGGATGTGGCTCTTGAAAGCCTTGGCGCGCATAAGCTTGCCGGTACCAGTCTTGCGGAAACGCTTCTTGGTGCCGCTGTGGGACTTCATCTTAGGCATGAAATACTCCTTAATCGGTTACAGAACACTAGTTACTTGGTATCGCTTGCCGCTTTATCCTCATCGAAGGCGCCCTTAATCGGGGCGAGCAGCATAAGCATGTTACGGCCTTCCATTTTAGGCTTGGACTCGACCGTAGCGTAAGGCTTGAGATCCTCGGCGAGACGCTCGAGAACGTTAAGGCCCTGCTCCGGGTGAGCCATCTCACGGCCGCGGAACATGATGGTGATCTTAACGCGTGCGCCCTTCTTGAGGAAACGCAGAACGTGGCCCTTCTTGGTCTCGTAGTCGCCAACGTCGATCTTGGGTCGGAACTTCATTTCCTTGACCTCGACCTTGGACTGGTTCTTACGAGCAGCCTTGGCCTTCATGGCCTGCTGGTACTTGAACTTACCGTAGTCCATGACCTTGCAGACCGGCGGCTCCGCGTTGGGAGCGATCTCGACCAGGTCGAGACCCTGATCGTCGGCGACGCGCTGGGCATCGCGGATGGCGAACAGGCCGAGCTGAGAGCCATCGACGCCAATCAAACGGCACGAAGATGCAGTAATCTCGTCGTTGATGCGGGTGTCATCAGACTTAGCTATTTTCCCTACCTCCATTCATAAAAAAATAACCCGGCGCTTCTCAGCAACCAGGTCGTACACATAGACATCCTCGATTTGAGGAAGAGAATCTAATTTGTATGACCAGTCAGCTGCTCATTGGCGCCAAAAGGTGGGAACCCTCGGGTTCCTCTTTAGGGCATTGCGGGAACAACGCCTTGCGAATAATAACACGTACAGCGCGTTATCACATTACGTACACGAAAAAGGGGCCTTGACCCCCTTGAACGCTCGCTTGCATGTATGGTGCCCGAGGCGAGACTCGAAGGGCCTTCGCTTCGCGAAGCCCCGGGCTTCGGGCGCGTGGCGCCCTCGCCACGCTCCGCTACAGACAGGCCACAGGCCTGTTTGCTTAACGCTTCGCGCGCTCACGCGAGTTCGGCACGAAAAAGGGGGCCGCAACCCCCTTGAACGCTCACTTGCATGTATGGTGCCCGAGGCGAGACTCGAACTCGCACGTTGTTGCCAACGGTGGATTTTGAGTCCACTGCGTCTGCCAATTCCGCCACTCGGGCACGCAATGCGTGAGTTAGTTTATCACAGCTTTCTACCGATTAGTCCGAAAATGGAACTTCGAGCATTTCGATGAGTTCGACCGTGCGTAGCATCTCGCGCTGACGGCATCCGCGACCGTCGACCGAAGCCTCACCCATCTGGTTATCGTAAGGGTCCTCGCGCATGCCGTCGAAAGAGGGCTCAAACTCTGCCTGGAATCGATTGTTGGCCACCATACGCCATGGGTCGAGATTGCCAAAGTAGTGACGGCGGCGCCACTCCTCCCCCATCCTGTGAGCAGAAGATCCAAATGACACATCGGCGTTGAGCCAACCGGTCTGCGGCGTATAGAACTCTGCCCAGTCGTGCGACCCCACCGAATCGGGCGCAACGTACAGGCCGCTCTGCCAACGGGCAGGCACGCCCGCGATACGGCACATGGTGATAAACGTGAGCACCATAACGCCGCAATCGCCGCGGAGCGAATGCGCGCAGTCATCGGCAATAGATCCCAAAAGCAAGTACGGCGGCTGATAGCGATAGTCGATATGCTGCGTCAGATAATCATAGATAGCACGAGCGCGATCGAGCGGATCCTCGAGTCCGTCAACAACACCGGCCGTCAGCTGCTGCAGATACGGCGTGAATGCAATGTGCGGACGGTCCTCGGAAATATCCTCGGGCAGAGGCGCGTCCATACGCGGATGAACCGGAAGTGTGCCACCGTAGACATCACAATAAGCAGCATCGATGTGATAACGATAAGTCACCGAGAATGAGCGCTCACTCGAAGAAGACCACGAGGCGGTACGCGCCGAAGCGTTCGCGGGAGCAACAGCACCCTCCGGCGTCATGTCGAGAATCTCGACCCGAGACTGCTGACGGCAGGCAGCCGCGACGGGAAGCCAAGCGCAAACGGTCTCTCCCTCCAGAGCGCCGGGGACAGACACGGACGCTTTAAGCGTAATGACGCGAGCCAATCCGTTTTGTGACTCCATCTCCTTGAGCATCTCGTCGCGCAGTGCTATTCCGTCCGTAGAATCGGGACGCATGCCGGGGACCTCTTTGGGATATACGCGAAGCGAATCGAGGAAGTTGTCGAGAACGAACAGCTCGCCATCGATAAAGCGCCAGTCAATACGCTTACGGTCAATCAGATCGTCAAACTGCTCCTCGGTAAACTCAGGCCACTCCTCGCGAATCATCGCAATAGCTCGATCGCGCGACACCGAAAAATGAAGCGGCGTCTCAAGCATGCGATACCGCTCGGCACGAACGCAGGCAGCAAGCGAGGGATCGGGATCTTGGGCAAGTAGGCGGTCGCAAGCCTCAATAGCCTGCGAAAGATACCCCGCGTCCTTTAAACGCAGAATCTCGGGTGGCAAGCCAACATCTAGAAAACGGAAGTCATCATTGCAAACATCAACAGAGCAACCAACAGGACCCTCGTCAATAACCTTCCCATCCGAAGGCAGCACATTAATAACAGCCATACCAAACTCCAAGTCATTAGAACTCTTGAAGTCCATTGTAGCGAGATAAAAAGAAAGCCCCAATAAAGGAACCCTCAACACCGATAAACGGTACCTATAAAAAATGAATTCAGCCCAGTAACCCTGTGGCGAGTTAACGAAGGAGGCCCCGTTCACCCGAAGCTTTTCCCATTGCGCGACTTCTGGCAAAGCCAGTAGCCACCTTAATTCAGACTCGTAACCCTGCGGCGTTAAACGAAGGAAGCCCCGTCTCCCGGAACTGTTTCCTTGGCGCGACTTCTGGCGAAGCCAGGTGAGCGCAAAGGAAACAGCGTAGGGAGACGGGGCTTCCGGTGGGAAGTTTAGCGACGCTTACGCCTTGTTGACGGAGCCAAACTCCTCCATGAGCTCCTTGGTGCGAGCAACGATGGCGTCGCGACCAGGCTTGAGGAGCTTGCGGGGGTCAAAGCCCTTGCCCTGCTGATCCTTGCCAGCCTCGATGTACTCGCGGACGCCCTTGGCGAAGACGAGCTGCAGGTCGGTGTTGACGTTGATCTTGGAGATGCCCAGGGAGATGGCCTTCTTGATCTGATCCTCGGGGATGCCGGTGCCACCGTGCAGGACGAGGGGCAGGTCGCCGGTCTGAGCCTTGATCTCGCCCAGGCGCTCGAAGGAAAGGCCAGCCCAGTCGGCAGGGTACACGCCGTGGATGTTGCCGATACCGCAGGCGAGGAAGTCGACGCCCAGGTCAGCAATCTGCTTGCACTCAGCAGGATCAGCGAGCTCGCCGCTGGAGGTCACGCCGTCCTCGGTGCCGCCGATGCCGCCGACCTCGGCCTCGATGGACATGCCCTTGGAGTGGGCAAGCTCAACGAGCTCCTTGGTGCGGTCGAGGTTAAGCTGGAAGGTCTCCTCGTGAGAGCCGTCATACATGATGGACGTGAAGCCGGCCTCGATGCACTTGAAGCAGTCCTCGTAGGAACCGTGATCGAGGTGAAGGGCGACGGGAACGGTAACGCCCGTGGCCTCGACGGCAGCCTTGACCATGTCGGCGCAGACCTTGAAACCACCCATCCACTTAGCGGCACCAGCGGTGCACTGAAGGATCAGCGGAGACTTGGCCTCCTCGGCGGCCTGGAGAATAGCCAGGGTCCACTCGAGGTTGTTGGTGTTGAAGGCACCAAGACCGTACTTGCCGGCCTCGGCCTTCTTGAGCATGTCTGCTGCGTTGACGAGCATAAAAGAAACCTCCTGTAAGGTTGCTCCGATAACGCCTGAGATTTTACCACGACATACCCGAGCATAAACGTTCGTTTGTTCACGAATACCATCCGATTGGACAATTTTTGACCGTTTGCCCCACAGAATCGACCCACTGGGGAAAATAGCTTGACGATTGAGCGGTCTTCGTGGTTCGAAAGACGGCTTCGAGCCTACATCTGCATAAACGGATTCTGCATAAGTTCGCGCGCCATCGTGGTCGAATCGCCATGGCCCGTCAAGCAAACGGTATCGGGCGGAAGCGTCTTGGCAAGTTTGGAGAGCGAGCGCATAATCGCCGCCTCGTCACCGCCGGAAAGATCGGTACGACCGTGGCTGCCCGGGAAAAGCGTGTCGCCCACAAAGGCGATGTTCCCCTGCTCGGTCGCGGCGAACAGGACGATGCCGCCCGGCGTATGCCCCGGCGTCTCGATCACCTGCAGGCAGATATCGCCCAATTCAATCGTATCGCCCTCGGCAAGCAGCCGCGTCGGCTCGCCCGGATCGGGCGTCTCAATACCCCACATGGCGCGCTGCTCCTCGATATTTGCGCGAGGCACCGTCACGTCCTTAGCGCACAACTCATATAGTGCGCTGTCGCCAACGACAGCTCGAACCCCGGCGACCCCGCCAACATGGTCGGCATGACCGTGCGTGCAGACAGAGCCGAGTACGCGAACCTCGGGATGCGCGGTGCGGATATGCTCCACAAGACGCTCGCCCTCCCACGCCGGATCGACGATTAAGCACTCGTCATTCGAAATCACGACGTAACTGTTGGTCTGAATCGGGCCGTTGACGAGTGCCTCAATCGAAGCTGCACCTCGGGGTGTCAGGTCCAAAGTCATATCGCCCATGCGCATACCCTCCTTCTAAAATACGTTCGAGGCACCAAACGATGCCTCGAACGTAACCAATATCTATGATGCTGAGAGGCTCTCGCACCTACACACGGCGCTTGAGCTGAGCTCCGCCTTCGCCGGGCATAAGACGGCGAGCGTCGTAGACCGAATCGACACTGCTGATGGAAGCCAGCAGCGGATCCAGACCGCTCGCGTCCGAGATCTCGACCATAAAGCGCAGGGTTGCAATACCCTCGCGGTTGGTCGACGTGGCGGCAGAAAGGATATTGCCGCCCGCATCGCCAATGGCAATGGTGACATCCTTGAGCAGGCCCATGCGGTCCAGGCACTCGACCACGATCTCGACCTGGAAGAGGGTGTCGGCAGCGCCGTCCCACTCCACATCGATCATGCGCTCGGGATGTTCCATAAGACCCTTGACGTTGGGGCAGTTGGCGCGATGCACCGAAACGCCACGACCGCGCGTGATGAAGCCGACGATGTCGTCGCCCGTCACGGGGTTGCAGCAATGAGCCAGACGGACCAGCAGGCCGCTGTTGCTCTCGCCCTTGACGATAATGCCGTTACTAGCGCTCTTGCCGCGCTTTTGCGGCTTGCGGTTGGAGCCGCGAGCAGGCTGCTTCACGACCTCGGCGATAGCCTCGGCCTTGGTGAGCTGTTCCTCGGGCTTGGGGTCCAAGATTTGCTCGACCTTATTGCCCACAGCGCGCGGGGCAACCTTGCCGGCGCCGACGGCGGCAAACAGGTCCTCGAGCTGCTTGAAGTTAAACTGCTCCGCCACGGCGTTGAGTGCACGCGTCGAACGCGGCGTAGAAATGCCATAGCCACGCTTACGCAGGTCCTTGGCCAGCATATCGCGACCGGCGGCAGCGTCGTCGTCCTTGGTCGCAGCGGCAAAATAGCGGCGGATCTTTGACTTGGCGGAAGGTGTCTTAACGATCTTGAGCCAATCGCGCGACGGCTTGGAACTCTTGTTAGTCAGGATTTCAACGCGGTCGCCCGTCTTGATCTCGTGCGTGAGCGGAGCCACCGCACCGTTGATTTTGGCGCCGACGCAATGGTTTCCCACCTCGGTATGAACGGCATAGGCAAAGTCGAGCGGCGTGGAGCCGGCACGAAGCGCCATGACCTCGCCTTTGGGCGTGAAGACAAAGATCTCCTGATCGAACAGATCGACCTTCAGCGAGTGCAGGTATTCCTTGGCGTCGGTAATCTCATCAGACGCTGCCCAATCGAGCGAATGTTTGAGCCAGTTAATCTGGTCGTCCAAACGTTGAGCGTCATTGGTCTTGGAAGCAGACGATCCGCCCGATTTCTTATACAGCCAGTGGGCGGCAATGCCGTACTCGGCCTGCTCATGCATCTCGTAGGTTCGAATCTGAATCTCGAGTGGGCGGGCCGTGGGGCCGATAACCGTCGTGTGAAGCGACTGGTAGCTATTGACCTTGGGCATGGCGATATAGTCTTTAAAGCGACCGGGCATGGGGTGCCATAGTGTGTGCACCGCGCCGAGCGTGGAGTAACAATCGCGCACCGAATGGGTAATAACGCGCAGCGCCACCAGATCGTAGATCTCGGAGAACTCCTTGCCCTTGCGCTTCATCTTTTGGTAGATGGACCAATAGTGCTTGGAACGGCCGTTGATCTGGAAGTCTTCCAGGCCAATGCGGTTGAGCTCGTCGGTGAGCGTCTTGATGGTCTCGGCCAGATAGCGCTCGCGAACCTCGCGCGACTCAGCCACCATGCGCGCGATGCGCTGGTAGGCGTCGGGCTCAAGGTAGAAGAAGGACAGGTCCTCGAGCTCCCATTTAATGGAGCTCATGCCCAGACGGTCGGCCAGGGGCGCATACACGTCCATGGTCTCGCGAGCCTTAAACAGGCGACGATCCTCGCGCAGGGCTGCAAGGGTGCGCATGTTGTGCAGACGGTCGGCAAGCTTAACGATAATGACGCGGATGTCCTTGGACATGGCGAGGAACATCTTGCGCAGCGTAAGCGCCTGCTTCTCGTCCATGCTGTCGACTTCGATGTTGGTGAGCTTGGTCACGCCATCGACGAGCTCGGCCACCGTATCGCCAAACAGGCCGGAAACATCGGCAAGCGAGGTCTCGGTATCCTCGACGGTATCGTGTAGCAGCGCGGCGCACACCACATCGCAGTCCATCTTGAGGTCGGCCAGAATGATAGCCACCTCGACGGGATGGTTGATGTACATCTCACCCGAGCGCCGCTTTTGGTTGCAGTGCTTCTCGGCGGCAAAGCAATAGGCCTGCTCCACCTTGGAGAAGTCGTCCTCATTCATATATTTGAGGCACAGGCGCTCCAGCTTGTCGTAGCTGTCCGCCATAATCTCGGGCGGCAGCTCATCGGCATGCTTATAGTGCTCCATCTCCGAGAACGGCTGGAGGGTGGAATCATGGGCGGTACGGGCTGCGGCATCCATCGAGGTCCCCTTCCCCTAGGCCCGCGGAACGATCGGGCGGTTAACTTTGGCTAGCATATCAGAAGCGCACGAATCGAGCGCCCAACTCCGGAAAGCCGAGAACTCCATGCGCGAGCGCAAGCCCTCCAAATAGCGGATTGACCTGCTCAATTGCACACGGCCGGGGTTTTCTGCCATCGCGATGCGACGGGTGTCGTCAAACCCCGAAACGCGACAGAAACCAAGCTCTTCGAAGATTCCCAGGCCGCTTGCCACCGAGCGCTCGTCAACCGGCGTGCGGGCATCGATAGCAAGGCACATCTGCGCGATGTCGATATCGCTCGCACTAAACGAGTCGTCTCCGGTCTTGCCGCGGTTGGAGCGCCACATGGTCTGCAGCGCGCGATAGAGCGTGACGAGCTCATCGCGCTCGGGCGCGTAGCAGTCGAGCAGGCGCTCGTTAATGCGAGCGTCACGCGACGAATAGAGCAAGTGAATCACGGCAGGTTGGCCGTCGCGACCGGCGCGTCCGCTCATCTGGTTGAACTCAATGCTGCCAAACGGCATGTGGTAGAGCACGACATGGCGGATATCGGGCAGGTTCACGCCCTCACCAAAGGCAGAGGTCGAAACGATGCAACTGAGGCTGCCATCACGAAACGCTTCCTCGACACGGCGACGATCGGAGCGCGCAAGCCCCGCGTTATAGAACGCGATGCGGGTCGCGCAATCGGGTACCCGCTTGCGCAGCGTCTTAGCAAGCGCCACGGACTGGTCGCGCGAGTTGACGTAGATGACGGTCTTCTCCCCCGTTGCCACGATTGACACCAGGCGGTTCTCGCGGCTCGCAAGATCTCGGTCATCCTCGAGCTGCAAGTTCTCGCGCACCGTCTCGTCGACCACTGTACGGGTAATCGGTAGCACGCGGGCGAGCTCGGCCACAACCGGAGCCGTTGCGGTGGCAGTCGCGGCCAGAACGACCGGGTCACCCAGGGCCTTGAGGATATCGGGCATGTCGAGATAGGCACTGCGGTCGCCGCCCTTGGCAAGACCGGCATGATGCGCCTCATCGATAACGACAAACCCGATACGCCCCGAGCGCGCAAAACGATCACGGTGAATAGACAGGAACTCAGGCGTCGTGAGCACGATGCCGGTGCGGCCCGAAGCCAAGCCGGCAAACACGTCATCGCGCGCCGCCTCCACGGTCTCGCCGGTCAACACGCCCACGCCAATGCCGAGCGCAGCCATCGTCGACGAGAGGTGATAGGCCTGGTCGGCAACGAGCGCACGCAGCGGATAGACAAAGATGCTCGCACGCCCGCGAAGGACCGCCTCGCGCGCGGCATGCACATGGAAGATGAGGGACTTGCCGCGCCCCGTTCCCATAACGGCCAGAACACTTTGGTGATCGGCCAGGGCATCGAGCGCCTCGACCTGCGCGCGATGCGGCTGGTTCGAGCCAATGAAGCTATGGATAAGCGAGCGCGTGAGCTCGGTATAGGAAAGCTGGGCGAGCGTCTCGCGCTTGCGCGACTCCAGGCGCAGGCCGGAATCCGCCGGCTGCACGCCACGACGAAGCTCGCATGCCGGATCGTCGACGCTGGGCAGCATGGTATCGCGGACCAGAACATCCTTGATCATGAGCTTGGGCTTCACACGTCCCTGCCAATGCTCGGCAACGGCCTCGAACACCAAGTCGACAGCGCTATCGCAGTTGATGAGCTTATCGATCTGCGGCACGCGGAACATAATGGCCGGCACACTCGCGGCGCCATCGGTCGCCACGAAGCGCATGTGCTCGCCGGTTTTGCCCACCACGGCGCGATCGCACATTGTCACGCCCTCGGCCGCCAACAGCGGCACCTTGTTGCCCTGGCCAAACGGCTCAAGACGGGAGATCTGCTCGATGGTCTCAATATTCAGCTCGGAGAGGTCGACGGTGGCAGCAACCTCGTCGGTGTCCTCAAAGTCCTCGGCGGGAAGCTCGGACAGCACGGCGGAAAGACGACGACGAAACTCGTCGAGCTTGGACGCCTCGATGGTCACGCCCACCGCACCCGCATGCCCGCCGCGACGAATCAGCAGATCGGAGCAGCGTTCTACGGCGTCGAACAGGTTGACCTTGCCCACCGAGCGACCCGAACCGCGCGCGATACCGTCTTCGATCGAGAACAGCAGCGCCGGCACGTGGTAACGGTTGGTCAGGCGGCTCGCCACGATACCCTTGACGCCCTCGTGCCAGCCCTCGCCACCCACGACGATTGCGCGACCGCCATCATAGGTCTCCTCGACCTTTGCCATGGCATCGCGTGTGAGCTCCGCCTCGATCTCGCGGCGTTGGCGATTGATTTCCTCGAGCTCGGCGGCAAGCGCGCTTGCCTCGATAGGATCGTGGGCAAGCAGCAGGTCGAGCGCCAGCTTGGGATCGGCCATGCGGCCGGCGGCGTTCAAGCGGGGAATGAGCGAAAACGACAGGCCATCGGCCGTAATACTAGAGAGGTCGGCCTTGGCGAGCGCGGCCAGCGCGATATAGCCGGGGCGGGCGGTCACGCGCATCTGCTGGATGCCCTCGGCGACCAGCGCGCGGTTCTCGGGCGTCAGCGGCATCATGTCGGACACGGTACCAAGCGCCGCGACCTCGATCAGCGAACGCCAATACGACGGCTTGCCCAGACGCTCGCCCAGGACCTGCACCAGCTTGAGCGCCACACCGGCACCGGCAAGCTCGCGCGAGGGGCCCTCGTCCTCGAGCTTTGGGTCGGTCAGGGGCACGCCCTGCGGCACCTGGTCGGAGGGCTCGTGATGGTCCGTGACCACTAAATCGATCCCCAGGCTCTCCAGATAGGAAACCTCTTCCTTGGCGGCAATACCGTTATCGACGGTCACGATCAGCTGGGGGCGAGCGAGCTCGTTAACGCGGTCGAGCGCCGCGCGCGAAAGACCGTAGCCCTCGTCAAAGCGATGCGGAATAAACGGTGTGACATTGGCACCAAACGTACGCAGTGCCTCGGTCAACAGGCAGGTCGACGTAATACCGTCAACGTCAAAATCGCCAAAGACCGCGATGCGCTCTTGGTTGCAAATAGCGCGCTCGACGCGGTCGGCAACGACCGACATGCCCGGGATAATGAGTGGGTCGGCCCAGTCGCGATCGAGTGAAGGCGTCAAAAACAGCTGACCTTCTTCGATGGATGCAATGCCGTGCGCAACCATAATGCGCGCCACCAGCCCGGGTATGCCCAGGCCAGCCGAAAGCTCCTTTTCGAGCTCGGGGTTTTGCTGAGCGACCGCCCAGCGATGCGTCGTCTTAAGCGATGACATAGGCGCCCACCCCCGATAGGGGCAGGTCGCCGCGATACCTCTCACGGTTCATAGCGATGAGTCCTCTGTGTATGCCCGCTTCGGCAGGCAGATCTGTTGAACGGATTTATTATACCGTGCAACGCGGGCGCAAATCGCCGCAGCACACCGCGGTTTCGGTAAACGATGCCGGTAATAGCCTCGAAATAATCGAGCGTTTCTACTGCACGAACGCATGCGAGCGTCTAGCATATCCATGCAAATGCATCTACGAGCAAAGGGAGTCGCAGAGACATATGAAGCAATGGGTTGGACTGGGCAAATTTCTCGCGGGGCATATGCAGGTCATCGTTCCGATTTGCGTGGCGCTCGGCGTGCTCTTTCCTCAGCAGATCGGCGTCCTCAAGCCCATCGTCCCCACCCTGTTTGCCTTTATGACATTCCAAGGTGCGCTCAGCAACACCTTCCACCAGGTGGCTGAGGTGTTTCGCCGTCCGCTGCATTTGATTTTGGCGTTATTTGTCTCGGCTGTGCTCATCCCCATTGCGGCGTATGCCATGGGCTCACTGTTCTTTGGTTCCAACCCCAACCTTGTCTGCGGCATCGTGCTCGAGTACAGCGTACCCGTGGCAGTCACTGCCTTTATGTGGATCAGCATGTTCGGCGGCAACGGCCCGCTCGCGCTCACCATCATCCTGACGTCCTCGGTTATCTCGCCTGTGACGATTCCTCTTACGCTCAAGCTCCTGCTGGGCGCCACCGTCTCGATCGATGTGCCGAGCATGATGCAAGACATGGCCTTTATGATCGCCATACCCGCCGTGCTCGGTATCGTCATTAACGAACTCACGCGCGGCTGGGGTCATGAGAAGCTCTCCCCCGCGCTTTCGCCCGCCTGCAAGTTCATGATGATGGGCGTTATCGCCTCCAACTCCACCGCCATGAGCGAGTACGTGCTGCACATGAATGTTGTGCGCTTGGAAGTCGCCCTCTTTATCCTTTCGTTCGCCATCAGTGGCTTTATCATCGGCATCCTGGTCGCACGTGCCCTGCATCTGCCGTATAGCGAGACGACCACCATGTGCTTTACCTGCGGCATGCGCAATATCTCTTCGGGCGCCGTCATCGCCACGCAGTACTTTCCCGGCGAGGTCGTGTTCCCCGTCATGTGCGGCACGCTGTTTCAGCAGGTGCTGGCCTCGATTATCGAGCATCTCTTTGAGCGCCTAACCGGCGAGGAGCGCGCCAAACAGCGCAAGCGGGTCAAGGCCGGCCGCGACGCGATGGCACGCTAGGCAGCACGCTTTTCGCAGGCACTCGCCTTGCTACGCGAGCGTTTCCAGATGCGCACGCAGGCGCTCAGCATCGACATCGAGCGTTGTCTCGGCATTGACCTGGGCCAAACGATAGCCCACAAAGTAGGGCGAAACCACCCAACGTGGCAGCGCCTTGGCAATGGTCCGGCCGTCCATGTGGTAGAAGAACAAGTTGTACGACTCCGCGCGACCGCCGTGGTGCTCGTGCAGGATATAGCGCAGAGCTACCTGAATCGCATCGGCAAACAGGTCCGCTTCGGCTTGGTCGCGGGCGTCGTCGCTGGCGGCGATTCCCTGTGGAGCCGAGACGTTGACCTCAAAGAACCCCATGATCGGCTCGGTTGAGATGTTGACCGCGACCCTCCCGTGTCGCCAGACATCGATGCCTTCGAAGTTGGCGGGGGCTAGTGCTGCATAACCGTCCTCCCGCTCCAGACCCACAATCTGCATATGCGGATGGACGAGGCTGCCGCCCGAAAGCGGGCCTTTGTTCTTGTACATGAGCACACTGCGGTACTGTTGGGAATCGATCATCTGCTGCCAGCAGCCCAGGGCAAACCGCATCACATGATGCAGCTCATCCGGTTCATAGGTCACCAGGTCGGCATCGTGATTGGCCGACTCGATCAATACGGTCTGACGGGTGGCCCGCAAGGTCTTGAACTTATTCTCGAGCCAGATGCAGTCACCATCGTGCTGGATGATGTTGGCGAGCCCCTCCGTGTCGCAAAAGGGGCACGCGGTACCAGGGCGACGATTATCGTCGGGCTTGCCGCTCGCCTGCTGAACGTCAAATACCAGCGCCACGGGTTATACCTCCAGCGGCACGATCTTGGTGCCATGGAGCTCGGAGACACCGAGCGCCGCTGCGACCGCGTCGCGATTTGCCGTAGTGATGCCGCCGCCGGGAAGGATGGTCAAACGGTCGCCCGCATACTCGATTAAACGAGCCAGGTGGTCGAAATTATCCTCGATCGACGTGCCAGCAGCGCCGCCATGCGTGAGGATGCGCGTAACGCCGCAGTCGGCAAGCGTGTCAATCGCATCGAGCTGAGCCTCGGGCGAGAGCTGGTCAAATGCCATGTGGAAGGTGATGTCAAGGGACTCGCGCTTGCACTCCTCGGTTGCGCAGCCCGCAGCCATCACGAGGGCGCCGAGGGTGAGCTCGTCGAGCGCCCAGCCGCCGGCACAGGGCTTGCAGCAGCCAAAGACCAGGCCGTCAACGCCGGCGCTCACGGCAAGGCCCAAATCCATCTCCATCATGCGCAGCTCGTCCTGGTTGTAATGAAAGTCGCCACCACGCGGGCGAATCATGCACATCACTCGCGCGTCATGCTCGTGAGCATAGTTGACTGTAGCGCTGATAACGCCGGCGGAAGGCGTGGTGCCACCGACGGCGAGGTTGTCACACAGCTCAATGCGTCCCGCACCGGCATCAATTGCCGCCGGCACTCGCTCAAAGTTCTCGGCACAAAACTCGTACAGCATAGATAGGCCCCCAAAGACAGCAGATGTTTTCCGACGGGCATTGTCACACATCCCCATGAAGTTGCGGTGGAATAGGGACTATTTTGGCGTCTAGAGCCCCCATTTAGTCCCTATTTCACCGCAACTCAGAATGATCTCTTGGGGACGGCACAGCTGGCCGAAAAATGTTGCCAATGGTGAATGTTGCGCAACAAGATTTCGGAATCCCGATTAACCATGGCAGTATCGCATTCGTATCCAGAGGAAAGGATTGCCATGTTTAAGAGCATCCAAAAGAGCGGAAGGATCGCAGCAGTCGCCATCGGCCTGATTGCAGCCCTGTCTCCGCTCGCAGCCCCTCCAGCAGCATTAGCCGGAGGCAGCGTACCAACGCCTGAGCTGGAGAAGTCTTATAGCTTTAAGGTCAGCAGCGAATACTCGTATACAGCCACGAGCGGCAATACAAAGTTCGGCTATTTGTACGATTTCGATGATGAGTACAACTTAAAGAGCATAACCCTCATCAATTTCAATGATGGCAGCTCGAGTCCCATTGCCATCCCGGAAAAAAGCCTTGACTCCGCTTACCACACGAACAGCGGTCAGCTCTACTGGGTGGACGGCAACAATTTGGTCGTATTCTCTCCAGAAAATCATTCCCAAACAGCCCATCCCATCACTTCGGCCAAATATGCCTACACCAGTACAACCGTCTCTTACGACGGCAATAGGGCAGCCGTGGAACACTATGACAATGAATCTGAGCTTAAAAAAATCGAGATTTATGACCTTAAGTCTGACGAGTTAATTCAAACATATCAATCGGATAAAGATGACTCTTATTGCTACTACTCAAACGATATGAGCCGTCTCTATTTCTATCCATACGATACTGAGAAAGGCATTGTTTCTCTTAGGGTTTTCAATTGCGATACAGGGTCAACGGAATTGAAAACAGTTAACGTTAAGAAAGACGATAGGTCTTCGGACATCGACTACATTGTCACCAGCTCGAACTCCGACGAAATTTATCTTCAGAGCGACACTGCACTAATAAAAGCAGACCGCGACGGAAACATGAGCGTTCTATTTAACGATGACGACCACGCTCCTGAATGGCCCTATTCATACCCGTCGGCAGAGCTTTATGCCCTCTATACAAAGAAGGGCTCGAACGATCTTTTTGAAGAGGATGACGGGGATTACTATCTCAATGAAGAGGACGCGAATCTTAGTATTTATGACCTGAAAAGCGACAAGATCATCAGCTCAATTGCATATCCTTTTGGCGCTGGATATCTCAGCGCTGTATCGCATGACGGCAGCATCTTACTTGGAAAATACTCAGACGACGACAAGTCCTCAGCATGCCTAGTCGATGCTCAGACCGGGGCAAAGAGCGAGTTTGACTCTCATTGGTGCGACCAACTTTCGTTCATGAACGGCGATCGCAAGATTTTGGCAACCTATTTCGACGATAATGATTCTTCGATCCTCCATGTGAACATCTACAAGTCAAATATTTCCCATTCGCTGCCTGAGGATGTGCTGTACTTTGTCCAGACTCACCTGCCGTTTATTATTGGCGGTGGCGCGGCAATCGTCCTGGTTATCGGTGGCGTGATCGTCGTCCTTTGCATCCGCAAGAAGCGTGCGAATGCCGCAAACGGTATGGCAACCACAGCACCCAAGCCCCAGCGCAAGCAGCGCCGTCGTCAGAAGCGTGCCCAGCAGAACGCCGTAGTGCCCACAGCACCGGCCATGCAAGCAGCTCCGGCCGAGCCTGCCCGCTTCTGCCGTCACTGCGGAACCCAGCTCGTGCCCGAAGCCCAGTTCTGCCCCACATGCGGACAAAAGGTAGACTAGCGAACAAAACCCGATAGACCTCAACCGCCAAGGCCCCGTTCCGGCACATTCCAGAACGGGGCCTTGGCTTGGTGCAGGGGTGCTAATTTGGGACGGTCATCGTCGCACGCCCCAATGAAGTTGCGGTGGAATAGGGACTGTTTTGGCGTCTAGAAACCCTATTTAGTCCCTATTTCACCGCAACTTAAAAAGGGGCGCTGACCGGGATAGTCAGCGCCCCTTTGTTGAATGGATTAACCACCAAGATAAGCCTTGCGGACGTTATCGTCGTGCAGGAGCTCTTGGCCGGTGCCGGTCATGGTGATCTTGCCGGTCTCGAGCACGTAGCCGCGCGTGGCGATCGAGAGCGCCATCTGCGCGTTCTGCTCGACCAGAAGCACCGTGGTGCCGGCCTTGTGCAGGTCCTCGACAATCTGGAAGATCTGCTCAATCAGAATCGGCGCCAGGCCCATGGAAGGCTCATCGAGCATGAGCAGCTTGGGGTTGCTCATAAGGGCGCGACCCATAACGAGCATCTGCTGCTCGCCGCCCGAAAGGGTGCCGGCGACCTGGCGACGGCGCTCCTTCAGGCGCGGGAACTGCTCGTAGACGCGCTCAAGGCCCGGAGCAACCGTGGACTTGGGCTGCGTGTAGGCGCCCATCTCCAGGTTCTCCTCGACCGTCATCTGCAAAAAGGCGCGACGGCCCTCGGGGACCTGAGCCAAGCCCTTACCCACCAGCTTGTCGGCAGGCGTATGGGTAATGTCCTCGCCCATAAACTTGATGGAGCCGGTCTTGGAACGCAGCAGGCCCGAGACGGTCTTGAGCGTCGTGGACTTGCCGGCGCCGTTTGCGCCGATCAGGGCCACGATCTCGCCCTCGTTGACGTTAAAGGAGACGTCCTTGATGGCGTGGATGGCGCCGTACCAGACGTTGATGTTGTAGACGGAAAGCATCGGCTCTGCCATTTAGTTCTCCCCCTTATCCTGCTTGCCCAGATATGCCTCGATAACGGCGTCGTTGTTCTGAATTTCCTCTGCCGTGCCCTTGGCGATGACCTTACCAAAGTTGAGCACGCAGATGCCCTCGCAGATGTTCATAACGAGCGACATATCATGCTCGATAAGCATGATGGCAATGCCGAAGGTGTCGCGAATCTTGACAATGTTCTCCATGAGTTCCGCGGTCTCGGACGGGTTCATGCCGGCGGCAGGCTCGTCGAGCAGCAGCAGCTTGGGGTTGGTGGCAAGCGCGCGGACGATCTCCAGACGACGCTGAGCGCCGTAAGGCAGCGATCCGGCCTGTTCATTTGCCAGGTGCTCCATGTCAAAAATGGACAGCAGCTCCATGGCACGCTCGTGGGCGGCCTTCTCGTGCTTCCAATACGTCGGCAGGCGCAGCACGCCCTCAAAGCCGGAGTAGCGCTCCTGGTTATGCAGGCCGACCTTAACGTTATCCTCCACCGTCATGGTGTTGAACAGGCGGATGTTCTGGAACGTACGGGCAATGCCCATGCGGTTGACCTGGTAGACCGACTTGCCCGAGGTGTCCTCACCGTCGAGCAGGATGGTGCCGTGTGTGGGCTGGTACACCTTGGTGAGCAGGTTGAAGACCGTGGTCTTACCGGCACCGTTGGGGCCAATGAGACCGGCGATCTCGGTCTTGCCGATGGTCAGGCTAAAGTCGTCGACTGCCTTAAGGCCGCCGAATTCAATGCCCAGGTGGATGCACTCGAGTGCAGGGCGCTCGCCCAGGTCACGGTCGGGAACGATGGCGCCAGAAGGATACGGGACCATCTTGCCCTTATTGAACTCAAATTTACTGGGCATCGGCTGCCACCTCCTTCTTGGAAGCAAAGCGGTCCTTGACGCGATCGAAGAACGCCTTGAGCTGCGGGTTGTTGGTAAAAATCATGACCAGGATCAGCACGATGGCGTAGATGAGCATGCGGTAGTCCGAGAACTGACGGAGCAGCTCGGGAAGCACCGTGAGCAACGCCGCCGCGATGACGGAGCCGCGCATATTGCCCAGACCGCCCAGGACCACGAACACCAGGATGAGAATGGACGTGTTGAAGTCGAACTTGGTGGCGGAGAGCTGCGAGAAGTTACCGCCGAAGAGGGCTCCGGCAGCACCGGCGAGGGCGGCGGAAACCACGAAGGCGATCATGCGGTACTCGGTGACGGAGATGCCTACGGACTCGGCTGCAATCTTGTTATCGCGCACGGCCATAATGGCACGGCCGGTACGGCTGCGAACCAGGTTGAGCACGATCACGAGTGCGACCATGACCAGGATGGCACCGGCGAGGAAGGTCGAGTACGTCGACACGCCCGAGGCGCCCTGGGCGCCCTTGATGATGGCGGTGCCGTCCTCGAGCAGGTGCAGGTCATCGATCGTAGAGTTGCCCGTGATGTTAAAGATCACGTGCAGGCCGCGGGAGTCGACGCCCACAATGAGGCAGGTGACGATCTCTTTGATGATCTCGCCAAAAGCCAGCGTCACGATAGCCAGGTAATCGCCGCTCAGGCGAAGGACCGGGATGCCGATCAAGAAGCCCAGGATGGCGGCAGCGATGGCGCCGACCACGATGCTGATGATAAGGCGCACCGGATCGGAAGGAATAGCGCTCTCGAGGGCGACCGCGGTGACGATACCCGTGTAGGCACCGATACTCATAAAGCCCGCATGGCCCAGCGACAAGTCGCCCGCGATGCCGACGACGAGGTTGAGGGAAATGGCCATGACGATGTAGGCCGTAATGGGAACCAACTGACCGGCGATCATGCGCGGGATCATATGGTTGGACTGCATAAAGAACACGATGGCGAAGGCCACGATGCACATAGCGTACGTGACAAAATCGTGACGCGTCTGCTTGTCTTTAAGAAACTTCATAACGCTCACCTACACCTTCTCGGGGACGTACTTGCCCAAGAGGCCGGCAGGCTTGACGAGCAGGACGATGATCAAAACACCAAAGACGATGGAGTTGGCAAGGCTCGTGGAAATGTAGGCTTGCGCCATCGCCTCGATGATGCCGATGAGAATGCCGCCGACAAAGGCGCCGGGGATGGAGCCGATGCCACCGAAGACGGCGGCGTCGAAGGCCTTGATGCCAGGCATGGCGCCCGTCGTGGGCTGCAGCACCGGCGAGTAGGAGCACAGGAGCACGCCGGCGATGGCGGCAAGCGCAGAGCCGATGGCAAACGTCATCGAGATGGTGCGGTTGACGTTGATGCCCATGAGCTGAGCGGCGGCCTTGTCCTCGGACACGGCGCGCATAGCTTTGCCCATCTTGGTCTTACCTGTAAAGAACATCAGGCCGGCCATGATAACCAGGCAGGCGACGATGGTGACGAGCGAGACGGCGCTTACGTTGAACTTGGCCAAGAACTCCGGCACCTGGAAGGTGACGAGCGAAGTGAAGTTCTTGGGCGTGGCGCCCCACAGAAGCTGCGCGGCGTTCTGCAGGAAGTAAGACACGCCGATAGCCGTGATCAGAACGGCCAGCGGGCCTGCTTGACGCAGCGGCTTATAGGCCAGGCCCTCGATGAGAACACCGAGAACGGTACAGACCACACAAGAGAGAACTACAGATGCCCAGCCCGGGAGGCCGAGATACGACGTGGCGCAGAACGAGACATAGGCACCGACCATGATGACGTCGCCGTGAGCGAAGTTCAGCATCTTGGCGATACCGTAGACCATGGTGTAGCCCAACGCGATGATGGCGTAGACGCTGCCCATGGACAGGCCGTTGACCAGGTATTGGATAAAGACCGTCATGTTCCACATCCCCCTTTCGAATAGGTTTCCAGTTGATGTATGAAACAGGGACGTTACATCGTCCCTAGATACCAAGCAAGCAGGGAAGGCCAAAACCTCCCCTGCTTGGGATCAAAACCGCTCTATGTAAGGCGGCCAATTAGGCCTGTACGTACTTGCCGTCGGTGATGACGTACGCCGTGGGCTCCTTCTGGACCTGGCCCTTATCGTTCCAGGTGAGCTTGCCGGTCAGACCGTCAACGGTAATCTTGAGCATAGCCTTGGACAGCTTCTCGGCGGCCTCGGTCGGGTCGGCGTCGACACCAAGACCGGCCTCCTTGAGGGCCTCGGCCACCGCGTGCACGCCATCGTAGGCGTCGGCGGCAAACTGGTCGGGGGTATCGCCGTACTTATCCTTGTAAGCGTTGACGAAGTCGGCGTTCTTCTCGTCGTCGGCGGAGAACGGGGTCATGAGCAGCAGACCCTCGGCAAGAGAGGTGTCGAAACCCTCAACGCCCAGGATGCCGTCCATGCCGTCGCAGCCCATCATCTTGACGTCGTAGCCCATGTCCTTGGCGTTCTTGAGCAAAACGGACGCCGGCGTGTAGTAGATCGGCGCAAAGATCATGGTGGCGCCGGCCTGCTTGGCCTTGGTCAGCTGGTTGGTAAAGCTCGTGGCGGAGTCGTCCTTAAAGGTCTCCTCGTCGACAATCTCGAGCTTGGACTCAGCGGCCTGGGCCTTAAAGGAATCTGCGATGCCCGAAGAATAGGCGTCGCCGGAGTTATAGAACAGCACGAACTTCTCGTCCGCATACTTCTGCGCCAGGAACTTGGCAGCGTTGACACCCTGGTTGGGGTCGGTGAAGCAAACCTGGAAGACGCAATCCTTGCCGTCGGTGACGTCCTCGGAGGACGCGGACGGGGTGATCATGAACGTCTTGGGGTCGTTACCACACTCTGCGGCAACGGCAACCGACGCACCCGTGGTGGTCGGACCGACGAGGGCCTGCATGCCCCAGTCGAGCAGGGTGTTGAAGGCGTTGACGGCCTTCTCGCCATCGGCCTGGTCATCCTCGGCCTTGCTGGCAAGCGGCAGCTCCTTGGTCGAGAAATCCTTGCAGCCGAGCTCGACACCCTGGGTAACGGACTTGCCGTAGGACGCGTTGGCGCCGGTCAGCGGGCCGATGGTGCCGATCTTAAACGAAGCGTCGCTCGAAGCGGAACCGCTGTCGCCGCCGTTGGAGGAGCAGCCAGCTAGAATGGACATCGCCCCCAGACCTGCTGCGCTCGCGATAACGCTCCTGCGATTCATAACAGGGTTCAATGACTTACCGGTGAGGTTCGACATGCGGCTCTCCTCTCAAATCTCGTCGGGTTTCGGTTGCCCGACAGGCCATCCTTCGCCGTGTTCGGCGTTCGCAAAATAGTAGACGCTTTAGTTGAGAAAAGTGGCGATTATTTCAACTTTTCTTTTGCTTTGTCCATTTATCCATATTTATGCGTATTTCTATCGGTTTATGCAGTTTAGCCACTTTATTATGTGAAAGTAATGTTTCTGTTCTGTTACAAGCGTCCTTGCCCTGAATAAAACGGCCTCACCGGTCGCGTTATATGCACTTAGGCGGAGATGTACTTGCCGTCCTGAATCACATAGGCCGTAGCGGGCTTTTCGACCTGGCCCTCGTCGTTCCACGTGAGCTCGCCCGTCAGGCCCTCAATCTTGATCTTGCGCATGGCCTTGGCAAGGTCGGCGGCAATATCGGCGCCGTCGGCCGTCGTGTCAATGCCGGCCTTGTCGATAGCCTCGGCGATCGCGTGGACGCAGTCGTAGGCATCGGCGGCAAACTGGTTAGGGGTCTCGTCGTACTCCTCCTTGTATGCCTTGACGAAGTCGGCGTTCTTCTCGTCGTCGGCGGAGAACGGCGTCATGAGCAGCACGCCCTCGGCAAGCGAAGTGTCGAAGCCCTCCACAGAGAGCAAGCCGTCCATGCCGTCGGTGCCCATGAGCGTCATGTCATAGCCCATGTCCTTGGCGTTCTTGAGCAGGACGGACGCCGGCGTGTAGTAGATCGGCGCAAAGATGAGCGTGGCGCCGGCCTCCTTGGCCTTGGTCAGCTGGTTGGTAAAGCTCGTGGAAGAATCATCCTTAAAGGTCTCGGTGTCGACGATATCGAGCTTGGACTCCTTTGCCTGCTCGGCAAAGGCATCGGCGACGCCCGAGCTGTACGTATCGCCGGAGTTATAGAACAGGGCGATCTTGGCGTCCGCGTACTTCTCGGCCAAGAACTTCGCGGCGCTCGTGCCCATGGTGGGGTCGGTGAAGCAGACTTGGAAGACCGTGGTCTTGTCCTTGGTCACGTCGAGCGACGAGGCGGAAGGCGTGACCATGAGCATGTCGTCGGCAATCTCGCCCGAGACGGCGACGGCGGCACCGGTGGTAACGGGGCCGACGAGTGCCTGCATGCCCCAGTCGCACAGGGTGTTGAAGGCGTTGATGGCCTTCTCGCCGTCGGCGACGTCGTCCTCGGACTTAAGCGAAAGCTTGAGGTCCTTGGTCGAGAAATCCTTGGCAGCGAGCTTAGCGCCCTTCTCGGCCGAGACACCATAGGTGGCCGCAGCGCCGGTCAGGGGGCCGATGACACCGATCTTGAACGTCTTGCCGTCGTCGGCGGAGCCGCCATCCGAACCACCCGAGGAGCAACCGGCGAGCGCGACGGTACTGCCGAGCGCGGCGGCGCCGGCGAGGAAGTTCCTACGGCTGAACGTGCTGTTGATGTTGAACATGGTGTCCCCCTTTTCGCTGGCCGCGGTGCGGCCGTCTTGCGGTACAGGGCAAACCTTATGGCCCAAACGTTGACAGTTTGTTACGGGAGTTCGTTTGTAGCGAGCGTGTTTCCAATGTTTCCGCAGCGTTTCGGGGGTAGCGTTTTATGCGGCTCCCGTTGCCTGGCAAGCACGCGCTCCCGGTTCACGCTAGAATGCACTCAACCTTAACTGGTCAATCATCCATACAGATGCACGAAGGAGCTATCTATGAGCGAATCCCTGCGCACCGTGAACGTCGGCCTGATCGGTCTGGGAACCGTCGGCGGCGGCGTGGCCCGTCTGATCAAGAGCCACCACGATGAGTACCTGGCCGCCTACGGCATCGACCTTAAGCTGACCCGCGCCTGCGCGCTTGCCTGGGAGCAGGCCGAAGCCGCCGGTATTGAGCGCGAGGCCTTTACGAGCGACTGGCATGACGTCGTCACCGACCCCGCCGTCGACATCGTCGTCGAGCTGATCGGCGGCGAGCACCCCGCGACCGAGATCTTCACCACCGCCTTCGAGAACGGCAAGCACGTCGTCTCTGCCAACAAGGCCCTGCTGGGCCGTCATGTCGAGACGCTCGCCGAGAAGGCGCGCGCATGCGGCGTGCAGATTAAGTGCGAGGCCAGCTGCGGCGGCGGCATCCCCATCGTGAGCACGCTCGAGCACGACCTGGTGGGCAACAAGATCCTGACCATCGCCGGCATTCTCAACGGCACCACCAACTACATCCTGTCGCGCATGGACGCCGAGGGCGCCGATTACGCCGACGTGCTTGCCGACGCGCAGGCCAAGGGCTATGCCGAGGCCGACCCGTCCGCCGACGTCGACGGCTTCGACGCCGCCAGCAAGACGGCAATTCTCGCCTCCATCGGCTTTGGCACCCGCGTGACCACCGACGATGTGTACCAGCAGGGCATCCGTACCATCGGCGCCGAGGACATCGCCCAGGCCCGCGAGCTCGGCTACACCATTAAGCTGCTCGGCATCGCCCGCAACACCGACGCCGGCGTCGACGTCCGCGTGCATCCCACGCTGATCCCCGCCGACCACATGCTTGCCAAGGTCAACGGTGCCATGAACGCCGTCTACGTGGTGGGTGACGCCGTAGGCGAGACCATGTTCTACGGTGCCGGCGCAGGCTCCTTCCCCACCGCGAGCGCCGTCGTGGGCGACATCCTGTCGCTCTCCGAGCAGATCAGCCGCGGCGTGGCTCCGCTGCCCGAGATTGAGCCCTATGGTCACAACCTCGCCTTTAAGCCCATGGACGAGCTCCAGACCAAGTACTATGTGCGCCTGAAGGTCGCCGACCGCGTGGGCGCCCTGTCCGAAACGGTCGACATCTTTGCCAAGCACAACATCTCGATCTCGCTCATCAACCAGGTCGAGGACGGCAAGTCGGGCGTCAGCGATGCCTGCTCGGTCATCTTCCTGACGCACCGCGCGCTCGAGAAGGACGTCCAGGCTGCCGCCGCCGAGCTTGCCAGCGTCGACTGCGTGGCCGAGGTCGCCAACGTCCTGCGTATCGAGGACGTAGAGGCCTGGACCGAAGGCGTCATGGCCAACTAATCCATCAATCGCCTAGCAATACGCGCTTTGAGGGCTCCCGTCCGATGTGGGACGGGAGCCCTTTTGTCTCCTGCCCCAAGCACAACGGCAGAGCAAATTTGCGCGAGCCGCTCATCGGTAACGCGGGCTACCGTTCACCGATATGCAAACGCGGTCGATTCCGGCTACCGCTACGCTGTGCTGCGTACGTCCACCCCCGAAGAATGGAGGCACCATGTTGCTCGAGGGCAAGAAAGCAATCGTCACCGGAGGCACGCGCGGTATCGGCTATGCCATTGCCTGCCGTTTTATCGAGGAGGGTGCCGCCGTCACCGTCTTTGGCTCGCGTCAGGAGACTGCCGATGCAGCCGTTGAGAAGCTGGCAGCCGTCTATCCCGACGCCAAGGTCTGGGGTCGTTCCTGCGATCTCACCTCGCTCGAGGCCGTGACTGAGGCCTTTACCCAGGCTGCAGCCGACATGGGCGGTCTCGATACGGTCGTCAACAACGCCGGCATCTCCCAGCGCTCGCCCCCTTTGGACTACACGGCCGAGGAGTTCGCAAAGGTCATGGACCTTAACGTCGTCGCTGTCTTTAATGGCCACCAGGCTGCCGCCAAGATCATGACCGAGGCCGGCCACGGCGGCACCATCACTACCACAAGCTCGATGGTCGCCAAGTACGGCCAGCCCTCTGGCGTCGGCTACCCCACGTCCAAGTTTGCCGTCAACGGAATGGTCCAGTCGCTCTCGCGCGAGCTCGCCCCCATGGGTATTCGCGTCAACGCCGTCGCCCCAGGCGTAACCAAGACCGATATGGTCGCCAACCTGCCCGAAGAGGTCATCAAGCCCATCATCGCAACCATCCCGCTCGGCCGCATGGGCGAGCCCGAGGATGTCGCCAACGCCTTTGTCTTCTTGGCAAGCGACATGTCCTCCTATGTCACGGGCGCCATCCTCCCCGTCGACGGAGCCGCCCGCTCCTAAGGGGCCACAAGCCTCAGCTCCCAGCCTCAATATTGCTCAACCAAAAAGCGCGCTGTCTGCATCAACTGCAGGCAGCGCGCCTTCTTCTGTTTGAAGTGGAAGCCGTGTCCCAGAATTCCGGCTCAGACCGGGACGCAGCTTCCCTCAGGGCCATGTTTCGGAAAATGTGCCCCGTTTTGAACGCCGATTCTGGGACACCGTTTCCGCAACGGGTCTCTCGCGGAAACTGTATCCCACTCTGAGCGCCCATTCCGGGACACAGTTTCCCCAAGGCCTTTGTTTCGGAAAGCGCATCCCATTACGCGTCTTCAAACTGGGACGCGCTTTCCGGCAGGGGTCCAAAGCGGAAACTGCATCCCGCTCTGAGCGTCCATTCTGGGATGTGGCTTCCCGATGGGGGCCGATGCGGAAACCGCATCCCGTTCCGAGCCTTCAAAGCGGGACGCGCCTTCCCCTAGGGAAGCATCTCGTTATTTGCCGTCGTCGTCCTGGGCTTCATCGCGCGCGTAGAGCTCCAGCATGCGACGGCGGTATTCGCGCACGGCGAGCTTGGCGCGCTCCAGGCGGCGGCGCTCACGCGGAGTCAGCTTGGACGGGTCGATCTCGTCGCCATAGGTCTTCTCGGCCAGCAAATGAGCGGCGTCCACGATACGGGCATCGATGTGCCCGTTTGCCGCCTCGGTCGAGAGGCGGTCGGCAATGGAATCAAGGGTAGGTATGCCGTCGAGCGAACGCCCATGGCCATGCGAGGTCAACAACTCGTGCTCACGCGCGAGCAAGCTCGCCAGATCGTGATGGGCGCGCAGAATATCGAGCGCGTCGGATGGATGCTCGGCAACCTCCGCCACGGCGGCAACCGGCGCGGCGTCGATCACGCGGTAGAAGAGTTGGGCGAGCAGCGGCATCAAAAACACCGTGATGGCACCGGCGGCAACCATGACCGACGCAACATCTTGCGACAGCGCGCCCGCGTTGACGGCAACGCTGTCACGGCAACGATGATCGGAAGCGCCGTGGTGCAGTACAGGGCCACGGTAATGCGGCCATACGCCGACACATCGCGCGTCGCAGGACAAATGCCCATAGAGATGAGGATGGGCACGGCGCGAATAATCAGCAACGCCACGATAAAGCCCGCGAGCAAGCCCGGGCGCGACGCCACGGCCGTCAGGTCGATCTTTGCGCCCGACACGGTGAAGAACACCAGAATCAAAAAGCCGTAGGCCAGGCCGTCGAGCTTAGTCTCGAGCGTATGGTTGCCCTCGGGGATGATATAGCGCAGGACAAAGCCGGCGGCAAAGGAGCCCAGCACGATGTCGAGATCGAAGATGGCCGAGAACGCCACGAGCGTGACCAGGATGAGAACCGTCAAGCGCACGAAGGTCTGCGATGTGGTATCGGCGCGCTCCTCGACAAACGCAAAGAAGCGGCTGCCGACGCGCTTGGAGCGGCTCGGGACCACGGCCAGCAGCACGCAGACCACCGCAAACAGACCCAAGATCACGAGTGTCTGAATGCCGGTGCGCGCAGAGAGCAGCACCGACATGGCAAGCACGGGGCCAAGCTCGCCCCAGGTACCGTACGCGAGAATCGAATCGCCCACGCGTGTGCCGGTAAGCGAGCGCTCGCGCATGATGGGCACGAGCGTGCCGAGCGCCGTCGAGGTAAGCGCGAGCGTCACGGCGATGCCGTCGAAATGGCTGACCGAGAACCACGGCGTAAAGCGCACGGCAAGCCAGGCGATGCCAAACGTGACGACCCACGTCGCCATGCCATAGCGCCCCTCGACGCCCGTGATGTTCTTGGGGTCGATCTCAAAACCGGCGAGCAGGAACAAAAAGGCCAAGCCGAGCTCGGACACGAGCGAGACCTCGGCGTCCACATGGATGATGCCGAGCATATGCGGACCCAGCACCGCGCCGAACACGAGCAAAAAGACCGTCTCGGGAACGGGCTTTCCGGGAATTGCCGAGGTGATAAAGGGACTCGCAAAGGCCACGAGCGCGATGATGGCGAGAGAAACGAATGCCATGTGATGCCTTTCTCTTGTTTGAGCTTCACTGTAGCACCCTCGCCGTCCTCTACGCGCCGCGACCTGTCGTATCATAGTGACGTTTACAAACATGTGGCTCAAGGCGACCGCGAGGCTTGCCCCGCAAACCGACCGCTGCCGCATACCGTACCGTACGCCCAACCGATCAGGAAGGCAGGAACCAATGGTCTCTCGTATCTACGTGGAGAAGAAACCCGGGTTCGACGTCGAGGCTCAGCAGCTCAAGGGCGAGCTGACCGAGATCCTCGGCATTCAGGGCATCGAGGCCCTGAGGATCATCAACCGCTACGACGTCGAGGGCATCGACGAGGAGCTCTTCCGCTCTTGCGTCCCGACCGTCTTTAGCGAGCCCCAGGTCGATGTGACCTATGACGAGCTCCCCGCAAGCGATGGCGCCGTCTTTGCCGTCGAATTCCTGCCTGGCCAGTTTGACCAGCGCGCCGACTCCGCCAGCGAGTGCGTGCAGCTCATCAGCCAGGGCGAGCGCCCCGCCGTGCGCTCCGCCAAGGTCTATATGATCTCGGGCGACTTGGACGAGGCCGCCATCGAGGCCATCAAGCACTACGTGGTGAACCCCGTCGAGGCGCGCATCGCCTCGCTCGACCTGCCCGAGACGCTGTACATGGAGACCCCCGAGCCCCAGCCCGTCGAGGTGCTCGACGGCTTCCGCGAGCTCGATGAGGCCGGCCTCGCCGCCTTTATTTCCGAGCGCGGTCTTGCCATGGACGAAGCGGACATCGCCTTCTGCCAGCAGTACTTCCGCGACGAGGATCGCGATCCCACCATCACCGAGATCCGCGTGATCGACACCTACTGGTCCGATCACTGCCGCCACACCACCTTCGGCACCGTCCTGGACAACGTGACGATCGACGACGCCGTGGTGCAGCAGGCCTTCGACCGCTACATGGAGATGCGCCACGAGCTCGGTCGCGACGCCAAGCCCGTCTGCCTCATGGACATGGGCACCATCGGCGCCAAGTACCTTAAGAAGACCGGCGTCATGACCGATGTCGACGAGTCCGAGGAGATCAACGCCTGCACCGTCAAGGTGAAGGTCGATGTCGACGGCGAGGACCAGGACTGGCTGTTCCTGTTTAAGAACGAGACCCACAACCACCCGACCGAGATCGAGCCCTTCGGCGGTGCCGCCACCTGCGTGGGCGGCGCCATCCGCGACCCGCTCTCGGGCCGCAGCTACGTGTACCAGGCCATGCGTGTCACCGGCGCCGGCGACCCCACCGTCCCGGTTTCCGAGACGCTCGAGGGCAAGCTGCCGCAGCGCAAGCTCGTAACCACCGCCGCCGCCGGCTACTCCAGCTACGGCAACCAGATCGGCCTTGCCACCGGCCAGGTCAACGAGCTCTATCACCCCGGCTACGTGGCCAAGCGCATGGAGGTCGGCGCCGTCGTGGGCGCTACCCCGGCAAACCACGTGCGTCGCGAGTGCCCCGCCCCCACCGACAAGATCATCCTGCTGGGCGGCCGTACCGGCCGTGACGGCATCGGCGGTGCCACCGGCTCCTCCAAGACCCAGAACACCGAGTCCATCGAGACCTCGGGTGCCGAGGTCCAGAAGGGCAACGCCCCGGTCGAGCGCAAGCTGCAGCGTCTGTTCCGCCGCGGCGATGCCTGCCGTCTGATCAAGCGCTGCAACGACTTTGGCGCCGGCGGCGTCTCGGTCGCCGTGGGCGAGCTTGCCGACGGCCTGTATGTCGACCTGGACACCGTGACCAAGAAGTACGACGGCTTGGACGGCACCGAGCTCGCCATCTCCGAGTCCCAGGAGCGTATGGCCTGCGCCGTCGCCGACGGTGACGTCGAGGAGTTCATGGGCTACGCCGCTGAGGAGAACCTCGAGGCGACCGTTATCGCCGAGGTTACCGCCGAGCCGCGCATGCGCATGGCCTGGAACGGTGTCGCCATCGTCGACCTGTCCCGCGAGTTCCTCAACTCCAACGGTGCACCCAAGCACCAGGTCGCCCATGTGTGCGCCCGCAGCGTATGGCAGCCCAGCTGGGCCGGTACCACGCTTGCCGAGCGCATGACCTCGCTTGTCACCGACCTCAACGTTGCCTCCAACAAGGGCCTTTCCGAGCGCTTCGACTCCACCATCGGTGCCGCAACCGTGCTCATGCCCTTTGGCGGCAAGACGCAGCTCACCCCGAGCTCGGCCATGGTCGCCAAGTTCCCCGTGGACGGCGAGACCACCACGGCAAGCGCCATGGCATGGGGCTTCAACCCCTACCTGATGGAAGCCGACCAGTTTGCCGGCGCCTACCTGTCCGTGGTCGAGTCCATCGCCAAGCTCGTGGCTGCCGGCTTTGAGCACAAGCGCGCCTATCTCTCCTTCCAGGAGTACTTCGAGCGTCTGCGCACCGAGGCCGAACGCTGGGGCAAGCCCACGGCGGCCGTCCTGGGCGCCCTCATGGCCCAAGTCGACCTTGGTGCCGGCGCCATCGGTGGCAAGGATTCCATGAGCGGCTCGTTTGAGGACGAAGCCGGCGAGCTCAACGTTCCGCCGACTCTGATCAGCTTCGCTGTGGCCGTGGGCCGCGCGGCGCGCGCCGTCTCCCCTGAGTTCAAGGGCCTGACGCACCGCGTCGTCCGCATCGCCCCCGCTACCTACGGCGAGGACTACCGACCCGACGCCCAGCAGCTGCTCGCCGCGTTTGACGCCGTCGAGGCGCTCACTGCTACCGGCGACGCCCTGGCCGTCTCCACGCCCGGCTACGGCTGCGGCGCCGAGAGCCTCTTTAAGATGTGTGTCGGCAACCAGATCGGTGTCGAGCTTGCCGAGGATGTGGACGTGGAGAGCCTCTTCACCCCGCTCTACGGCAGCTTTATCGTCGAGCTCGCCGAGGACGCCGAGCTACCCGAGGTCGCCGACGGCGTTGTCGTCGAGCCCCTGGGCACCACCGTCGAGGGCTATGTCATCGACACCGGCTCTGAGGTCATCGAGCTCGCCGAGCTCCAGGAAGCCTGGGAGAGCGGCATCGAGGGCGTCTTCGCCTACCGCAGCGCCGGCGAGACCCCCGAGGTCGAGACCATCGACTTCCGCGCCAAGGACATCCACGTATACGGCGGCGCCAAGATCGCCCGTCCGCGCGTGATCATCCCCGTGTTCCCCGGCAACAACTGCGAGTACGACAGCGCCCGCGCCTTCCGTGCCGCCGGTGCCGAGGCCGACACCTTCGTGATCAACAACCTCACGCCCGAGGCCATCGCCGAGAGCACCCACGAGCTTGCCCGCCGCATCCGTGCAAGCCAGATCGTCATGATCCCCGGCGGCTTTTCGGGCGGTGACGAGCCCGACGGCTCCGCCAAGTTCATCACGGCGTTCTTCCGCGCTCCCGAGGTCACCGAGGCAGTCCGCGACCTGCTCCAGGCCCGCGACGGCCTGATGCTGGGCATCTGCAACGGCTTCCAGGCCCTGGTCAAGCTCGGCCTGGTGCCCTACGGCGACATCGTCGACGCCACGCCCGATGCGCCCACGCTGACGTTCAACACCATCGGTCGCCATCAGAGCCGCCTGGTGCGCACCCGCATCTCGTCCAACCTGTCCCCGTGGCTGTCGCAGTGCAGCCTCGACGACCCCTACACCGTCGCCATCAGCCACGGCGAGGGCCGCTTTGTCGCCAATGACGAAGTGCTCGCCCAGCTGATCGCCAACGGCCAGGTCGCCACGCAGTACGTGGGCGAGGACGGCAAGCCCAGCATGGATCTTTCCGTCAACCCCAACGGCTCCGCACTCGCCATCGAGGGCATCACGAGCCCCGACGGCCGCGTTCTGGGCAAGATGGGCCATGCCGAGCGTCGCGGCGACAACCTGTACCGCAACGTGCCCGAGCATGTCCCCGGCGACAAGTTCATGCCGATCTTTGAGAGCGGCGTAGCCTACTTCGCTTAAACCTTTCCCATCGGGTACAATCCCTTCGGGTAACAACACCCGCCACCGGCACGCCCGGTGGCGGGTTCTTTTTTATTTGCGCGTATGGGAGAAGAACATCATGGAAAGCCGCAAGCCGTATCTCGCCACTCTGCCCGGACTCATCCTGGGTTGCCTCGTCTGCTGCGCGCTCTGGGGGTCGGCTTTCCCCTGCATCAAGATCGGTTACGAGCTGTTTGGTATCCCGGCGCACGATAGCGCCTCGCAGCTACTCTTTGCAGGTTTGCGCTTCACACTTGCCGGTATCCTGGTTATCGCCGGTATGAGTGCAGCCCAGCGCCGCCCGCTCGTCCCACAGGCACGCGATATCAAGCCCATCTTTATCTTGTCGCTCTTCCAGACTATCGGGCAGTACTTCTTTTTCTATCTGGGTCTCTCGCGCGCCAGCGCCATGTCGAGCTCCATCATCGAGGCCAGCGCCAACTTCCTCGCAATCCTCTTTGCCGCCCTGGCATTTCACACCGAGAAGCTCAATACGGCCAAGGTGCTTGGCTGTGCGCTGGGCTTTGCCGGCGTCGCGCTCGTCAACCTCTCGGGCGCAGATGGCACCTTTGGCTTTACGCTCGATGGCGAGGGCTTTATCCTAGCCTCCACTGTCGCGGGTGCTCTTTCGACCTGCCTGATCGGTATCTTCTCGCGCGAGCACGACGGCGTCTTGCTTGCCGGGTGGCAGTTCTTGGTCGGCGGCCTGATCCTCACCGCCATCGGCTTTTTGATGGGTGACGCGCTCTCCCCCACAGCGATTGTCCCCGCCATCGCGCTCATCATCTACATGGCGCTTATCTCCGCGGTCGCGTACTCGCTGTGGTCCCGCCTGCTCGCCGTCAACCCCGTCAGCCGCGTCTCTATCTTTGGATTTATGAACCCCGTCTTTGGTGTGGTGCTGAGCGCGCTGCTGCTCGACGAGGGCGCTGGCACGAGCCTCGTTACCGTCATCGTTGCCCTGCTGTTGGTCTGCGGCGGCATCATCATCGTCAACAAACCCAAAAAAGCCTAGCGAGCTCACCTTTTTAGGGAGGGCCTTCAAACACTTTAGCTTAATGGAGTGCACTGGTTCTCGTTGATTTCGTACCGAGTCGCAGCGGCAGACGCCCGCCTTGCCGCACCGCGCCCGGGCATTATGGCCGGTGGCCCCCACAAACGCAAAAGGGGCGCACGACCATCGCAACGGTCGTGTGCCCCTTTTCCTAGCGTATCTGAACGCCGGCTTTCTTTTTCTCGGCCTTGACACGGTAGAGTTCCGTGTCGGCGGCGCGAAGCAGGTTTTGCCAGGTATCAATACCATCGCCGACCCGCGCGCAACCGATGGACATCCGCAATGCATACGGCACCTCGGCATGCGCGAGCTCGTCGTTGATTGTCGCGCACAGATGCATGATATCCTGTTCCGCCGCTGCCTTTTGGAGCACCACGAACTCATCGCCACCATAACGCGCGATAAAGCCACCAGACGCCGAGCAGACCTCTTTGAGCGCAGCGGATATTACCTGAAGAGCATGGTCGCCCTCCACATGTCCATAGCGATCGTTAATCTGCTTAAAGCCGTCAGCGTCCATCATAAGCAGATACACATCTTCGGCCTGATCCACATTTGAAAAGAGCGACAGCATATAGGTCTCAAAACGGTTGCGGTTGTTGAGTCCAGTCAACGGGTCAGTCGAGATCAGTTGCTCCTGGCAGATGATATAGAGCAGCAACATGCTAATCATTATGCCGACACAAAGGCCAGGCACCGAGTATACGATCTGAAAGGTACCGCCCACCAGAGCGGGAACCGCAAAAAAGGCGAGGGTGCGATAAATGGCCTTCTTTTGCAGGCTTTCGACTTTTCGAGCCTGAATAAAGGCATGCAAGGACGTATATATGACGTAGCAGTAGCTAACGATAGGCTGAATCATATAAAGCGCTCCGCGACGATATACGCCCCGCGCATCGATATAGAACATAGTGTGCGTCCAGTAGCTGGTAAATGCCAACACGACCACCAATGCGGTTGGCAACGTTAAAAGTACCACCCTATAGGGCGTGGTCAGGAGCCGCGAGCCCTGCATCGTCTCGGAATAGAAAAACCAAATGAGGCACGCGATGGCGAACAGCGAAAACGAAACCGCGTTGGAAATCCAGTTGGCCGTGATGCCTACAGGAGTGCTCACGCCGTCCGAGAGCGTCCAGATCATATCGAAGAAAATGTAGGCAGCAGACGTGTAGCCCAGCATGCTAAACAAAAGCTGCTGGGTGCTCGAGAACAGGGAGCGACGGCTTCGTACGGCAAGCCCGATAAGAATAATCATGCATAGCAGGAATATCTCGATCTTGAGTGCCTTAACCACTAGACGCCATCCCTTCAATATCCAAGTGGTCGGAATCGCCCAATTCGAACCTGGGCAATAAACACCCCTTACTCCGTAGGGGTAAAGGGAATAATAGCAGAGCGCCCGAACGTCACTGCAAGACAGCTCTCGTTCGGGCGCTCAAACGGCGCGAGTTGCACGCCGGAATCATTGATGGGTATCGATTGCTACTCGCCATCGATGTCGGTCGCGACAGCCTCTTCGATGGCCTCGACACCGGCAGGCGACAGGTCTTCCTTGCCCTGGCAGAACTTCTTATCGACCCAGCCAGTCAGAATCGGAGCCATGATCGCCGTGATGATAACGGCGGTGGCGATCTGAGCGTACGCGGTGGGCGCAAGCTCGGCGTAGCGCGGTGCGACCTCGGCGAGGGCAACCGGTGTGGTCATAGCCGTGCCGGCAATGGTGGAGCAAGCCACAGCGGCCTTGCCATTGCCGCCGCACAGACGCTCGAACGCAAAGGTGATGGGACCGACGACAAACAGCGTGACAAGGCCCAGCAAGATGCCGGAAATACCGCCGGTGATAAAGCTCGACAGGCTCATGGACGCACCGAGCTGAAATCCGATGACGGCAATCGCGGGATTGGCACCGGGAACCAGCAAGTTCTTGATAAACGGGAACAGGTTGCCCAGAACCATGCCAATAACGAGTGGCAAGATGGAGCCGATAATGGTGCCAATGGGAATGTTGGCGAGGCCGGAAACACCGAGGATGATCATCGTGACGGCGGGGCCAGCCGTAAAGAACAGGATACCGACGGCGCCCTGCTCGGACTCATCGCCGAACTCGCCCATGATACCCGTATAGAGCGCCATGTTGCAAAACGTGATGCCGCCGATGATAGACACGGAGCTCAGACCCAGGAAGTTGTCGTTAAAGAAATATGCTACGCCCAGGCCGAGAGCCGCTGCGACGACCAGCTTGGGGATCAGCACGACGATACCGGTCTTGATGGCACCCGGCGTGGACTTAAAGCTGATGCCGGCGCCCACAAACAGCAGGATCGCGGCGACGATGGTATTGGAGCCACCGCGGCAGGCAGCCGTAAAGAAGCCGCCGATCTCAAAAACCTGCGGGCAGAAGGTGTTGAGCAAAAGACCGACGATCATCGGATAGATCATGATGTCGCCCGGGATGCGCGGGACCTTGAATTTCTTTTGCTCGTTGGCGGTCGCTTCCTGTGCCATGAAACCCCCATTTCCGCTGACGGGGTACAAAAGCCCACGTCACGCTTTGCTACAGTAAAGTTTGACCATGGTACCAGAAGAAATAGACCAGCTCGGTGAAAAATTCGACAAGTTGGGATGGAACGAGATTCGGCGCCCGCGACGCCACCCCTATATAAGGCTCAAGACGATATAGAGTACGATGCCCGAGACGCAGCACCACAGCATCGATTTTGTCTTGACCGCCACGACCACGACGCCGGCGGCCGCAATCCAGGGAACCAAGGCAGGCCAGAGCCCCGCGTCGAACGCGCCGGGACTCACCAAGTCGTTGGCGACCAGCGCGGCAAAGGCAGCGGGCGGGATATAGCCCAGGGCCTCGGTAATGCGGGGCGACAGGGTCCGCCCGCGCAAGGCGAACGCCGGCGCGATGCGAAAGAACGCGATAGCAGCCCACGACGACAGCCACAGAACCAAGAACTCGTTAACGGGCATCGCGGGCACCTCTTCCGTCAAATACAGCATCGCACGCCAGCGCAATGGCAATGCCGACCACGACGCTTGCCGGCACGGCAATATTCACGAGGCCCAAGAACTTGCATACGGCGACGGACACCGCGCCCGAAACCGCCGCGACAACGTTGCCGCGCGACAGCCGCTGCGAAAAGAGCAGGCAGATAAAGAGCGAGGTGCAGACAAAGGCTGCAATGGCGGTGGGAACATCGACAACGGCGCCGACGATGGCGCCCATCGTACACGATACGCCCCATGTTGCGATAAGGATCACATTGAGCACAAAGGACTCGCGCGGGCCCCAATCCTCCCCTTCAACCAACTTGGCAAGCGAGATGCCATATGCCTCCTCGGTAAGTGTCGCGGCAACAGCCAGCGTCTGACGCTTCGAGGCACCCGTCAGATGCGGCGCGATCGATGCCGAGTAAAGCGCAAAGCGCGAGGAGATGGCAGCGACGCTCGCGACGATCGATGCTGCAGGCACGCCCGCCAGCCACAGGTTGCAGATCATAAACTGGCCGCTGCCCGTCACAAACGTGCCGCTCAGAGCAAAGACCATCCAGGGCTCCATTCCCGTCTGCCCCATGATCATTCCGCACGGCGCGCCTATTGCAACATAGGTAAGCATCACTGGCCAGACGATTTTAAAGATCCTAAGGACCATGCCACTCCCATTCTGGTAAGTCGTCTGCAGCGCGCCTCGCAACGCAGCAGAAATATCAACCGGTGGCAATAAAGTTCGCCTACAATTGCCACCGGATCGAAAGACACAACTTTTTAGGAAGTCATTATGACAGCTATCGATCGAGACCGGGCGCGCGCGGCCTTCAAAAGCTACACCGATGCCTACGACGCCACCAACCCACGCATCGCGCTCAAAATCGAGCATACGTACCACGTGGCCGAGGCATGCGATGCCGTAGCGCGCGAGCAGGGCTGGTCGTCAGAAGATATTGACTTGGCGTGGCTTTGCGGCCTGCTACACGATATGGGCCGCTTTGAGCAGCTGCGGCGCTGGGACACCTTTAAGGACGCCGAGAGCATGAGCCATGCAACACTGGGCGTCGAGGTCCTCTTTGGCGAGAACCCCGCCGATGCACCCGCCGTAACGAGCATCCGCGACTTTATCGATGACCCGGCAGAAGATGAGCTCATCCGAGCGAGCATTGCCTATCACAGCGATTTCCGTCTACCCGCACAGCTCGACGAGCGCACGCGGCGCTTCTGCGACATCGTGCGCGACGGCGACAAGGTCGACATTATGCGCACCATCGCCGACAGCACCGTCGATACCATCCTCAAGGTGGACGAGAAGACGTTTCTCGCCAGCCATCTCTCATCGCCGACACTTGCCGCCTTTGAGGAGCGTCGCTGCGTCTCACGCGAAGAGCGCGAGGAGCCGGCAGACTTCCTGGTAGGGCTCATCTGCTTTATGTTTGAACTTGTCTATCCCGCAAGTCGCGCGCTGGCGCGCGAGCAAGGCGATATCTACCGCCTGCTCGACGCGCCCTTTGGCATTACGCGGCCCTTCACCGATCCCGCCACGCAAGCGACCTGGGAGCGCCTAAAGGGCGAGATGCGCGACTGGCTGGCGCGTGCCTAGCGCTCAAGCTGGGCCAGCAGCTCCTCGACGACCTCGACGGCGTCGCCGACAACCTTGTACTGGGCGGCGCCAAAGATGGGGGCATCCGGATCATCGTTGATGGCGATAATGCACTCCGCCCCACCGATGCCAGCAAGATGCTGGATGGCACCCGAGACACCGATACTCACAAGGAGCTTGGGCGAGACCGACACGCCCGTCTGGCCGATCTGGTGGCGATACTCCAGCCAGCCGGCCTCCACGACGGGGCGCGTGCAGCCGAGCTCGGCACCGAGGGCCTCGGCGAGTTTTCGCATCAACGGCAGGTTTTTCTTGGAACCAATGCCGCGGCCTACCACGACCAGACGCTCGGCATCGGCAATCGAAGCCTGCTGCCCCCACTCCTCGGCGGGAATCGAGATCTCGACGCGGGCCTTAACGTCATCCGCCAGTGATACCTGGACAATCGTGCCGGAGCGGCTGTAGTCAAAGTCGGGCGCCTTAAAGATGCCGGGACGTACCGTCGCCATCTGAGGGCGGTGGTTGGGACAAACGATGGTGGCCATCAGGTTACCGCCAAACGCCGGGCGCGTCTGCTGCAACAGGCCCGTCTCCGTATCCATCGAAAGCACGGTGCAGTCGGCCGTAAGGCCCGTCTGCAAGCGCACGGCAACGCCAGGTGCCAGCTCGCGGCCAAAGGCGGTCGCGCCGTACAGAATGGCCTCGGGCTTGCGCTCGGCCACCAAATCGCAGATCAAGCGGGCGTAGACCTCCGCGTCGTTTTGGCGCAGGCGCTCGTCACGACAGACCATAACTTCATCTGCACCAGCACAGACCAGATGCTCCAACTCCTCAAGCGAGCCCTCGGGGCCCATGCCGACCAGCGCTACCAAACGGCAGCCACGGGCATTGGCAAGCTCGCGACCCTTGCCCATGAGCTCATAGGCCACAGGGGCTACGGCGTCATGCTCGTCAGTCTGCACAAACACCCAAATGTCTTGGTATGCGTCGAGATCGACTGCGCCAGTGGCCTCATCGCGTTCAATCGAGATAGCGTTGACGGGACAGGCGTCGACGCACCCGCCGCACAGAATGCAGCCGTCGGTTACGCGGGCGCAGCGGTTGGGCCGCTCGCCCTCTACCACAATGCCGCCCGAGGCGCAGGCGCGGACGCAGCGACCGCAGCCAATACAGGCTTCGCTATCGATAATCAGTCCGCTCATCTATGCCATCCCCTCGATAATCTTGGCAAGCTTTGCCGCCTGCTCGGTCGGTGTGCCCTCAACGGCTTCGCACGTTTGATCGCGGTCGGGCACAAACGAGCGCACAACCTGCGTCGGCGAGCCAGCAAGGCCGCAACGCGCGGGGTCGGCATGCACGTCGGCAGCGCTGACCACGCGCACGTCCGCCTCCTCTGCCGCACGAATACCGGCAATGCTCGGCATGCGCAGCTGGCCGATCTCCTTAGCGGTCGTCATCGCACACGGCATCTCAAGATAGACCGTCTCTTCGCCGGCATCGCATCCGTGAACGAGTGCCAGCGAACCACACGTCGTAAAGCCCGCGCTCTGCACGCAGCTCACGTCAGTCACGCAGGGAATCTCAAAGGCGCCGGCAAGCTCGGGGCCAATCTGGGCCGTATCGCCGTCCACCGCCATCTTGCCGCAGATAAGCAGGTCGAAGTCCTCGTCGAGCGCCTCGATACCGCATTTGAGCGCATAGGTGGTGGCCAACGTGTCCGCGCCCGCAAAAGCACGGTCGGTCAGCAGCAGCGCGTCGTCGGCGCCGCGGGCGATGCAGTCGCGCAGCAGCGATTCGGTCGCGGGAATACCCATCGATACCACCGTCACGCGCACATCCATACCAAAGCCGATAAAGTCGTCCTTGAGCGCCAGCGCGCATTCCAGGGCGCTTGCGTCAAAGGGGTTGATGACCGCCTGCTTACCATCGCGCACAATGGTATTGGTCTTGGGATCCATCTTGACCTCGGTGCTTCCCGGCACCGCCTTGACGCACACCACCATATGGAAATCGCTCATCTTCACGCGCCCCCTTTCTGGACGAGTTCATCCAAGAGCTTCTCCGAAAACAGGTTGCCACGACCCAGTTGCCCGGCAGGATCGAGCTGTAGCTTGAGTCGAGCCGATTCGACCATGGCATCGTGGCCGTACATCGTCTCCAAAAAGCCCGCCTTAATCTTGCCGACGCCATGCTCGGCAGAAACGGCGCCGCCCATTGCCGTAACCTCGGCAGCCCACTGGGCAAAGAGCTCGCCACCGCGGCGGTAATCCTCAGAGTCGCGCGGGAGGATATTCACATGCAGATGGTTGTTACCAATGTGTCCCCAGGCGGCAGACTCAAGCCCGCTTTCGGCCAGCGTGCGGCGATAGAGCGCAACGACATCGGCCAGGCGCGCGTTGGGCACCGACATGTCCGAACCCAGCTTGGTGATGGTGGGGTCGGTGCGACGACGCTCATCGATGAGCATGTTGACACTCTCGGGGACCGCATGGCGGAAGAATCGCTGGCATTCGCGATCGACCTCGGTGCGCGCGACCCAGGTCGCATCGTCACGGCCGCCCGCAAGCTCCAATACCCACCCCAGGTGATACAGTTCCTCAATCGCCTGGGCTTCATCATCGCAGTCGAGCTCCACGTAAACGCAGACCTTGGCCTCTTTGTCGAGCGCCGGCAGCGAGGCGAACGCGGTCGACTGCTCGCGCTGGCGACGTAGGATATCCAGGGCGCCCTCATCGAAATATTCGATAGCCGCCGCACGGGATAGAACGGGGCGCACGGAATCGGTGAAGGACACGGCCTTGTCTTCGCTATCGAAAAAGCAGCTCACACCCCAAACGACCGCCGGTGCCGGCTGCAGGGCAATCTCGAGCTCCGTAATGACGCCGAGCGTGCCGCAGGCGCCGATAAAGAGGTCGATGGCATCCATGTCGTCCGCAACAAAATAGCCCGAAGCATTTTTGGTCTTGGGCATGGTGTAGGCGGGAAGATCGAGCTCGAGCGCACGGCCTTCCGTTGTCACGAGCGAAAGGCGGCGACCGTGCGCAAAAACCTCGCCGCGCTGAAGCTCGACCAGGTCGCCATCGGTCAGCGCGACGTGAAGGCCCGTGACGTGCGGACGCATGGGGCCGTAAGCGTAGCTACGGGCGCCGGAAGCGTTGCATGCCGCCATACCGCCCAGGCAGGCAGATGCCTCGGTGGGATCGGTAGGAAAGAACTGCTCGGGGGCTTCCTGGAATTCCTCGTAAGCCTTAAGCGAAGCCTGGTCCCAACCTACGGTCGGAAGTATCTTCTTGCCCAGCTGCTTGCGCAGCTCAGACAGCACGACGCCCGGCTCTACGCGAAGCAGAAAGCGACCCTGTTCATCGCGGCAAAGGCCTAGGTAGCGATTCATACGGGAGGTATTGAGGATGTGGCCGCCATGGGGCACGGCGCCGGCGGCGAGGCCCGTGCGAGCGCCCTGAACCGTTACCGGGACACGCTCGGCATGGAGCTGCCGCAGGATGGCGCGAACCTCGTCTTCCGATGTCGGAAACGAAATGCTCGAGGCCTCGCCCGACGAACGAGACTCATCGCGACCGTATTCCTCGTACTCATCGGTGAAGGGTTTGATGGTTGCAGACATGCAGAACTCCCCTTTAGCTAACTACAGTGTTTGCAGGGAGATGTTACCGCATCGTTTCGTTGACGTGTTCGAGACCGTCTCCATAATTGAGGATTTTTACGTTCGTGCAATTCGGCGAGCGGCCGCCACATCTCGGCAGGCGATGTTTTTTACACATATCGCTTTGCCGCCAACGATCGCGAAATTGGCGCTCAAAAAATGTTGAAGTATTTTTTACCACCAACTACCTGCGACGATGCGAATCCGTCAAGCATTTGGTCAGCTTTTGGTCAAGTTGTGGCTGATACGGTCGGCATCGACAGCCAAACCGATAGAAGTTTTGGCCCCAGAAGCAGGGAGGTTCCCATGGCATATTACTGGCCCCAGTACGGCGTCGCCATCGAAGTCGACGACGATCCCCATCTCCTGCCTTTCGAAGAAGAGGCATTCCCCGGCACGACGGTCTACCACGTCACCACCGATGTGATCTGCGACCCCGAGTCGTTCTCGGCACTCGCCCACCACATCGCACGCATCCACGACATCGAGCTCCCTCCCGACTTCGATGAGCTTGTCTACTCGCGCCGCCTGATGCTTCATATGCTCTTTGGAGCGGACCCGTCCACGTTCGCACGCGTCTACACCACCAAGGACGCCGCATGAGCGCGAAGAAGTTGCCCCGACTCGCGAGTCTGGGGCATCGCAAGAAACTCATCGCTGTCTGTTTGGCTATCGTCTGTGCCCTCGTCGCCGTAGGCTTGTACGCCTGGCAGTCGCAGCCCGTACCCGAAGCGGGCGCCTCGGTTACGACGGCCGAGGGCAAATCGCGCCAAGAGATCCAAGATGAGCTCGACGCCATCGTCCGCGACAACATGATGACGATCTCGGTCGCTCCGGTCGCCCAGTTGCAGGAAGGCGGCAAGTTGCGCGTCAACGTGCAAAACGTCCAGGGCAATAAGTTCCCCCAGCGATTCCGCGTCATTCAAAACGACGAGACCATTTATGAGTCCGGCATCGTCGAAACCGGCAAGACGGTTGAGACGTGTCCCGCCGGCGACATCGAGGAAGGCGAAGCGTATATCGAAATCCAGGCACTCGACACCAAGACCCATGACAACCACGGCAATCCGACGCGCGTCAAGGTCCGGGTGGAACAGGCAGAGAACTAGCCCCTAACGCCCGCTGCGTCATTGCGCGCGGTCACCAACACTCGTCCAATCATCGCGGGGACGGCCCGCGGCAAATAGAAAGGAACGACCATGGACATCACCAGAAACATGAACGGAGCCAGAGCGCTCGCCGTGGGCGCAGGGCTCGCGCTCGCGCTCGCAATGGGCGCCGCCCCGACGCCAGCTATGGCAGCCGGGCGTGTTGGAAGCACGAAGGTAATGGTCAAGACCGAAATCGACAACGTTAATTTCAAAGTTCCGACGGTTATTCCGTTCGTCGCCAAGGCCGACGGCACGCTTCAGGGCCCCTCAGAAGATGCAACCACCATCGACAACCTTTCGGCCTACGGCATCCATGTCACCAACATGAAGATCGACGCCATGAACACCTGGACCATTGCCGCCGACGCCAAGACCGGATCCGCGCAGAACTCCATCGACTTTAAGGTCGGCCCCGACGGCGCGCTCCAGGATGCCAGCGCCGCAACGCAGGGAACGGGAATCGATCTCTCCAAGAACGCAACCTTTGATATGGGCTATCAGGGTATTGCCGGCGGTTCGGACAAGATCAAGCTCAAGACGAGCGGAAACGTCGCCCGTGTCACGCGCGACATCTTCCATATAACCGGCGAAGGCGATCAGGTTGCAACAATCACTTGGACGGTCGAGCCCGGTGCGCACACGGCATAAGGTGATCGCCCTGGCCGCCGCCGTCAGCATCCTAGCGTTTGGGCCAGCCATGGCCTTTGCCCAGCAAGAACAGGCTCAGGCCGCCACGCAAGTGACGGTCGACCTCTCGGGGCTCGACCGCGGCAACCACCAGGAACCGTTGGCGCAGACAGGCGACAAAAAGCAGCTCTTGGCAGCAAGCGTCGCTGCAGCGGGCGCGGGAGCCACCGGCCTCGGACTGTGCATCAAACGCAACCAGCAATAAGACACAACCAGCTCGCACAATATAAAGCAAGGAGACCCCATGGCATCGAAGAACCTTTTGCCCGCCGTCGCGCTCTGCGGCGCACTCGCAACCGGAACGCCTGTCGCCGCTTGGGCGACCCCCGTCATGGCGGACTCCTTGCCAGCAGCCCTAAGCCCCGCACCAGACCCGTCGAGCGTCATTGCGTGCAAGCGCTTTTCGCTCACGCAGGCAACAGTCTCGACCTTGGGGTGCCTTCGCCAGGACACGGACGGCTCGATAGTCGTGGATATCAAGCGTTCGGACAAGACGAACGGCTCCCAGGCAGGATGCGCCATCTGCACGTGGCGCTCGGCTGTGCTCGATGCAGATGACGATCCTTGCGATTTGGAGCTACGCATCGACATCGCTTCGGTCGATGACTCGGCGAACGAAGCGAAGGTCGCCTTCGACAGCACGTTTTTCAAAGAAGAAGGAGGTGTATGCCTGGGCTGCGTTGCCTCGCACACCGACGGCGCGCAGCCCACTCTCTCATTCACGGCATCGTTGCGGATAACCAAAACCAACACCGAGGCCGTCGCAACGGGAGAGACTCCCCTGCTGTTCTACGACGACAATGCCGAAGGCGCCAAAATCAAAGACGATAAGCAAAACGGGTCGCTCAGCCTTACTCGAGGGGCGAAACTCTGCCCTATTGAGATCGATGTCCAGGCGCAAGACAGGCAGCGCGTACTTGCCGACCCGGCGCTCCTCGAAATGGAATGGAATGGAGCTGGAGCCATCGGGATTGCTCCCTTTGCATTGAACGAAATGGCCTTCCCATCAAAAGATGGGACCACGAACGCAGCCATAACAGAGGATAAAGCAGATAGCGCGTCACTGTCGGCTAACGACATCTCCGCCCCTTCAGAGGAACCGGATGAAACTGCTATCGAGTCAAACGATCCCCAACTCGAGGACGGCCTAGGCCTTGCTACGCCTCAAGATGTCGATGAGGGCAACTGCTGCATGCTCACCGCACTCGACCACACGACGACCGTCGACGCCGCGAACATCGAAGTTGCCGCCGCCAATCAGCCCGTCCGCAAGTCGGCTATCATCGCATTTCCCGAGTCCGTCGAGGTCGTCTTTTTGCCATCGGGCGAAATCGTAGCACCAACATTGCTCACCTTGTTAGGCGCCAAGAATACTCGGAACGAAATCAAGAAGATCACGATCGTCGACCCTGCAACCACTGCCAAGCTGCGCCTATACGCCGTTGCCCCAGATGGAAGCAAAACCTTGGAATTCGATGGCGACACGCTCCTGGCCTGGCGACGTCTGGACATTATGGAAGATGTCTCGTACCAGATTGAACTTGAAGGGTTTGACCGCGCCCGAGATGCCGATATCATCGCCGCGGGCATCGAGTCCCCACAACGGCTGATGACGCTACGCTTTGAATACTATCCCTACGTTCCGACGACAACCTAAGGCTTAACCGCTGTACGCCAGACTTAATACCACTCATATAACGTATTAGACAAGTCGCAATATGCCCTGCGTTCCATTCTGCTACGATTGCCAAGGTGGCATCAATACGGGAGGATCCATGCCGGGTTTGGGAACGATCATCAACGTCGCGCTTTTGATTGCAGGCGGTCTTTTGGGATTAGCGGGCGGCCGTTTTATCACACCGCGCATCCAAGATACCCTTATGAAGGCGTCGGGGCTGTGCGTCCTGTTTATCGGCCTGGGCGGCACTATGCAAAAGATGCTCGTCATCGATGGGAAAGCCCTGGCGACCACCGGCACCACCATGCTGATCGTCTCATTTGCGCTCGGCTCGCTTATCGGCGAGGCCATCAACCTGGAGGCCGCCATCGAAAACCTCGGCGAATGGCTCAAGCGCAAGACTGGCAGCGAGGGCGATAACGAGTTTACCAACGCTTTTGTCTCGGCTTCACTCACCGTGTGTATCGGCGCCATGGCCATTGTGGGGTCAATCCAGGACGGCCTGCTCGGCGACTGGTCCACACTCGCCCTGAAGGGTGCACTGGACTGCATCATTGTCTGCACCATGACGGCCTCGCTCGGCCGCGGCTGCATCTTCTCGGCCCTGCCCGTCGCCGTGTTCCAGGGGACGATCACGCTGTTTGCCGGCGCACTCTCCCCCATCATGACCACCGCAGCCCTCGACAGTCTCTCACTCGTGGGATCCATGCTCATCTTCTGCGTCGGCGTCAACCTTATCCGACCTCAGACCTTCCGCACGGCCAACATGCTGCCAGCCGTCGTCATTGCCGTCATCTACGCTCTCCTGTTCTAAGTCTATCTACATAGCGGTATCTCGAACATCTGTTTGATGCTGTGCTATGATATGAGGTCACCGACACCGTATAGGGAGAGGAGAGGGCGGTGGCCGACCAGGACGTCAAGATGCTCATTGAGCGCATTATGGCCGAGGCCCGGACCCATCAGTCCGCCCGCTTCTCAAACAAAATCTATGCTGACGAGCCGATTCTCAAGACCGGCCGTCAAATGCAGAACTTCCTCCCCGACCAGTACCGCAAGATGCGCGAGATATCGCGCTGGCAGGATGATCCCAAGGGCGGCGCGGGGCGTTGGCTATCAGAGGCGGAGCTTTTTTACCGTCAGGGCTTACTGATGGCCGACTTCGAGGACGATTGTCCCTACAACGGCACCTTCAAGTCGTACTTTCCCACCTACAACGCCATGAGCGACCGACAACTGCGCGGCTACTTTACCTGGCGCGCCCAGGTGCGCCGCGGCAATATCGAGGAAACGTCTACATCCTTTGCCTTCTTATATCTCTATGAGCTGATCTGCGGCATTGGCGTAGATGATCCGCTCGATGGCTTTGACAAGATCAAGGCCTTTTGGGATGCCTATCGCGCCTTTGAGCCCGGCATCGACCGGTTTGCACGCGTGTGGCTGCAGGATTACGCCGTTTTCCACGGGCTCGACCCCAAGCTGCTTCGTGACTCTAAAACCGTCATGTTCGACAACGCCCTTATCGAGCTGCGACGCGCGGCTCGAGACCTTGCGCCCGCGCAGGCGCCGTCCGGTCAAACCGCTAAGCGCCGCAAAACCTCAGAGCCCACGCTCCCCCTTCCGCCTGACGAGACGCACGAGGAGCGGCTCATGACCGCCATCAATGCACTCTCCACGTACAGCCTGAATAACTCAAGGCTCGACCGCGAGCACCATCGCGACCTGTGCCACGTGGCATGCGCCGTGTATGTCCGCATGACCCGCTACTATGACACGCACCGAAAGACCGGCATCGTGGCGAGTTTATTTGGGGAGGAGACGGCAATGCCCTACACCATGTTTGCCTCGGCCGTATTCTTTGCGCCCGAGCGCCACGAGGACTGCGAATACCGTCTGGACCCCATCCATATCTACCGTTGCCAAAACGGTTTTTGGGAATGCATGCGGATTCACGGCAGCAGACAAAAGAGCAGCAAACTTGGCGAGATGATGCGCGCCTGCGACCAACGCCTGCGCCTGGCCCTGGACCCTGCCCATCCCCTGAAGGAAGAAAAGGTCCCCAAATATCTGGCCAAGATTATCGATGACGAGATTGTGGCATGGCTTTCGTGGGACGCCGCACACCAGCCCGTCAAGATCGATATCGATTTGAGCCAGCTGGGGCACATTCGGAGCGCTGCCGCACAAACGCGCGAAGCGCTTTTGATCGACGAGGAACGCGAGGACGGCGCGTCCGCAGAAGCCGAGGCAGCGGACTCAGGGCAACCGGAAGCCGAGCCCGTAGCCGACGCGACGGTCGAGGCGGTCGCGGCGGCTGCAGGGCAGGACGAGTCCGACGAGCCGACCATATCCACCGAACAGTTTGGTGTCGTGGCACCGCTTCTCGCGCCGACGCCCGCGTTCGCAGCTGCTGCGCCCGCTGACGCCACGAACGAGCTCGCGCCCGCCGCAGACGCCTATCTCCGCGCGCTGCTCGAGCACAACGCAGTACAGGCGGAATCGGCGGTAGTGCAATCGAAGCAGAGCGAGGACATGCTCGTCGATACCATCAACGAGGCGCTCTTTGACCTGGTGGGAGACACCGTTATCGAATTCGGCGCGGCAGGGCCGCAGATTATCGAGGACTACGAAGCAGACGTGAGAGGATACCTAGACCATGAGTGATACCGCATCCGCAGCACCCCGCGTGCCCAAGCGCGTCGCTGCCGTCATTCTCAACTCGCTCAAGGGCGGCGTGGTCCCGCGCATCGGCCTTCCTTACATCACCGTAGGGCGCGAGGTCGAGATCCGCGCCCTGCTCACCGATCTGAGTCTCATCGCCGACGGTGGCGCGAGCTTCCGCTTTCTGGTCGGTCGTTACGGCGCCGGCAAGAGCTTTTTGCTCCAGACCATCCGCACGCACGCCATGGGCGAGGGATTCGTCGTCGCTGATGCCGACCTGTCGCCCGAGCGCCGCCTGCAGGGCGGTCAAGGACAGGGCCTTGCCACCTACCGCGAGCTCATCCGCAATATATCGACCAGGACGCGCCCCGAGGGCGGTGCGCTCAACCTTATTTTGGATCGCTGGGTCGCCTCGTGTGCCGACGTCGACGAGTCGGTCGTCAATGCCCAACTGGCCCCGCTCGAGGAGATGGTCCACGGCTTCGACTTCACCCGCATGCTCCGCCGCTATCGCATGGCCGTCTCGGAGGGTGACGAAGAAGCTATGAGTCGCGTGACCAAATGGATTCGCGGCGAATACCGCACCAAGAGTGAGGCACGCGCCGAGTTGGGCTCCTCGACCATCATCAGCGATGACGACTGGTACGACTACGTTAAGCTCATTGCGCGCTTTTTGGTCTGCAGCGGCTACAAGGGCATGCTGGTGCTCATCGACGAGCTCGTGAATCTGTACAAGATTCCCAACGCGATTACGCGCCAATATAACTACGAGAAGATCCTGACCATGTACAACGACACGCTCCAGGGCAAGGCGCAGTACCTGGGCATGATCATGGGCGGCACGCCGACCTCCATCGAAGACCGCCGCCGCGGCGTGTTCTCCTACGAGGCCCTGCGCAGCCGACTCGCTCAGGGCCGCTTTGCGCGCGAAGACCTTAAGGACATGCTCGCGCCCATCATCCGCCTGCAGCCACTCACCTATGAGGAGCTGCTGGTGCTGATCGAAAAACTCATGCAGATCCATGCCGGCTACTTTGGCTGGACGCCCACGCTTGCCGAAAACGACTTGGTGGACTTTCTCAAGATTGAGTTCGGCCGCGTGGGAGCCGACACGCACTTGACGCCGCGTGAGGTTATCCGTGACTTTATCGAGCTGCTCGATATCCTGTGTCAGAACCCCGATGCAAATGTGGCCGAGCTGCTGCAAAGCGTCGGCGGCGACGCGCTGGCGCCGGCAGCCGCAACAGGCGACACCGGCACCGCAGGCGGCGACCGCAACTTCGCCGAGTTCACCATCTAACCTACCAAAAAGGGACAGGTTTATTTTGGCAGGTTTTATCTGGGCAAACGTTGAAGCAGTAATGCAGCAAGCCGTTGCCAGCCGCGTTGAGAGATTCGTTGTTGAAAGGAGGCCCCGTGAACGCCTTTGACCGCTACGCCCCGTTTATCCAAGACTTCATCTACTCCCACGATTGGGAGAGCTTGCGCTCTATCCAGGTTGCGGCGGCAGATGCCATCTTCAACACACAGGACAATGTGCTCCTGACGGCATCCACGGCTTCCGGCAAAACCGAGGCGGCCTTCTTTCCCATCCTGACCGAGTTTTGGGAGAACCCGCCCGCAAGCGTGGGCGCCCTCTACATTGGCCCCCTCAAGGCGCTCATCAACGACCAATTCGTCCGCCTCAACGACCTGTGCGAAGAAGCCGATATCCCCGTCTGGCACTGGCATGGCGATGTCTCGCAATCACACAAGGCCAAACTCATCAAAAAACCGAGCGGCATCCTACAGATTACGCCCGAGTCGCTCGAGGCGCTCCTGATCCATAAGCACATGGCGATCCCGCGCATGTTTTGCGACCTGCGCTATGTGGTTATCGACGAAGTCCATTCGCTCATGCGCGGCGACCGCGGCGGGCAGACGCTCTGTCTTATCGAGCGCCTCTCGCGCATGGCAGGCGTGCAGCCCCGCCGCATTGGCCTTTCGGCCACCATCGGCGACCCCGAGCGCACGGGCGCCTTTCTCTCGCAGGGAACGGGGCGCGACTGCGTTATCCCCCGCTTTGAGGAACCGCGCCGCGTGTGGCGCATCTCCATGGAGCACTTCTACAACTCGGGCCCCCAGGCGCAGCAGCGGGGATTCGAGAGCATGGGTCCTCAAGAGGCCGAAGTGCTTGCGTGCGAGCGTATTGAGACGGCGGCGCCCGCGGCGCTGCCCGCATCCGGACAAGACATGTGCCGCAGCGGACAGCTTGCACAGGAAGAACGCCGTCAACGTCGCGAGCAGGCGCGGGGCAAGGCCGCTCCCAAAGACCGTCGCACTTCCTCGGCCCCCGAGGGCGAAGTCGACATCCCACGAGCGACCGAGCAGGCGCTTCTCAACCCCACCGACACGGCGCCCGACAACGCCGACCCCGGTATGGGCTATATCTTTGAGCATACGCGCGGCCGCAAGTGCCTGGTCTTTGCCAACTCGCGCGAGGAGGCAGAGGCCGTGTGCTCCATGCTGCGCAGCTACTGCGAGAGCCGGCACGAGCCCGACCGCTTTCTCATCCATCACGGCAATCTTTCGGCATCGCTACGCGAGACGGCCGAGGAGCTCATGCGCGACGAGGAGCAGGCGCAGACAACCGTCACCACCTCTACGTTGGAGCTCGGTATCGATATCGGCCGCCTGGAGCGCGCCTTCCAGATTGACGCGCCGTTTACCGTCAGCTCCTTTTTGCAGCGCATGGGGCGCACAGGCCGTCGCGACCTTCCGCCCGAGATGTGGTTTGTCATGCGTGAGGAAGAACCTGAGCCGCGCACGATGATGCCCGAAACCATTCCCTGGAAGCTCCTGCAGGGTATCGCGCTCGTACAACTCTATCGCGAGGAAAAGTGGGTCGAGCCGCCCGAGCTCGATCGACTCCCCTACAGCCTGCTCTATCACCAGACTATGTCGACCCTCGCCAGCACCGGCGAGCTCACGCCGGCCGAACTTGCCCAGCGCGTGCTCACGCTCAGCTATTTCCACCGTGTCTCGGCAGACGATTACCGCGTGCTGCTACGTCACCTCATTAAGATCGACCATATCCAGGTCACCGAAGGTGGCGGGCTCATCGTGGGTCTCGCGGGCGAGCGCATCATCAACAACTTTAAGTTCTACGCCGTGTTCCAGGAAAACGAGGAGTTTACCGTCCGGAGCGAATCGGCCGAGCTGGGCACGATCGTTAATCCGCCCCCGCCCGGTGAGCGCATCGCCATCGCCGGACACTGCTGGATTGTCGAGGAAGTGGACTGGAAGCGCCACACTGTCTTTGCCACGCAGGTCAAGGGCCGGGTGCCGGCCTACTTTGGCGACTGCCCCGGCGACATTAACACGCATGTGCTCGAGCGCATGCGCCAAGCGCTCACTGAGCACGCAGCATATCCGTACCTTATGGGTAACGCACGGGCTCGCTTGGCGCAGGCTCGTCATACCGCCGAGATTTCGGGCGCGGGAACTAAGCCGCTCATCAATCTGGGTGGCGACACCTGGGTGCTCTTCCCCTGGTTGGGCAGCTACGCCTTCCTAGCACTCGAGCGCATGCTTAAAATCAAATGCGCCGCTGAGCTGGGCCTTCGCGGACTCGACCCGTCACGCCCGTACTTTATGCAGTTTAAGATGAAGGCCGACGAGGAGACGTTCTTTGAGGTGCTCGCCGCCGAGGCCGAAAAGGACTTCGATCCCATCGAGCTCGTCTATCCTGGCGAGGTGCCTTACTTTGACCGCTACGACGAGTTTGTTCCCGAAGAGCTCGTGCGCAAGGGCTTTGCCGAAGGCGTGCTCGACATAGAGGGCATGAAGCAGCGCGTTCACGGCTGGCGCGACCACGCCTAAGACCAGTCTTTTTTGGGACGGGGAGACTTACTTGTCGTGAAGGACGGTGCCGAGGAAGTCGGTGTCGAAGGGCACGGCTTCGGCAAAGGCGTAGTCGCCGTCGCTGGCGATGAGCAGGTAGTTTTCCTCGCCGCTGAACTTCGCATCGCCACATGGGACCACCCAGGCGTGGACGAATACCTCGAGTGCCGTGGCAGCGCAGTCGCGAAGGAACGTCACATCGCTCCCCTCGTTTGCGCTCACGATATTGGCCACGTAGATACCCCCGGGGTTCAGGCTGCCCCGCACCAGGCGCAGCGCCTCAACGGTCGCCAGCTCGCGCACGGGCTCGGCACCGCCAAAGCAATCGCTCACGACCACGTCGTAGCGACGATGGCCCACGCTCGTCACACCCAGATACGAGCGAGCCTCAGCGGTAATCACTCGCAGGCGATCGCCCACCGTGCGCTCCAGCTCGTCCAGGTAGAACCAACGGCGCGCCAGGCGCGTAATCTCAGCATCGTACTCAATGACGTCCATGCGCAAGCTCTCGTGCGACATCAGCGCAAACTTGGGATAGGCAAACCCGCCGCCGCCCAGCATGAGCATGCGGTCGATACCGTGACCATAGGCGTCATGCATTGCGCGCTCGGCCTCAAACACGTCGTCAAACGCACGATAGTACGCAAAGACGGGCTCTGCCCAACGCTCGCCAACGTAGCTTGCGCTTTGGTAGACTCCGCCTTGCACCAACACGCGAATCTCATCGCCGCCCTCATCGTGCACGCGTTTCACACGCGCCAACCCATTGCGGGTTCGCGCAACCTGCAGACAGGCAGCACGAACAGCGACAGCGGCCGCACCAAGCGCCGCGGCTCCCAGAGCAACGCCGGCAACGACGCCGGCAGAAACACTCGGCTTGTTCATCTAGAGCTCCTTTTGCAGATAAAGGCCATGGTCATAAAATCCAAGATGGCGATAGTACTCGCGTGTGCCAATCGCACTAATCACGTTGATACGCGCATAACCCGCATCCCGGGCAATCTCGCATGCACGCTCTACGAGCAAACGCCCCAACCCGTGATGCTGCGCCGCCTGTCCCTGGTCGCCCACGCGTGCCGCCATGCCATACACGTGCACCTCGCGAATCATCGCCTCGTCCGGCGTCGTCGGCAACTCGTCCGCATGCGCGGCAACAAACGAATGGTCAGGCAGCGACAACCGCAAAAAGCCCGCGATTTTGCCCTGCGGTGTCACCCACTGCAAAAAGCGCTCGTGCGTCACCGGCGTCTCGTACGCCACCCCCTCGTCAAGGGTCAGCTCATCCAGGTCGGCACCCGCCGTGCTGATCTCGCGATAACGAATCTCACGTACCGTCGTGCCCTCCCCACGAGCCGCCAAGCGGTTTTCGACGAGCTGACGCAGGTTGGGCTTCTTGTTGCCCACCATGATGTCGTCGGAGCTAAAGTCGCGGATCATGCGACTGATGCGGCAGAACGCCGGCGTCACCACGATATCGTCGGCCAACACATCGAGCAGCTCTTCCTCGGTATAGGGGCGCCACTCGCCACGCTCGTAACAGCCCACCAGACGCGAGCCCTCGATGAGCGCGCACGGGTAGACCTTGACCTCGTCGGGCATAAAGGCGCCCTCGGTCATAAAGCGCTCGTAGTCACGCTTGTCCCCCTCAGGCGTAGCACCCAACAAGTTGAGCATAAAGTGCGCGTGGATCTTAAAGCCAAACAGGCGCGCGAGCGAAAACGCCCGCTCGATCTGCGCCACCGAAATGCGGCGCTCGTTGATATCGAGCAGGTGCTGGTCAAGGCTTTGGATACCCATCTGTATCTTGGTGCAACCCAGGCGGCGGATGAGCGTGAGGGCCTGCGGCGTTACAGCATCGGGGCGCGTCTCGATAACGAGCCCCACCACGCGATGCTTCGCCGTCTCGTTGATGCGCTGCTGGCGCTCGAGCTCCTCCATCGTTGCCGTCTGCCACTCGGTGGCCTCGCCCCACGGCGTACCGGGGCCGTACAGACGACGCACCGCACGGTTGTAGCCGCCCACGGCAGCATCCACACGCCCCTGCTCGTCGGCAACGCCGCTCGCAAGCTCAGCCTCATCGGTCGCAATACCGGCAGCCCGATAGCGCTCGCGGCGCTCTGTTACCACCGGCGGCAGAGCATCGGCAGGAGCGTCATCGAGCAGGCGTCCCGCCTCGGCACGGCTGATGCCCGGACGCGCCAACATGGGGTTGGCCGCCACGCCGGCGACGGCATCGTCATTGAGCGCACGGAAAAGTTCCGACATAAACCACGTCTGATACCCTTGCGGATAGTCGCTCCAGGTGCCACCGAGCACGATGAGCTCTATCTTGTCGGTCGCATGCCCCATCTGCGAAAGCGCCGTCAAACGGGCACTCACCTGCAGATACGGATCGAAGCAGTTTTGCTCCGCACGGGCACACGCCGGCTCGGCGTGCAGATAGCTCTTGGGCATGCGCAGATCGTTGGGGCAAAACAGGCAATCGCCCGAGCATGGCCAGGGCTTGGTGATGACGGTAATGGTCGCCACGCCCGAAGCCGTGCGACGAGGCTTCATACGCAGCACCTGCAGCAGTTGACGTTCCAGCTCGGCATCGACATTCCACCCAGCCCAGCAAGCCGGCTCCTCACGTTTAACCCGCTGGTAGAACGGCAGCAGACGGCGCTTGGCCAAATCGCGTTTGTCGGCACCCTCACGGCGCGCCTCGGCATGTATCAGTTTGACGAGCGCTTTGTCGTCCACGGTCTCGCCGCGACGCAGAGCCTCGAGTATGTTCAAGATAATCTGTTCCATGTCCCCATTGTAAAGGCAAAGGCGCCGAAGCCGACCACGGCCCCGGCGCCTCCATCAAAGAGCATGCCTATATGTACCGATCTCCGAAAACCTCATGTCACTCCGGATCAAACGACATGTCGCCCGAATCGACTTCAAAACGATACGTGGCAGACTTATCGCCGTTATCGAATTCAAGATTCAAAATGGTCTCGCCGTCGTAGCCAAGCGGAAGGAAATCGCTCTCGAAGTCGCCACTGCCCAAGGTGAGGCTCGCCTTAAAGCCCGTAGAGCTCGGAACCGTCATCTCCACATCGCCCGAGCCCACGCTCACGTCCATCGACTTCGCGGGGGCCTGGTAGAGCTCGAATGTCACATCGCCCGAACCGACCTCGGCATTCAGGGTATCGGTCACGGTGCCCGTAAACTCAACGTCTCCCGAGTCCAAAGTCAGGTTGAGGTCATGACATGCAATGTCCGTGACCGTCAGATCGCCCGATCCTACATTCGCTGTAATGCCCACCATGTTATCGGCAACTTCGCGCGGCAGTTCGACGGTAACTGTGCGGTCAATGGCGCGCTCGTCATCGCAATCGAACTGGCGAATCTTGAGCGTAGAACCCTTAACCTCGGCCAGATTTTGGGTTGCCGCATCGAAGGCAACGGTCCCCGTTGCCACACGCCCGCTTTCAATTACGCGCACCGGCCCGCCGGAGACGTGTTTGATCTCGACCGTGCCCGACGTCACGTCCAAGTCAAGCGATGTGAACGCGTCGGCATCAAACGTTTCGCTCGAAAGCTGTTGAGGCCGAGCGGAATAGTTACCGCTACCCAAAAGATCGTCCTCGTCAACCGCATCGTCCATACCAGACAAGCCGGATACAACATCGTCGAGATTCCACGGACCATCAAAATGAATCAATATCCGCGAAAAGCCACAGACAAGCCCGATGATAAGCACAAACGCTCCGATGCCAACGCCCAAGCGTACCTTGGACTCATGCGAAAGCTTCATCATTCATCACCCTCTTTGGCGATCGGGTCAGCGGTAGTCACGGTAGCCACGTCAGTATCAACCGGAGCGGAAACATCCTGAGCCCTAGCGACCACCGGCGCCGAACCAACCTGAATATCTCCGCGCGCCCAATCGCCATCGAGTGCACGCGCCACCCAGTGATAGATGGGAATCGTAAAGAAGATCAGCGCAGCAAAGGGGCCGGCACCAAACAGGAACATCAGCAAAAAGAACAGCAGCCAACACACGGCCCAATACGGGAACGACTGGAACGGGCCCTTCACCGGAGTCGAGCCAACTGCGCCGCCACTCGTCGCCTGCGCCGTAGCGGCATTAGCGGCCTGTGCACTCCAGCTTGCCGCTTGCGCCGCCTTGGCGGCGGCGTCACTCGCCTGTGTTGCCGCCTCGGTAGCTCGTGCCGCCGCCTCATGGGTGCGTGCGCGCTCTGCCGCCTCGGCCTCGCGCTGACGAGCGCGGTCCTCATTCTCAAACTCGATATCGTCCTCAATCTCATCGCTCGGATTGAGCAGCTCGTCCAGGCTCACGCCATAGAGCCTGGCGAGCGAGATCAGGTTCTCGGTATCGGGCGAGCTCTCCGCACGCTCCCATTTACTGACCGCCTGGCGCGACAGCCCTAGCTTTCGCGCCAGCCCTTCTTGGCTAAAACCCTTGCTGCGACGAAGGTCGGCGAGCCGCTGCGCAGTTTCTACATTCATGGTTCCTCCTATGTGATGCCAGCCGTGCCGCCGGACCGTTTTTGTTCTTAAGGCGCCTTGCACAGTTAAAAATCTATCCGCCACCGCCAAAAGCATGCCACCTATTCTAGTGAGATTTTTGACAACCGGCGGTTGCGGGCACATATGAGCTGCGGAAATGTGTCCAAACAAAGCAATGACCCACGGCTCGGTTGTCCCCGTTGCGGCGTTAACGGTAGTATGGTCGTACTGTTTATTCCGCACCGCCAACGGAGGGAGTTCCGCGCCGTGAACCGCGATTTCGCCTCATCGCTCATCCAGCTCAACAATACGTTCTATCGCGAGCACTCCGCTTCCTTTTCCGATACGCGCCAGGCCCCGTGGCCCGGCTGGGTGCGCACCATGGACATCGCGCTCGGGCAGCTCAACGCCGCCACGATCGAGCATCCCGTCCGCGTCTTCGATCTTGCCTGCGGCAATATGCGATTCGAGAACTTTGCCGCCGGCGGCGCACTTGCCGCCAAGGGCGTCGACGGCGCAAATCCCTCGGCAGATGCCAGTTGCCCGTTTGAGTTCTATGGTGTCGACTCGTGTCAAGATTTGGCTATCGATGCACATGGCCACGCCCTGCGCATTCCCAACCTGCACTTCCAGGAGCTCGACGTGCTCGACGCCCTCATGAAGCTCAACCCCGCCGAGACACCCGACGTGCTTTTCGACGCCCCGCTCGCCGACATCTCGGTCTGCTTTGGATTTATGCACCACGTGCCGTCGTGCGAGTACCGCGTACGCGTGCTCGACGCCCTGGTGCGCCAAACGCGCCCAGGCGGCATCATCGCCATCAGCTTTTGGGAGTTTATGAACGACGAGCGCATAGCGCGCAAGGCTGTTCGCGCCGAGGCCCGTGCCGAGCTCACCCCGCCGTTTGAGGGTTATGACTCTGCGCAGTTTGAAGCCGGCGACCACCTCATTGGCTGGCAAAACGACCGCCATGCTTACCGCTATTGCCACCACTTTGACGATCAGCAGATCACCGACTTGGTGCGCGGCGTGCGTACGTTCTACAAGAGCGGCGAGGTTCCTGTACGCGAGCTTGAGCGCTTCCATGCCGACGGTCGCAGCGGCGAGCTCAACCGCTATGTGATTCTCAAGCGCCTGTAGGCACCGACGACTCGCCGTCGAGCCGCACCGCGTCTTTCGGGCAAACTATGCCCACCCCTTTTTCAACCCATTGACGGAACGCGCAGCTATACGTTCCATACTTATGACCAAGGAGCCTCATGGGAGCCGTCCACGTTCGCACGCCTAAGAACTTTGTGCTCGAGGAGCGCCTGGAGCGCTACGCCGATGCGATTGAGACGAACCCCGAGGCCTATGTCGGAGATTGGCGAAGGGCTTGCGCGCCAGTTGGCAGCAAGCCCTTCGAGCACCTTCACCTGGATCTTGGCTGCGGCAAAGGCACCTATCTGGTCGAGCGCGCCCACCGCGAGCCCGACACCCTCTTTATCGGTATGGACCAGGAGCCCATCTGCATCGCCTATGCCGCACAGAAAATCTGCGAGCAGGAGCTGCCCAATGCACTCGTCCTGCCCCGAGGCGCCGCATCGCTGCCGCAGCTGTTTGCCGCAGGCGAGCTCGATGCCATCACCATCAACTTTCCCACGCCGCAGCCCAAGGCCAAGTACGCCAAAAAACGACTCGTCCATGTCGACCATCTGATGCTCTACCGTCCACTCTTTTCAGCCGGTGCCACCGTCACGCTGCGCACCGACAGCAAGCCATTGCGCGACTACGCCCTGGGGCAGTTTGCCGCGGCAGGCTACGACACGCTTTGGGTAAGCGACGACGTCCGCCGCGACCATCCCGAGCATCCCGAGACCGAATACGAGCGCCGCACGCGCGAGATGGGTGCCGCCGTCTATGGCATTTGCGCCACACCTGGAGCGCAGCCCAGCGATGAACAGCTCGCGGCGGGCCGCGCGCAGGAGCAAAGCCTAGCCTGCTACCTGCCCGACGATCTCGATGAACTCACCTACGTGCCCCTCGGCATGGAAGAAGCCGTTGAGAACTTTAAGAACCGCGCCAGCAAGGGTAAGAAGCGCCTGCCGCAAGAACGCTAACGATCGCTAGCATCACACGCCCATTTCCTGCATTTTCTTTCGCGCTGGCGCCCCGCGCCGCCGCTACGCCATAATAGTTGGCGGACAATCGCGAGAGAAAGCAAACCACATGGCACAGACCACGACAGATACCGCCGCCAGCACCGTCTCCGGCGCCGGCGCCGCCAGCTCGTTCTCGGGCGGCACAGGCACCGAGGCCGAGTTCGGCTCGCTCGGAGCGCTCTCCCCCACCTGGTGGGAGCCCGAGGACGGCAGCGAGCCCGAGCCATGGCTCACGCCCGATCAGGCCTTCGAGCGCTTCTTCGAATGGACGAGCGACCGCGGCATCGAGCTGTGGGACCACCAAGAAGAAGCCCTCATGGATCTTGCCGCCGGCGATCATGTCATTTTGGGCACGCCGACCGGCTCGGGCAAATCGCTTGTCGCGCTGGGCATGCTCTTTATGGGCATGGCGCAAGGCAAGCGTTGCTACTACACGGCCCCCATCAAGGCTCTGGTTAGCGAGAAGTTTTTTGACCTGGTGCAGGTGCTCGGCCGCGATAACGTCGGCATGATCACCGGCGACACGCATATCAACACCAAGGCACCCGTCATTTGCTGCACAGCCGAGATCCTTGCCAACGACGCGCTGCGCGAGGGTGAGGATGCCGATGTGGGCTGCGTCGCCATGGATGAGTTCCACTACTTCGCCGACCCCGACCGCGGCTGGGCATGGCAGGTACCGCTGCTCACCCTGCCCCACACACAATTCATGCTCATGAGCGCCACGCTTGGCGATGTCACCGCTATTGCAGCCTCGCTCGAGGAACACACCGGCGCCACCTGCGACCTCGTCGTCGACGCCCCGCGTCCCGTACCGCTGAGCTACGACTATGTGACGACCTCGCTCGAGGGCACCGTTGAGCTCGCGATGCGCCGCGGCGAGGCACCGCTCTACATCGTGCACTTTAGCCAAGACGCCGCACTCGCAACGGCACAGTCACTCGCCAACTTTGGCATTGCCAGCAAGGAGCAGCGCGAGGCTATTAAGGAGGCTGCCAAGGGCACGAGCTTCTCGACGGCCTTCGGCAAGATCCTCAAGCGCCTGCTCGGCTGCGGCGTCGGCGTGCACCACGCCGGCATGCTGCCGCGCTATCGCTTGCTGGTCGAGCGCCTGGCGCAGCAGGGGTTGCTGCCCGTCATCTGCGGCACCGACACGCTCGGCGTCGGCATCAACGTGCCCATCCACACCGTGGTGCTCACCGCACTCACCAAGTTCGACGGCTACAAGATGCGTCGTCTGCGCGCCCGTGAGTTCCATCAGATCGCCGGCCGCGCCGGTCGCTCGGGCTTTGACACCGAGGGCATGGTCATCGCCGAGGCCCCGGAGCACGAGATCGAGAACGCCAAGCTCATGGCCAAGGCAGGCGACGACCCCAAAAAGCTCCGCAAGATTAAAAAGAAGAAAGCTCCCGAGGGCTTTGTCACCTGGAACAAGCAGACCTTTGAGCGCCTGATCGAGACGCAGCCCGAGACGCTCAAACCGCGTCTTCGCATCACGCACTCCATGGTGATTAGCGTGGTCGAGCAGGGCGGTGACGCTCGCGCCCGCGTGCACGACCTCATCGAGACAAGCCTGCAAACGCCCGAGGAAAAGGCGAAGCTCGAGGTTCGTGCCGATGAGATTTTCGCCACACTCATCGACTCCGGCGTCGTCGTGCGTACCGAGGTGCCGCCCGCGCCCGACGCTCCGGCTGACGCCGCACCGGATATCGATTACGCGCTGACGGTCGATCTGCCCGAGGACTTTGCGCTCGACCAGCCGCTTTCGCCGTTTTTGCTCGCCGCGCTGGAGCTGCTCGACCCCGAGAGCGAGACCTACACCATGGACCTCATCTCGATGGTCGAGGCAACACTCGAGGACCCCAAGCAGGTGCTGCGCGCACAGGAGCGCGCAGCACGTGATCGCGCCATGGCCGAGATGAAAGCAGACGGCGTCGAGTATGAGGAGCGCCTGGAGCGCATCCAGGATGTCACCTACGAAAAACCGCTCGAAGACTTGCTCGATGCAGCCTTTGATAAGTATTGCCAGGAAGTACCTTGGGCCAACGACTACCAGCTCTCGCCCAAGAGCGTCCTGCGTGACATGCTCGAGAGCGCGAGCGACTTTAAGGGCTATATCCAAAAGCTCGGCATCGCCCGCTCCGAGGGCATTCTGCTGCGCTACCTGGCTGAGGCCTACCGCTCGCTCGATCGCACCGTACCGATCGAAAAGCGCGACGAGCGCTTGCGCGACATCATTTCGTGGCTGGGCTTTGTGGTGCGCTCGGTCGACTCGAGCCTGGTTGACGAGTGGGAGAACGCCGGCAACCCGGCCGCACTCGACGCCGCACCACCCCAGGGCATCGACGAGGTCGTGGCGGACCGCCGCGGTTGCACCCTGCTGGTGCGCAACGCACTCTTCCGCCGCGTGACCCTTGCCGCCCGTGGACACTTGCGCGACTTGGGCGAGCTCGACGAGGACTGGGGCATGAGCGAGGTGCGCTGGCAAAAGGCGCTCGATGCCTATCACGAGCAGCACGAGGAGATTCTCACCAACGGCGACGCCCGCAGCTCGGCGATGTTTACCATCGACGAGAGCGACGAAAAGACCGATCACGTGTGGCACGTGCATCAGATCTTTGCCGATGAGGATGGCGATCACGACTTTGGCATCATGGGCGATGTCGACCTGGACGCCACGCAAGACGGCGGCGAGGTCATCTTCAAGAACTACCGCGTCGGCTTTATCGAGGATTTGCTCGAGGACTAGCCGAATCAGCCGGGTAAACGAAACAGGGCCGCTGGCAATGTTGCCAGCGGCCCCGTTTTTTGCGCCATGCGCTATGCGCTACTCGGCATCCTCGACCTCATACGCATCGGCCTCGGCAGGCTCATCGCCCGTGCCCATTGCCGTCTCGTGCGCCTCGTCAAATGCCGCCTTCATGGTCTTGTTGCCCCAGGTGAGCTTGCGAATGGTCAGCTCATCGGCCTTGTTGTGGGCCAGACGCAGATTCTCGGTACTGCGACGCAGGTCGTCCTTGGTCTTCTCGAGCTGCTTGATGGCGGCATCGATCTCCTTGATCGCCGACTCGAATTGCTTGCTCGCCAGGTTGTAGTTGCGTGAGAAGCCATCCTTGAACTTTTCCATCTTGGCTTCGAAGTTTGTGACATCGATGTTCTGCTGCTTGTACTCTGCCAGCTCCTGCTTATAGCGGAGCGATCCCATAGCGGCGTTGCGCAGCAGCGTGATCATAGGGATGAAGAACTGCGGACGGATCACATACATCTTCTCGTAGCGATAGCTCACGTCCACAATGCCGGCGTTATAGAGCTCGCTCTCAGGCTCGAGCAGCGTGCAGAGCACCGCGTACTCGCAGCCTTTCTGGCGACGATCGTGGTCGAGCTTCTTAAAGAAGTCCTCGTTCTTGTGCTTGGTCGCGGTCTCGTCGTTCTCATTTTTCATCTCGAACATAATCGAGATGATCTCGTTGCCGCTCGCGTCGCACTCACGGAAGATAAAGTCGCCCTTGGTGCCCTCGGATGCATCGTTGTCTTTCTCAAAATACGCGTTGGGAAACGCCGTCATACGCAAGCGATTGAACTCGGTCTCGCAGTGCTGCTCGAGCGATTCGCCCACCATCTTGGTAGACAGGCGCACCTTCATGTCCTTCAGGCGCTCGATCTCTTCGTCCTTGTAGCGGATCAGTTCATCACTCGCACGCTTGGCCTGCGCAAGCTCGAGCTCGTGTGCCGCCTTGGCCTGCTCCTCGCGAGAATCACGCACCGCCAGCTCACTCGTGAGCTTGGCGCGCGCCTCATCACGCTCACGCTCCGCCGCGGCGACTGCCTCCGATAGGTTCATTTTGGCCGTCAGTTCCTGTTCGCGCAGCTGCGCACGCAGGCCCTCGGCCTCCTGCTCAGACTGAGACTTCGCAGCAGAGAACTTCTCCTTCACTTTCGCCTGATAGTCGGCAAGCGTACGCTCAGCTTCGCTGCGAGCGGCTTCAAGCTCGCGCTGCGACTCAGCCGCGGCAGCGGCAAGCGCCATCTCCCGGGCCTTGCCCGCCGAGGAGAGCTTTGCCTGCAGCTCGGCAATCTGAGCGTCGCGGGCGGCCAGGTCGTTTTGAGCGGCGTTACGCACCGCGGCCTCGGCGAGCTTGGCCTCGTCATCCTTGCGACCTAACTGCGCACGTAAGCTATCAATCTCGCGCTGAAGCTCGGCGTTCTCCTTCTGCGCATCGGCACGGGCCTCAACCGCCGCACGCTGGCTTGCACTCTCGCGTTCTGCGGCAGCGCCCTCGAGCTTGGCACGCAGCTCGGCAAGCTCGGCGTCGCGCTTGGCAACTTCCTGTGCCAACTCCTGAGCCGCGATATTCTTCTGTTCAGTGAGCTGAGCGCTGCGCTGAGATTCCACCTCCCGTAAGGCGGCAGCCGAGCGCGAGCGTTCAAGCTCCAGTGCCTGCTCGCCCTCGCGCCGGACGGCCTTCACGCGCTCATCCAGGTCGCGCGAGAACTCGGCATCGCGCACCTGTTTGACGATATCCGCATAGCCGGACGCATCGACCTTAAAGACTTCGCCGCAATGCGGGCACCTGATCTCGTTCATAGCAGCTCCTCGATGGACGCACATTTCAACTGCCTACACTCTACCGCGGCACGCGGACAAAAAAGGCGCCGCCGCCATAATGGCAACGGCGCCAGAACCACCACAAAGGCGCCTGTCCCCATTGTGGTGGTTTGGGAGCCTTACAGGTCGCGGTAGTCAATCAGATGCAGATCGTCCTGAGCCTCGAGCCACGCCCGCAGCTCGGGGTCGATCAGTGCATCGACTTCCTTGGTGCGATCGGTCGTAAGCGAACTATTCTCTAGGATAAAGCGATCGAGATAGCCCGGATGGCAGACAAAGACGACCGTCTCGCCGTCTGCCATCTCGCGAACCGTCTGCATAATCGAGTCCTTAGGCTCGTAGCCCGGCTCCATCGAATGCATCACCATGCGCAGGTCGGTATCTCCGCAGTGCACCACGGCCGTGGGGTCGAAGCTCGCTTTTTGCTCCTTAAGGCCCAGCTCCTGCGCCACCACCGAAATCGCGCGGTTGAGATTTTTGCTCATAACGGCATGGGCCTCAAAGTAATCGGGCTCGCGACCCACGATCTCGACAAAGCGGTCGTGCTGCGCACGAATCTCAATACAGGCCTCGTCGAAGTCAATCAGTTCCTCGCCACGCTTAAAGTGTTCGCGGAAGGTACGGCTGCTATGGAACTCGCCGTTGTCGTCGAGCATGCTCGGAATGAGCGCCGGGTCGGCACACGGCCTGCCCAGGCACACGTTGGTGTGTTGGCCCACCGCAATGCCGGCATCGGCCACGAGCGACCAACCGCGCTCGGCCTCGGGCATATTGGGCATAAGGCCCGCCGAGCGCACGAGACCCTCGTTGACGCTACGGGCAATCCCTAAGTCAACGGCGTACGAATAACCGATATCGTCGGCACGAATAAGCAGTTGTTTCATAACGACTCCAATCTATGGAAAAGGGCACTTGGAGTATAGCCAAGTGCCCCGGGAAATTATCCCACCTAAACAGATGCTTTAAGCCTTAGCGGCAGCTGCATCCTCATCGAGCTGCTCCTTGGTAAAACCAAAGAGGTAGGCGATGGCAGCGGCGGAAATAAACGCAACGCCCGAAGCAACGCAGCCCCAAACGAGGTTGGCCGTTCCGCCGGCAACAAATCCGGTAATAGCCAGAATATTCGTTGCGCCCAAAACATACGTCGTCACGTTCGTGAGGGCCGCGACCAGGCCGCCGATAGCACCGCCGGCAACCATGGCGCCCAAGCAGCGGGTGTACTTAAAGCCGCAGCCATACAGCGCAGGCTCCGTCACGCCACCGACGATACCGGAAAGGGAAAAGCCGAGCATAGCGCCCTTCTCGTCGGTCTCCTTAAGGCGCAGGAAGGCACCAAAGGCCATGCCCCACGTGGCGAACTGAGCAATACCGCCTGCAACCATAACGCAGGAGTCAGAGCCCAGCGTAAGCAGCTGAACAATACCAAGGGTAATCAAAACCTGGTGCATACCGGTCATGACCAGGAACTCCCAAAGCGCGGCGATAGCCACCAGGGAAACGATGGTTAGGATACCGCCGGTGTTGCCGAGACCGAACATGAAGTTGCCGACCACGCTGCCCAGGATGGAGCCGATCGGAGCCAGAGCGCACAGCGAAACGGGAACCATGACGGCCAAGGTGCACACAGGCACAAACACCGTGGAGAGCATGTCGGGAATGACCTTCTTCATGAACTTCTCGACGACCATGAGCACCGGCATGGACAGGACCATGGGGAGCACGGTGGCAGAATAGTTGTTCAGCTGAGCCGGAAGCACGCCGTAGACCAGAGTGGTCGTTGCACCCGAATCTGCTGCAGCGTTAACGAGCGTCATAAACTCGGGGGCAATGAGCACACCGCCGAGCATCATGCCGAGCGGCTGGCTGCAGCCGAGCTGTTTGGCAGCGGCCCAACCCAGGTAAATGGGCAGGAAATAGTAACCTGCGTTGTAGATCCAGTTATAGAAGAAGTTGTAGATATCGGAATCGGCAGCCCAAATACCGAGCATGCCGTCGCCGCAAATCACGGCGATGGTACGGAACATGGCGGCGCCCATGATGATCGGAATCGTCATGACCATCGTCTTGGACAGGTAGTTGAGGACCTTCTTGCCCGCAGTCTTGAGCGTCAGCGGCTCCTTGGTGCCGTCATCGAGATTCTCGTCGATGGAGCCTTCGCCCTTAACTCCCAGCGCAATGGCGGCGTCATAGACCTTCGGCACGTTCTGGCCGATGATGACCTGATACTGGCCGCCAGACCACTGGGCACCCAGTACGCCCTTGATCTTCTTAACTTCATCGTCATTGGGGATGGACTGATCCTTGAGGTTCAGACGCAGGCGAGTCATGCAGTGCGTCGCGTTCGTCACATTGGAGGCGCCGCCGACGGCAGCAAGCACGTCCTCGGCAATCTTCTTGTTATCGACAGCCATGTCGAATCCCTTCTCTTCCAACTAAAAGCCCGTGGGACTTCACCGCGCCAAGGCACACGATTCCGCTCGCGCCTGCGCAGCGCGCGATGCCCGTTGGCAAGAGATTTCATTGCATGTGATTCCCGGGTGGATCGACATGAAAAAAGCCCCGCGCACAACCGACAGAGACCCAATACGGACCTCGGCAGAATCGGTAGTGCCTCTCGGAGCTGCGCCGTGAGTAACACCCAACACACGGCGAGTATATGCGGTGAACGCGTTCGCTGCGGCTCAGATTACTGACAAACGGTAGCAAAGAGCCCGCGAACGGTTGCCGAGACAGATTTGAAACGCTTAGTCGCCCCTACTAGTTATCTGCATTTGAAGGAGCCACGCGATTCACATGCATGATCAGGTAGACAAGCTCTTCTTGCGCCAACGCCTCGCCAAAGGTCTCCTGAATCAGCTCGTCGACACGATGGGCACAACGCGATGCAGCCGGATACTGCTCCACGAGCACGTCGTAGAGACCGGAATTCTCGGTATCGATGGGCTCTTTCTTTGCCACGCGGTCGAGCAGATAGCGTACATGAGTGGCAAAGCGGGTAAAGGCGAACGACGTACGATCGACCGTCACGCCGAGCTCTTCCTGAATAATTGCGACCGTCATGTCGAGCAGGCGCTCCTCCTGCTGCTCGGCAAGTACGCGCCGCTCGCTTGGCTTAACTGCCGCGTTGATAATCGACATGGCGATACCCGCGGCCTCGCTCTTGGGCATGCGGACGGCAAAGGTTTTCTTAATACCGCGAACAGCCAGCTCGCCTAAGCGATATTCGATGGGGTGCAACTGTTCCAGATCGCGCTCGAGCGGCAACGATACCACCATGTGCTCACGAGCGCGCTTAATGGCAAACTGAATATGGTCGGCCAACGTAATGGGCAGATTGGGACTCAATTCGTACGAGAGCTGCCCGGTTGCGATATCTGCCAGCTGAGCAGAAAACTCCAGCACCTCGGGATCAACCTCGTCGATAAACGCCAGGTACTTTGAATCGACGCCGTAAAAGGTGCGGGTGATGACATCCAGGTCGACCTCGTGGGGCATATCGCCAAAGCCGATACCGCGACCCAACGCGATAAGCTGACGCCCCGCACCATCTTCGCAGATGGCAGCGTTGTGGTTAATGCGCTGGATAGCCCTCATGGAATCATCGCTCCTATTAAAACGCGCCGCGCAGACCATCCGCGCGGCGCGTTCATTCTACCTGCACTTCCAATTACAGTCCAAAGAAGCTCAAGATCTGATCTCGACTTACGGGCTTGTAGCCATTGGCGTCGAGGCCAACATCGTAGCGGTAAACGGGACGCTCGCGATCACGGTTGCGCGCGTTGGTACGGTCCCCCCTGCTGTGGATATGCCCGTGAAGCATAATGGCACCACGCGCTTTGCCGTTCCAACTGAGCATGGGGTAATGGCTCAAAACCAGGCGATGTCCCTTGGCATAGCCGGGGGCAATTTCCAGGTAATCGCGCACGTCATCCCAAATGTGCGGTGCGTCCGGATCTTCCCAATCGCCGTCATGGTTACCGCGGATGAGCGTCACGTTCTGACAGGCAATGCGCTCGCGCAGGAGCACGGCCTCCGCCATGGGCAAGCGATACGTAAAGTCTCCCAGGATATAGAGGCGGTCGTCCGCAGCAACGCACTCGTTAATGGCGTCAATAACCTTGCGGTTCATCTCCTCGACCGAGGCGAACGGCCGATCCATATCGTGCAGGATATTCGTATCGCCCAGGTGCAGGTCGGCGGTAAACCACATCATCGTCTGTGTCCTCATTTCGCAACGCGTCTAACACGTGCCTAGTATACAGACGCTTTGGCGCAGCGGTTACCCAAAGAGCCCGCCAAACAGTCCACGGCGGCGCTTGTCATTCTTCTTCGATACGTCGTCCCGTGCGTTCTTATCCTTCCGCTTTTCTCGATCCTGCTCCAGCTCATCGTCATCGAGCAGCATATCCCACTCAAACGGATCATCCGTCAGATCGAACAGGTCGTCGTCATCAATCATGACAAACTCCTCTAATGGCAGGAACAACCAGCGACTTTTTCCTTATCGTCTATCTCATTCTAGTGCACAAACATGCGCACGAATTTGTGCTTCCAGCTTGCGTAGGGCGCATAGCGGAACGGCACGTCCAGCCAGGTTGCCTTGCTCACGATGCTCTTCTTGTGGCTAAACGCATCGAAGCTTTCACGGCCATGGTACTGTCCCATGCCGCTTGCGCCCATGCCGCCAAAGCCCATATGGCTCGTAGCCAGATGCATGATCGTGTCGTTAACGCAGCCGCCGCCAAAGGGCACGTAGCGCACAAAGCGCTGCTGCACCGCGCGGTCCCGGCTAAAGATGTACAGGGCCAGCGGCGTCGGACGCTCCATAATAAACGCCTCGGCCTCGTCTAGACCTTCAAACGTCAGCACCGGCAAGATGGGGCCGAAAATCTCCTCCTGCATCACGGCATCCTCGGGCGTCACGCCGTCCAGGATCGTCGGCTCAATCTTGAGCGAGGCCTCGCGTGCCGCACCTCCCAGCACAACCTTGTCGGGATCGATCAGCCCGCGCACGCGCGCGAAATGCTTGGCGTTGACGATATGGCCGTAGTCCTCGTTGTCGAGCGGGTGCTCGCCAAACATGCGGCGGACTTCCTCCTTGATGAGGCCCAATAGCTCGTCGTGCACGCGCGCGTCAACCAGCAGATAGTCGGGCGCCACGCAGGTCTGGCCCACGTTGAGCCATTTACCAAAGGCGATACGGCGTGCCGCGACCTTCAAGTTAGCCGTCGCATCCACGATGCAGGGACTCTTTCCGCCCAGCTCAAGCGTCACGGGCGTGAGGTTTTTACTTGCACGCTCCATGACGAACTTGCCGACCGGAACGCTACCGGTAAAGAAGATCTTGTCCCAGCACTCATCGAGCAACGCCTCGTTCTCGGCACGTCCGCCCTCGACGACCGTCACCAGGCGCGGATCAAACGCTTCCTCGCAGATCTGTCTGAGCACCGCACTCGAAGCCGGCGCATAGGCGCTCGGCTTGATGACCACGGTATTACCCGCAGCGAGCGCGCCGGCGAGCGGCTCGAGCGTCAACAAAAACGGGTAGTTCCAAGGCGCCATAATCAGCGTCACGCCATAGGGAACCGGCTGCGTCCTGCACACACTCACGGCGTTGGCGAGGTCACACGGACGCAGGCGCGGACGACTCCATCGAGCCACATGCGCAATCTGATGGCGAATCTCGGAAAGCGACGTGCCGATCTCGCACATATACGCCTCGTCATGCGACTTTCCCAAATCGGTCTTGAGCGCATGGGCAATATCGGCCTCGTGGGCCCGCACCGCATCGCGTAAACTCACGAGCGCACGACGTCGAGCATCGACATCAAACGTGGCGTGTGTCTTAAAGTAGGCGCGCTGATCGCCGACGATGCGCGCAATTTCCTCGGTGTTCATGGACCCTCCTAGTTCTCGTCCTCAAACATACCACCCGCGACGACCTCGTACATACGCTCGAGCTCCAAGCGGTCCATTAGAAGCGGAACGGGGTACAGGGGATTGGCCTCGGCATCGGCATGCGCCGCCATCTGCGGAATGTCGGAGCGGCGAATGCCCGTCACGTATTTGGGAATTTCCAAGGCGGCGTTCATGCGGTCGACCCAATCGATAAAGGCCTCGGCCGCAAGACTGTCCTGCGCGGTAGCCGGCGCAATGCCCGCCATGCGAGCAAGATCGGCAAGCTTGGGGGCGGCGGCGTCACCATAAGCGCGAAGCATGTGCGGCAGGATGATCGCGTTGGCCAAACCGTGCGGAATTCCGTATCGGCCGCCCAGACTGTGCGCGATGGCATGCACATATCCGACATAGGAGCGGGTAAACGCAACGCCCGCCTTATACGCAGCCGAAAGCATATTGCGACGTGCACGCATGTTGTCGCCATGCTCATAGGCCTCGAGCAAATTGTCATGGATGAGCTGCACCGCCTGTCGCGCCATCTTGCGCGTGTAGGGCGTGGTGCTACGGCCGATAAAGGCCTCGACAGCATGCGTCAGGGCATCCATACCCGTCTGCCCCGTAATGGAGGCGGGCAGGCCGCGCGTAAACTCGGGGTCATGCACCGCAAAGCGCGGGATAAGCACAAAGTCGTTAATGGGGTACTTGTAGTGCGTCTCGTCATCGGTAATTACCGCTGCAAGCGTGACCTCGCTTCCCGTGCCTGCCGTGGTGGGAACGGCGATGAGCAGCGGCAGGCGATGATGAATCCGCAGCAGCCCGCGCATCTTGTTGATGGGCTTGTTTGGCTGCGCAATGCGCGCCCCCACACCCTTGGCGCAGTCCATGGCCGACCCGCCACCAAAGCCGATAATGGCCTGGCAGGCGCTCTCTCGATACAGGGACGCCGCTTCCTCCACGTTTGAGACCGTGGGGTTCGCTGATGTTTTGGCATAGACCGCAACGCCAATTCCCTTGGACGCGAGCGCTGTCTCGAGCGGTGCCGTGAGCCCCAGACGGGCAATACCAGGATCCGTCACGATAAGAACCCGCTGTATCGAACGCTTTTCAAGCACCGCGGGCACATCCTCGGCATGCTCCAAAATGCGCGGCTCGGTATAGGGCAGGATCGGCAATGCAATGCGAAAAACCGTTTGATACGTTCGGCACCAGGCGCGGCGGGCTAGATGCATAAAGGAAACTCCCTCATTTGTTGATTGGTCAACATTTGCTCGACCGATTGTACTCATCGAGGAGCGCAGGCAACCTGCCAAACGTCAATCAATCAACATCTTCATATTGTTCGGAGCTGCTTGGCGTCATCCGGTGTTAGTCTTTCAGGGTCCATTGGATTCACGTCCGCCGCAAAGGAGGCGCAAAGGTGCATGACATCTGGAACCCCTGGCATGGCTGCACGCGCGTCAGCGAGGGATGCGACAACTGCTACATGTATTACATGAACGGGCAACGCGGTATCGACCCTTCCGTGATTAGCAAAAGCAAGTCGGGCTTTACCTATCCCCTCCAACGCCGCCGAGACGGTAGCTACAAAGTTCGCGCCGGCGAGCTTATCCGCATCTGCATGACGAGCGACTTCTTGTTGCCCGAGGCCGATCCCTGGCGACCAGAAGTATGGGATATCATTCGCCAGAGGCCCGACGTAAAGTTCTTCATTCTGACCAAACGTCCCGAGCGTTTTTGCGACTGTCTGCCCAGCGACTGGGGCGATGGCTGGCAAAACGTCATGCTCAACGTAACCTGCGAAAACCAGCGCAGGGCAAATGAACGGATTCCCCTCCTGCTCGCCACGCCGGCAGCACACCGCGGCATCATGTGTGCGCCGTTTATTGGAAGCGTGTCGGTCGAAAAAGCCGCCCCCGGTAGCCTTGGAAAGCCCGATGGGATCGAGCAGGTCATCGCAGGCGGAGAAAACTACGCGGGAGCGCGTCCCTGCCATTACGAATGGGTGCGCCAGCTGCATGCTGAATGCGTGGCGGCAAATGCGACGTTCGCCTTCATCGAAACCGGAAGCACCTTCGTTAAGGACGGGCGAACATATCACCTTCGCAGCAAAAACCTGCAAAGCGAGCAGGCGTGGAAATCAGGCCTCCAACACCGCGGCCGCCAAATCGAATGGGACCTAAGGGATCCGCTCGGCCTGGAAATCCCCAGTTCGGAGCTCTGGGATCCACCGTATTTTGAGTGGTGCGAAACCTGCGGAAGCAAGTTCATCTGCAACGGCTGCGTCCGCTGCGGACTATGCGGACGTTGTTAGACGGCTGCGGCTAAATTATTTTATTAAAAATCATTCCTAATAGGCTTCACATTCAGTCTCATTTATGGATAATAGAACTCGTCAAGACGCGCGTCCGGAGAGGGCCCTTACGGGACCGGACAAGCGCCCCATCGCCATCGATCGAAAGGATCAAATCATGAAGTTTGTTTGCCCCGTTTGCGGTTATGTGGAAGAGTTCGACGGCGACCAGCTGCCCGAGGACTTCAAGTGCCCCCAGTGCGGCGTCCCCGGTTCTCGTTTCCTGAAGCAGGAGGAGGGCCAGCTCGAGTGGGCTGCCGAGCACGTCGTGGGCGTCGCCAAGATGGAGGGCGTCTCCGAGGATATCGTCAACGACCTGCGCGCCAACTTTGAAGGCGAGTGCTCCGAGGTCGGTATGTACCTGGCCATGGCTCGCGTCGCTCATCGCGAGGGCTATCCCGAGATCGGCCTGTACTGGGAGAAGGCTGCCTACGAGGAGGCCGAGCATGCCGCCAAGTTCGCTGAGCTGCTGGGCGAGGTCGTGACCGACTCCACCAAGAAGAACCTCGAGATGCGCGTTGAGGCTGAGAACGGCGCCACCGCCGGTAAGACCGACCTCGCCAAGCGCGCCAAGGCCGCCGGTCTCGACGCCATCCACGACACCGTGCACGAGATGGCTCGCGACGAGGCTCGCCACGGCAAGGCTTTCGCCGGCCTGCTCAAGCGCTACTTTGGCTAAACCAGCTGCTTGAGACATAATCTCTAGCTTAATGAGGCCCGAACCACACGGTTCGGGCCTTTTTCGTGGCTTTATTGCAGCTGCTTATGTAGGGCATCGAGCACTTGAGGGCTCAGGTCGTCGTATTGGATGAGGACGCGGTGCGTAGTCCTCTGGATCGTCGTCTGATCGTTTGCCCATAGGCAATCGTCAATGTTGACGTAAGGGATGCCGACATCGGTGATAGCACGAATAAGGCCATCCCCCACCTTGTCGCTTGCCGGCGCCAAAACGCAGTAAAGACCCGCATCCGCATGTTCAATCGACACCTCTCCTGCCGGAAACGCCTTCCGCACAAGCGCCACCAGGCCATCACGCGCCTCACGAGCACGTACGCGTACGCGGTTCACGTGCCGCTCGTAATCTCCCGATTCGAGCAAGCGCGCCAACGCCACCTGATCTACGGAGCTGACCGACGAGGCGTAGAAGCCCAGCTCGCGCCTAAATCGTTCCATGAGCTCATCGGGAAGGACCATGTAAGCCAAGCGCAGAGCCGATGACAGGCTCTTAGAAAAAGTGTTGGTGTAGATGACCGATTGGGCGGCATCAATCGATGCAAGCGCAGGGATCGGTTTGCCGGCAAGGCGAAACTCGCAATCGAAATCGTCCTCAATGAGATATCGACCCGGCCGCTCGGCAGCCCAGCTCAGCAGTGCGTAGCGACGTGCGATGCTCGTCACCAGGCCAGTCGGATACTGATGGGACGGCATGAGGTGAAGGACGTCCGCCCCGGCATCGAGCAGCTCGCCCAAGTTAACTCCCTCACCATCCAGCGGAATATGCCGCACTTCGCAGCCCATGGCCTGATAGATGCGCGTCAGACGCAAGTAGCCCGGGTCCTCGACGGCGTATGTCTTGTCCGCGCCAAGCAGCTGAACCAGCATCGTGTCAAGCAGCTGAGCGCCCGCACCGATGACGATGTTGTCGGGATTGACATTCATGCCCCTCGTCCCGCGAAGATGATGTGCAATTGCGCACCGCAGCCGCGCGATACCTTGCGCGGGGGCGGGCGAGAAGATTTCGCGCTCATCTTCGGACGTCAACGTCGCCCGCAGAGCACTTTGCCAGAGGCGTGCGGCTTCCAAGGCGGAGGGAGAGAGCGGAGCGAATTGCTCAGGTTGCCCATAGGAGTCATGAACGCCAAAACTCGCAGGAGCTGTATCTCGATCGGCATCCTCCGCAGCCGAAGCCAGGACCGGGGTATCCGGAAGCTCGCAAGCGTAATAGCCGCGGCGAGGCTTTGAGCAAATATAGCCCTCGGCGACCAACTGGCTATATGCATTCTCGATTGTAATGACACTGATTCCCAGATGACTGGCAAAGGCGCGCTTGGAGGGCAGATGCTCTCCCGCCGCAATGCGCCCGGCAACGATATCATCTCGAATTTGCTGGTAAACATACTCATAGAGCGATGCTTCGCCGCGTTGTTCCAAATTGTAGTCAAGCATGAGTTAGTCACCTGACCTTATCGCATCATTCAATCTGGTATTAGTCTGACCTTATTATTATCTCTAAAACTGATTATTCCGCTATACCCAGCTCCCCTATAGGATGTTCCGTCAAGCAATACACATGCCAACCAAGGGAGCAACCATGGCAGAACAGACCAGCAAGGCCGATCGCGTCAAACTCAATCGCGAGCTCGCGCAGATGCTCAAGGGCGGCGTCATCATGGACGTCACCACGCCCGAGCAGGCACGCATCGCCGAGGAGGCAGGCGCCTGCGCCGTCATGGCACTCGAGCGCATCCCGGCCGACATCCGCGCCGCCGGCGGCGTGTCGCGCATGAGCGACCCCAAGATGATCAAGGGCATCCAGGAGGCCGTCTCCATCCCTGTTATGGCCAAGTGCCGCATCGGTCACATCGTCGAGGCCCAGGTCCTGCAGGCCATCGAGATCGACTACATCGATGAGTCCGAGGTTCTCTCCCCCGCCGACGATGTCTACCATATCGACAAGACGCAGTTTGACGTCCCGTTTGTCTGCGGTGCCCGCGACCTGGGCGAGGCGCTGCGCCGCGTCGCCGAGGGCGCTACGATGATCCGCACCAAGGGCGAGCCGGGCACGGGCGACGTTGTCCAGGCCGTGCGCCACATGCGCAAGACCCAAAAGCAAATCCGCGACGTTGTTGCCCTGCGCGACGACGAGCTCTTTGAGGCGGCCAAACAGCTGCAGGTTCCGGTCGAGCTGGTACGCGAGGTCCACGCCACGGGCAAGCTCCCCGTCGTGAACTTTGCCGCTGGCGGCGTGGCAACCCCTGCAGACGCTGCGCTGATGATGCAGCTGGGTGCCGAGGGCGTCTTTGTGGGCTCGGGCATCTTTAAGAGCGGCGACCCCGCCAAGCGTGCCGCCGCCATCGTCAAGGCCGTCGCCAACTTCACCGATGCCAAGCTCATCGCCGAGCTTTCGGAGGACCTGGGCGAGGCCATGGTGGGCATCAACGCCGACGAGATCGAGATCATCATGGAGGAGCGCGGACGCTAGTCCGGCAGAAAGGATCGCACATGAGCGATTACGCAGGCCAGTCGGTCGCCGTGCTGGCGGTCCAAGGCGCTTTTGCCGAGCACGAGGCAAGACTGTCCGAGCTGGGCGTACGATGCATTGAGCTGAGGCAAGCGGCTGATTTGAAGCAGGACTTTGATCGTCTGGTTCTCCCTGGCGGCGAGTCCACCGTTCAAGGCAAGCTACTTGATGAGTTGGGCATGCTCGATGAGCTTCGCACCCGCATTGTTGAGGGCATGCCCGTCCTGGGCACCTGCGCCGGCTTGATTCTGTTGGCGCGCGATCTTGCCGCCCATGACGATAAGGGCACGCCGCGTTTGGCAACCATGGATGTGCTCGTTGAGCGCAATGCTTACGGCAGACAGCTCGGCAGCTTTCGCACCAAGGGGCAGGTAGGCGGTATCGACGGTGAGGTGCCGCTGACGTTTATCCGCGCGCCCCGCATCGTCGAAGTGCACGGCGACACTGAGGCCCTAGCCGAAGTCGACGGTCGCATCGTCGCCGCCCGCCAGGGCAACCAACTGGGCGTTACCTTCCACCCCGAACTCGACGAAGACACCCGCCTCCACGAACTGTTCCTACAAATGTAGGCAGAACAGAAACGAGAGTGGATAATCTCCCACTTTGAGCCTGAATGCGAGCCCAAACTGGGAGATTATCCACTCTCATGCTATGTAGTCGTTGGGGACGTTCTTGAATGACTAGTCAAACAAGAACGTCCCCAATGACTACAAGGAGTGTCCCAAGCTGCCGGCAGAAAAGGAACGTCCCTAACTGCCGCATCCGGAGCAAGACAACGCCGCAGGCAGAGGACGGACAGCGAGCGGGTCGCATTTGAGGCAAGGTGACGTGAAACGAAAGGGCGCTGACCTTCTGGTCGCGCCCTTGAAGTTGA